>Ga0194133_10007485_pt1 | contig 13069 bp, 11 predicted proteins | sample TA2KigOf40mmetaG_FD_155448 | JGI IMG/M metagenome (GOLD analysis project Ga0194133, IMG submission 155448) | Freshwater microbial communities from Lake Tanganyika, Tanzania - TA2015055 Kigoma Offshore 40m | ecosystem: Environmental > Aquatic > Freshwater > Lake | place: Tanzania: Lake...
AAACCTTGATAGCGTTGTTTTTGCTGAGGAGTGAAAAAATAGAATTATTCGAAAATGACAGTTACGATGTCGACTCTAAAATTTGGTATCGCCATATCCGAAATCTAATTATTTCTGGCAAGGATGATAAGGAGATTCGGGGTAATATTGAAAACCTAACGATTATTTCTTTTAACTACGACCGAAGCTTAGATTATTATTTGCGAACAAGGTTATCGAATTATTATTCTGAAATTAAAGAAAGGGTCATTTATCCTTATGGCAAGCTGGCAGAAGATGAATGGAAGCATGAGGAGGATGTTTATGGGCAATATAACAAAGATGACGAATATAGTTATAAAGATTTAGAGGATTATTTAGATGATATTAAAAAATTTGGGAGCGGTTTGCGCGTTATTGGCGAGCTTGATGACGAAAGCGATAAGATTGATAATAAAAATTTGCGAAAAGCTCGTAAACTTCAAAAAGACATTCAAAATCTTGAGGAATATAAAGCAACAGCTTCAGGAAATAATGATCTAAAAACCCTTTTAGATTTTGACATAAAAACACTCAAGGAGTTAAAAAATTCTGAGGTAAATCAAGAAATTAAAAATGAAATAAATTTTGTTTTAGAAAAATATGAAGCCTTGATGGCATTGAATTACGCGCACAAAATTTATTTTTTTGGATTTGCATTTCATCAGCAGAATTGCGATTTGTTGCAATTGGATAAATTGAAAAACAGTAAAGAAATTTTTTATACTAATTACGATGATAGTGAGGGAATTAAAAGGGCGGTAACAAAAATTTTCAAAGAAAATCATCAAATAAATTTCCATCCTTCAAGCAAAAAGGGAGTTTACGACGCTTTGATTCACGATTTTCGCCTTGATTTTGAATAATAAAATTTTTTATAAATGATTTATTTGTGAAAAATATTTGAGGTTGTTACCAGCCCCGCGCTTCGATTTTATTCAAACAAATTAAGATTATTAAAAATCGATTACAAGATTGCCCTTAAATGCTCGCACGGATCCCGGTTGTAGGTTGTTGTTATTGTGTCCGGTGAGGTAATATTTTTTGTTAAAAATATTTTCGACATTGATTTGGGCTCGGATTTTATGATTAATTTTGTAGTATAAAGCGCCGTCGAAGCGATGATAGCCGTTGATTCTGACACTGTTATCAATCGAAGCGAACTGGCTGGATTGTTTGATGAAGCCAAGGCCGGCAGAAAATTTTTCGCTGAAATTATATTTTCCCCAAATTGACAATTTGTTTTGTGGCGTGAGCGCCAATTTTTTGCCTTTGGTGGCGTTGGTTGTTGCGCTGGTTATTTGCGCGTTGAGATGCGAGAAACCGGCAATTAAGTTAAAATTTTTGTAAATTTCGCCATTTGCCGAAGCTTCGAAGCCTTTAGTTCTCGATGATCCGCTTAACACATAAAATCCGGAACCATTCGGATCATTGGCTTGGGAGTTAGTTCTGTCGAGTACAAAAAGGGCTCCGGTTAAATTAAATTTTTCGGAAACGTCCCATTTGGCACCGAGTTCATAATTTTGCAATTTTTCTGCTTTTAGATTTTTAGTTTTGGCATCGAGCACGCTGAACTGGTCGCCAGAGCTTGGTAGATATGAAACCGAATAACTCACATAATTCGAAATATTTTTTTGTGGTTTTAAAATTAAAGCCAATTTGGGTGAAATTAAATTGTCGGTACGCGAATATTTTTTATCACTAACAATATTTTTGTTAGTGATAGAAAAATTGTCTAGACGAGCGCCTGCAACCATTTCGAAGTATTTGTTAAACGTAATATTGTCTTGCAAAAATCCTGACAAAACTCGTACCGAAGACTTTGAGGCGGTTGACAAGCGGTAATCAAGCGCGTTGGTGTTGATGCCGTCATGAATTGAAATAAAAATATCTTTGTTGTTAGTGCCGTTAAAATAACCGTCTTTGCGCTGGATATTGGTGGCTTGGTGAGTAATTTCGGTTCCCAATAATAATTCGTGTTTGATGTTTTTGGTTTCAAATTTGGCAGTTAGATCGGTTTGATTGGTAAAATTATTGCGATTTTGCGCATTGTCGTAAGCTGAAAATTTGAATAACCCGTTTGAGTCAACTGCGCCATTGGGGTAGGCGTTTTTATAATATTTGTCGTAAGTGGTGAAGCGCGTATAATTTTTGAGTTTTAGTTGATTATTGAATTCGTGATTAATGATGGCGAAGCCAGAATTTAAAGAGTTTTTAGAATTATATTGGTCAGGATTGCCGACGAATTTTGAGCTTCGAATTTTTAACGGCGCGCCATTTTGCGAGGGCAAACCGCGATCATTGAAGCGTTGGTCGTTAAAATATTCATAACCGATTTTGATGTCGGTGTTTTTGTTGAAGATATAAGATAGAGTAGGATTGATGCCGAATTTTTCTAAATTGCCGAAATCACGAAAAGTGTTGGATTTTTCGTAAACACCGTTGAAACGCATAGCGGTTTTTTGGTTTATTTTATCACTTAAATCGGTTTCGAGGCGACGATTTTCAAACGATCCACCGCTCAAAACTATACGACGAATTTTTTCTCCATTGGCTAATTTTGAAATGCGATTTACTAGGCCACCTGAGCCTCCGCGACCAAAAGATAAAGCATTTGGACCTTTCAAAAATTCGATCTGTTCGATGTTATAAAAATCACGAAAATATTGCATATCGTCGCGCGCGCCATCAATAAAAAAGTCAGCAGTTGAGTCGTTGCCACGAATCGAGATCTGGTCGCGATTACCTTCGCCTTGTTTTACAAAAAAACTCGGGACATAACGCGATGCTTCTTCGAGATTGACAATATTTTGGTCGCGAATTTGCGCTTGACCAACCACAGAAATGCTTTGGGGCGTGTCTTTGAGAGCTTTATTGAGACGCAAAGAGCTAGTTGATTGAAAAGAGTTATAAGTTGTTAAGTCTGACTTTGCGGTAACCGTAATTTGTGGAAGACTGTTTATTGAATTTAAATTATTCTTATCGGACCCAATAGTTGTAGCCAAGGCATGAGAATTAGTTAATAATTCGCTAAGCAAAAAATTTAAAATACAAAATTGCCAGAAAAAGAGGGCGGTTTGATTATTTTTAGATCGAAAAAAATTATTGATAAAATTGCGCATAAAAAGAAAAAAATTTTGAAAAAAAATTTGAAAAAATTTAATTTTTAAAGATTTTATTTTTGAAGACTAAGTTTATAGAGCCAATGATATCAATGATAAAACTGATATATAAGAAATAAAACCCTGTAATAATGATTATCAAACTAAAAAAATATTTTTATTTTACAAGTTTATTTTTTGGCTTTGGGATTTGGAATTTTTTTAGAGTTTTTAAATCTACATATTCAAGTGCTTTGCGATGAGTAGATTCAAGTTTAATTGGCGGAGCCACTCCAGCATCAAGAGCTTCGAGCCATCTTAGAATGCATAAGCACCAAAAGTCTCCGGCTTTTAAACCCGTAAAATTGTAATTCAAAGCCGGCGTTATCAAATCATTGCCTCGAGATTTGCTAAAATTTAAAAATTCATCAGTTACCTGCGCGCAAATAATATGTGTTCCACGGTCTTGTTGATTAGTATGGCAATATCCATCACGGAAATAGCCGGTGAGAGGGTTGAAGCAACAAGCCTCTAGCTTGGTGCCCAATATATTTTTGACGTTTTTATCAAAATTTTGGTTGGGAATTTTTGTCATTTGACTGTTTGAATAAGAGTTTTGAGAGTAAAAAAGCAAAGCTAAATTTATTGTTAAAAAAATTAGGAAATTATTAATTTTAGAAATTGAAATTTTTGTGTTTTTAGAATTTTTACATCTTTGCGAGCAATATTTTACATGATCCCAATCCCGTGACCATTTTTTTCGCCATGTAAATTTTTTATGGCATTTTTCGCAAATTTTATACGCTAAATTTATTTTTTTATGAACCATTTCACTGCAATTTATCGTTATTATCGGTTTTTTTAAGAGCTTTAAAAGTTTGCAAAGCTAAGTTCCGCGATTCTTCAATATCAACAATTGGATGAGGGTACGTTTTGCCCAATTCAACTCCAGATTTGACTAGAATTTCGGTTGGCGCCTCCCACGGTTTGTACAAAAATTTGTTGGGTAAATTTTTTAATTCGGGAAGAAATTTTTTAGTATACTCGCCATCGGGGTCAAATTTTTCGCCCTGTAAAATTGGATTAAAAATTCGAAAATATGGTGCAGCATCGGCACCACTGCCTGCAACCCATTGCCAGCTGGCTGAATTGCTTGCTAAGTCGGCATCAACCAAACAATCCCAAAACCATTTTTCGCCATCGCGCCAATCAATCAAAAGATTTTTCACTAAAAATGACCCAACAATCATGCGCACTCGGTTGTGCATATAGCCGGTTTCATAGAGTTCGCGCATGCCAGCATCGACAATTGGATAGCCGGTTTGTCCGCGTTGCCAAGCTCGCAAGTAATGTGAATTTTTTTTCCAACTAAAATCATCAAACCTAGGTTGGAGATTTTTGGCGGGCAATTGTGGAAAATGATAAAGTAAATAATACGAAAATTCACGCCAACCTAGTTCGCTCAAAAAATGATCTAAGTTTTTTTCGCCAATTTTTTCGTGGTAATTTTCTTGAGCATGATACCAAATTTGATTTGGCGAAATCTCACCAAAATGCAAGTGAGGAGAGAGCTGAGATACGTTTTTTAAGTACGGAAAATCTCGGCCATTTTTATAATTTTTTAGAGAGTTTTTAACAAAATCTTTAAGTTTTTTTTGGGCATGATTCTCGCCAATTTGCCAATATTTTTGCATTTTTAAATGCCAATTTATAGGCGAAAGAAGTTTTAAATCTTGTAAAGTAAGCGAGTCATTATCTTTAAAAATTTTTAAATCTTGTGGACAATCCTGAGGTTTTCGAGGCTTCAGAGCATTGATTAGACATCCCTTGCGATAATAATGAGTAAAAACTTTATAAGGTGTTTTGTCATCTTTTAAAATTTCGAGCGGTTCCCATAAAAGTGAGCCATTAAAACTTTCAACCGTAACTTGGATTTTTTTAAAATATTTTTTAATTTCGGAATCGAGATTGATGTTGTGAGGTTCATATCGGCGGTTCCAAAAAATATGTGTGAATTGAAATTTGTCGTGAAGTTTTTGGAGTATTTCTATTGGTTGGCCTTGATAAAAATTGAGTTTGCCACCGAGGCTCTGATTTAGAGATTCAAGCGAATAATGAAGCCACCATTTACTGGCCTCGCCAATTTTTTTATGAGGATGAATTTCTTCATCATAAATAAAAATTGGCATAACATTGCCAATTTTTATGGCATGAATTAAAGCCGGATTATCAGAAATTCTGAGGTCATTTCTAAACCACATTATTTTTTTATTTGTCATTTTTGGCCTTAAAAAATTATTAAATTTTGTTGTTAAAAATATTTATGAATAAATTGCAACTAACTACACAATTTTATCGCGAGTTATGAACTAGTTTCTTAAAGATATGATTGTGATTTTTAATTAAAATTTATTTTATCAATTACATATTTTTTAAAAATTCTTTAATTCAAAAAATTAAATAATTGAAAATTAATCTTGCGATTTTTTAAAAAATTTGTGTTGAGGTTTTGTAAAAGTCTTATTTAAGATATTTTGATATAAAAATATAATGCGAATTTACTGACAACCTGAGCTTAGAAATTTTTGAAATAACAAAAATATGATTCTTAATTCAATAAAAAAAATTAACACTTCTGGATTTGTTTCTTGCGGATTTCGTTCATTGGGGGCTAGTTTTTTGGTCAAAAATATGTCTTTTTGTCCTCTAAAAACACCGCCTATTGTATTTAAAATCAATGCTCCACAACAATTTAGTCAAGATTTAGTTAATAAACTTCAGTGTCAATTTAGCTCTACATCTTTGTCGATAATCAAAAATTTTAAACCAACTTCATATCAACATCTTGAATCGCAACAAGATTTTTTTGAGAAATTGTTAAATAAATATCCTGAATTTAAGCAACAAATTGAGCAAGCAAGCAACTCATCGATTGTTTTAATTTCAGGATTGAAAGTTCCTGATTTACTTGATGGCGAAGTGCCGACATCAAAATATGAAGCAAATCAAATTTATAATTATCCGCAAACAAAAATTGCTGAATTAGTGGCGGGTTTGATGGTCAATAAATTCGTTAATTATAGTGATCGTCGAAGAATTTTCGATGCGATTTATCCAACAAATCAAGATGTTGACAGAAATGATTCTTTTGCTTCAAGCAAGGAATTATTATGGCATAATGACGGCTGGGCTCAAGATCCCGAAGGGCAGGTGGCTTTATTTTGTATTAATGGTAACAAATCTGCAATCACTGAGGTTATAAATTCTCAACAAATAATTGATTATTTTAAATCTCATAACAAAGAACACTTGTTAATGGCTTTGCATGATGATTTTGAAATTGTTGCGGGTGGTGAAGAATATTTTCGGCAACGAACTAAAATTTTAGATAAAGATAAAATTCGTTATGCGAAATATGGGAAATTTATTTCTCTCAGGGGTGATAAAAAATTGCGCCATGAGGCCAAAGAAGCTATTGATGAGCTTAATAAATGCCTTGAAAATATCGTCCCAGCTTTGAGCCTATCTCTTCAAAATGGTGATTTACTCCTAATTGATAATACCAAAAATTTGCATCGTCGTAAAACTGCTGATTCAGAATTGGCAATGAAGCCCGGTTCAAGACTTTTATTTCGCGCGCGGATTGAAGATAGCAGAAAAAATAATGAGTCAAAAAATTTGCAACGATAACCATCAAACCTAGAAAATCATAATTTGAACTCTGATTTGAACTCATTCAATAAATTTATTATTATATTTAAAGCAAGCTGCTAAACTTAAAAATCGCACTCAAATCATCTAAAAAATATGCTTCTAAAAATTAATAATTTAAATATCGGCTTTGAAAATAAAATTCATGAAACTCATAAAATTGTCGATAAATTTTGTCTAAATTTGTCAAAATCAAAGATTACAGCACTAGTAGGCTCTAGCGGTTCTGGCAAATCATTAATTGCTTTATCAATATTAAAATTATTGCCAAATAATGCTAAATTAAGCGGGCAAATAATTTTTGAAGAGCAAAATTTATTAGATTTAGATGATAAAAATTTGCAAAAAATCCGTGGCAAAAAAATTGCCATGATATTTCAAGATCCCAATACCGCACTCAACCCCCTTCATAAAATTGGCAAACAAGTTGCTGAGGCCATAAAAATTCATAATCCCAGAATTTCTAAAATTAATTTACAAAAAAGAGTTGAAGAATTATTGCGCTTGGTAGAATTGGATTCATTGATTGCAAGGCTTAGTAACTATCCTCATCAACTTTCGGGTGGACAAAAACAACGCATTATGATCGCTATCGCGATTGCCAATAATCCGCAAATTTTGATTGCAGATGAACCAACGACTGCCCTTGATAAAAATATTCAAAATGAAATTTTGGTTTTATTAAAAAAACTCGCTAAACAACAGCAAATTGCGGTCTTGCTAATTAGTCATAACCGTCATGTTGTTGCAAAATTAGCTGATGAAATTATCGAAATCGGCCATAAAATTTTATATAAAAACATTCTTCGCGATAGCCAAACTATAAGTGATAGTAGCTCAAATTACAAATTATTAGAGGTAAAAAATCTGAGTGTAAAATTTCAAAAATTTTATGCTAATTACGACATAAATTTTGCACTGCATAACAAGAGAAACCTTGGGATTATTGGGCAAAGTGGCTCGGGTAAATCAACTCTGGCTTTGGCGCTATTGAATTTAATTCCAAGCGAAGGTGAGATTATTTTTTATAACCAATTTATGTCGGCGCAAAATTGGCGAAATGACAGCTCGCAGTTGAGGCAAAAAATTCAAATTGTTTTTCAAGATCCGTTTTCGAGCCTAAATCCGCGCATGAAAATATTCGATATTATCGCCGAGGGTTTGATAATTCATCGTAAAAAAAACTTTAACGATAAAACCAGATCAGATTTTAAAAATTATTTGCAACATGAGGTTCAAGAAATTATGACCCAAATGCATTTAGCGAATGATTTTTTAAATTATTATCCTCATCAACTTTCGGGTGGTCAAAGACAAAGGGTGGCAATTGCTCGTGCACTTATTTTGAAACCACAAATTTTAATTTTAGATGAACCAACATCGGCGCTTGATTTTCACACTCAAAATGAAATTTTGAGGCTTTTAATCGAAGTGCAAAAGAATCACTCAATTTCATATATAATTATTTCTCATGATGATGAAATTATTGATAAAATGAGTGATTCGATTGCCGAAATCAAAGATGGAAGAATGAATTTTATAAAAAATTAATTCTTATTTATTGAGTTAATTGCATCAATTTTCTCGATGTTTTTCGAATCTTTTTTATCAGATTTTGGAGCAACATTTGATATTTTTTTCTCAATATTTTTTGATGCTTTTTTGGCAAGTTTGACGCTAATTTTTTCAGAAGTTTTTACAATTTCGGGAATGATTTTTTCATCATATTCTGGCAAAAATATAGAGTAATAAAAGCTTGATGAATTACTTGATTGCAAAGTCTTGCCATTGTTTTTGGAATCAACAATATCAGTCTTATCTGACTTAAATATCAGATAGCCATTTTCGATCAAAACGCTAATTTTTTCTGGTTCAAGATCTGAAAATTGCAATTCATAATTATAATATTTTTCGCTTTCGAGCGAATTAAGCGAAGCCTCAACAGTCGAAATTTTTTGATTATTAGCGGAGTTTTTTTCAAAAGTTTGCTCCATCATTTTATATTGGTGTTTCATGGCCTTTTCCATTCTTTTGTGCATATCTTCAAATTCGGCTTGAAACAACTCATCATCTTCAACATCAAAAAAACCCTGTAGATCAGAGTGGTTAGATGATTTTTGTCTTTTATTATCGATACAAGAATTTGTAATTAATGAACCCGCAAATAAAAAAATTAGCGCTAAAAAAATCCGCGAAGCAAAAATATTTTTAAAACCATCTTTGATTTTCATAAAAATTTTACAGAATTTACATTTTTTGGAGTTATTTTCAGAATTTTGATGGCCATTTTCATCATTGAACTTAGAAATGGTTTTGTTCATATATTTGAAATTTTGTTTAATATTTTTGATAGGTTGCTTTAATAATTTATAATCCCATAAATTTTTTCAAGATTTTAAAAAATATTTTATGAAAATTTTTGTTAAATTAACCCCTAATGCTCGAAACGCCGAAGTAATAAGTGACGAAATTGATTTGTTGGGCGCAAGAATTTTAAAGGTTAAAGTTAACGCTCCGCCGGTTGATGGCATGGCAAATGAAGCATTGATTGAATTATTGGGTGATTATTTTGCAGTTAAAAAAACTTCAATAAAACTCTTGCGAGTCTTGACCTCTCGCCATAAAATTGGCGAAATCAATAATTAAATATCAAATTTATATGTTTGGGAATAATAAAATTCTTGCGCCAGTTCTTCATGACGGTGATTTTTTAGAAGTCCAAGAAATTTTTGCTACATTACAAGGTGAAGGAAATTTTGTGGGCCAGCCAGCAGTTTTTATTCGTTTGGGAGGATGTAATTTGGCGTGCAAATTTTGTGATACTGAATTTGATAATTTTGAAAAAATTTCCTTAAAAAATATTTTGCAAAAAATTTCTGATTTATCCCTAAATCAATTTAATAAAAGAGTACGCAATTTGGTGGTAATCACAGGAGGGGAGCCATTCCGTCAGCCAATCGAAAAATTATGCGATAGATTGATCGAAGCAAATTTTTTGGTGCAAATCGAAACCAATGGCACATTATTTCGCAAGCTTAATGACAAGGTTAAAATTATTTGTTCCCCCAAAGCGACCCCAAAAAATATCGTTAATGGTATTGATTCGTCAGCCGATTCATCATTCTCGCAAACCCTGCAATATCATCAAATTCGCCCCGATTTGTTGGCTCGAATAACAAGTTTTAAATTCATAATTTCTGCTCAACAACATGCATATTCTTGTGTTCCACAAATAGGGCAGAACCAATATCAGACCACGGTTTTTGTGCAACCAATGGATGAATATGACGAACAAAAAAATCAAAATAATCTTCAACTTGCTGTAAAACTGTGCCAAGAAAATGGTTATTTTTTATCGCTTCAAACCCACAAAATTATAGGTTTAAGATAAATTTTAGATTCTAAATAAAACCTTAAATCGAAAATAGTGCGTTTTCAAACAATGCGACTTAAGAAAAGATTCTGGGAGGTATTTAATAAAGAAAGAAACTGCTTATTGGAAACATTATTCACCACCCATTCCAAAATTTTTCAAGGCGTACTGATGTTCAAAAATAAATTTTATAAAAAATACAAAATAAAGCTAAGCTACAAAAGTTTCAGGTTGAGGTGAAGGTGGTCTAGCTAGTGGTCTATAATTTTTTTCTGAATCGCGGCGAGATGGACTGGGAGATGAACTGGGAGATTGAGTGAGTCCAAAAGATGGCAGAGGAGGTTGGTGTGACTCTTCAATATGAGGGGGCGCTTGAATATCAATACTATAGACACCAGAACCGGATGAAGTTCGTGAAATTCTTTCATTACCAGCATTATTAGAGCCGATCAAAGAACCGGATGAAGTTCGTGAAATTCTTTCATTACCAGGATTATTAGGGTCGATCAAAGAACCGGATGAAGTTCGTGAGGGGGCAGGACTTTGATCGCCAGGATTAGGGGGGTCAATTGGATCTAAATCGCCTCCATTAGCTGAAGTTGTTGAAGTTTGACTGCCTTCATGTGAATTATTGCTTTGTCGACTTTTTGCCAATACTGCGAAAATAGTGCCACAAGCAATCAAAGAAAAACATCCGACACCTATCAATGAATGAGCATGAGTCCTAGTATCTTTATTATCTTCTTTTAAAAGCATACCTCCAATTGTGCCTGACATGATTGAGACTCCAAAGAGAGCAGTTGAAGTTAAGCAATATCCAAATTTCAATCCTCGTTGTCGAGTGCGTTCGAAGGCTCGTTCTCTGATTATGGATTCCTGATTGACTTGCTCAGCGTTTCTAGGATCTTGAGGAGGAGTATTTTGAGGAGGAGTATTTTGATTAGGCATAAACAAAGTTAATTAAATTTTTTAATAAATTTTTATTAATACAATTGTTTAGTAGTTTTTTTGTCAATTGGTTTCTATAAATATTTTATGTTTAGTGAAAAGTGTTTTTTATTAATAATAAAAATATTTGTTGACATAAAATAAAACGAAAATAATTTGTATATAAATTATTCATCACTAATTTATTTATGAAACCCTCTAGAAATATTTCACATCTTGTGTGGAAGTTTTTTTGCATTTTAAATGCAAAAAATTTTTCTTCGCATCTTCTCAAAAAACTCTCAGCGTTTATTTCGCTAAATATATTCTTTTGCATAATTTTATGGTGCAAAACAATTTTCACAAAAAATCACTTATACTTTTCTAAATACCACCACCTACGCAAACGCAATAAAACAGCGCTAATTTTTCTAAATGACTACGGATAAAATTTTTACAATTAATATTAATTTAGAAACTTAATACAACAAATCTAATCCCAAATTTTAATTACGTTTTATTAGTTTCCTTTTTCAAATTTGCTTGTTTAGCAAGACTTATAAGTCGGATCAGTTTTTTTTAGCAAATTTCTCGCAAATTTTAAAAAACTTTTAGTGGTGAACCTAAAATTCTGGATTGATTTTTTTAATAAAAATCAAAACAAAATATTATTTTTATCGATTTGGACTCGATATATAAAGGGCTTTTTAAGCAAAAATTACAACCTATGTTCGCTTGTAATTTTTTTAATAAATTATGCCTTATTTAATAAAATTGCTTGGGCAGAAGGGGGGGTTTTAAGTGGTGATTATTGTAAAAAAATTTCTACAAATTATCGCACAAGAATCTTTGAACAACTAATCGAGTTTGAAAAATATCAAAATTTCGATATACTTGTTGCTAATTTTAAAAAGCCTTATTCGTTAATTTTCTTTGATAAAAATTTTGTTGAACCAAATGAAATATTTTTAAATTTATGCAATTATAATGAGCGCTTAAATTTTAATTTCGATATTGTTGAGTCGGAGCTTTATAACCCAGAACTTTATGAATCAGAAATTTTTAGACCAAAATTTGTTCAAAATATTTGCCAAAACAAAGTGCAAATCCCGAGGCAAATTAGAGATTTTTGTTTGATTAACCCTATTGCTTTTAGTCAAAAAACAAATAGTTCATATTGCAACCAAAATAAGTCTTTTAGGGTTGATGACCTAAAATTAAGGTTGATAATTTTGCTATTAAAAAAGCAAATAATCGAATTTGAAAAATTTCAGATAAGTCGAATTTATTCCTTAGCTATTGATCAGCAAATTAAATCTTTATTTGGTGAACTTGGTTTAGGTGGATCTAAAGAGATCGCATATTTAATGATAAGTTCTCAATCTTCATTAAAAGGCTTTGTAAATCAATATTTTAAAAATTTAGGGAGCTTTATTTACCAAACAAATTTATTGCGTGAAAAAATTACGATTTTTCAAAAAATATTATCAATTATCGATGAAAAAATATTAATTGAGAGTAGCTTGATAGAGAAGAATTTTGGCAATAAAAATCAATTATTCAACTTAGAAAAACAAAGATTTTATTTAATTTTTCAAATTCAATTAGCAAAAAACGAATTTCTCTTTTTAAATTATAAGCATCAAATTTTTGTCGACAAAAATGTTAAAAAAACCGCCCAAAAAATATTAAATTCTCGCCAGGCGCCAATCGAAATAATATCTGAATAATCTGACGCTAATCTAGATTTATCGCGTTTATCAATATACAGAAGTAACTTCAATCAAGTTTTAGTTTTAAAATATTTCGGGCCTTCAAAAACTTAGTGGGTGCGAGTGAATTAAGTTCGCAAATATCGCGTTTATCAATATACAGAAGTAACTTCAATCAAGTTTTAGTTTTAAAATATTTCGGGCCTTCAAAAACTTAGTGGGTGCGA
>Ga0194133_10007487_pt1:0-2500 | contig 13067 bp, 8 predicted proteins | sample TA2KigOf40mmetaG_FD_155448 | JGI IMG/M metagenome (GOLD analysis project Ga0194133, IMG submission 155448) | Freshwater microbial communities from Lake Tanganyika, Tanzania - TA2015055 Kigoma Offshore 40m | ecosystem: Environmental > Aquatic > Freshwater > Lake | place: Tanzania: Lake...
GGTGCCTGAGTAACCTCCTCCGGGGGGTATTGATTTGGGGATGTTTTGCCCCGAAGGGACCCGCCCGCCATCAAGGGACATTTGAACGCGGCAACGAACGCGGCAATTTCTCTGATCGCCAAACGACAAAGCCCCCCGTTGGGCCGGCTTATGTGTCTGTAATCGTTGAGTAAAAACTTGGTTGCGGGGGCAGGATTTGAACCTGCGGCCTTCAGGTTATGAGCCTGACGAGCTACCGGGCTGCTCCACCCCGCGTCCTAGCCTTCCGGGTGTATTTTTTGGAAGGGTATTTGAGATCGATTATGGAGAGGATGTCTCTTTTTAGGTTTGGCGGTGACCTACTCTCCCACGTCTTGAGACGCAGTACCATTGGCGCGACGGCACTTAACGGCCGAGTTCGGGATGGGATCGGGTGTTTTGCTCGTGCTATAGCCACCAAACCGAAGAAGAGACATGCGGATTTTGTTCCGCAAACATCAGTGTTGTTCCAAGTCTACGCTGTCTTTGACAGCGATGTGTTGCTTTTGATGTGTTCCGTAAGGCCTTTGTCTGGCTGTTACTGGATCAAATCAAGCCTATCGAGCAATTAGTACCGGTCAGCTGAATGCATTGCTGCACTTACACCTCCGGCCTATCGACGTGGTGGTCTTCCACGGCTCTCAAGGGAGACCTTGTTTTGAAGGGGGCTTCACGCTTAGATGCCTTCAGCGTTTATCCTGTCCGTTCATAGCTACCCAGCACTGCCGTTGGCACGACAACTGGTCCACCAGTGGAACGTTCACCCCGGTCCTCTCGTACTAGGGGCAACTCTTCTCAAGTCTCCTACACCCACGGCAGATAGGGACCGAACTGTCTCACGACGTTCTAAACCCAGCTCACGTACCTCTTTAAATGGCGAACAGCCATACCCTTGGGACCTGCTCCAGCCCCAGGATGAGATGAGCCGACATCGAGGTGCCAAACGATGCCGTCGATATGGACTCTTGGGCATCATCAGCCTGTTATCCCCAGCGTACCTTTTATCCGTTGAGCGATGGCCCTCCCACTTGGGACCACCGGATCACTATGACCGACTTTCGTCTCTGCTCGTCTTGTCAGACTTGCAGTCAGGCTGGCTTCTGCCATTGCACTCAACGAGCGATTTCCGACCGCTCTGAGCCAACCATCGCGCGCCTCCGTTACTGTTTAGGAGGCGACCGCCCCAGTCAAACTCCCCACCATGCAGGGTCCCGGACCCGGATAACGGGCCGCGGTTAGACATCAAGAGTGCGAAGGGTGGTATCTCAAGGGAGGCTCCACGAAGACTGGCGTCCCCGCTTCAATGCCTACCACCTATCCTGCACATCACAATCCTGATGCCAGTGCAAAGCTAGAGTAAAGGTGCATGGGGTCTTTCCGTCTAACCGCGGGAAGTGTGCATCTTGACACACAGTTCAATTTCGCTGAGTCCACGTTAGAGACAGCGGGGAGATCGTTACGCCATTCGTGCAGGTCGGAACTTACCCGACAAGGAATTTCGCTACCTTAGGACCGTTATAGTTACGGCCGCCGTTTACTGGGACTTCAATTCAGAGCTTGCACCCCTCCTCTTAATCTTCCAGCACCGGGCAGGCGTCAGACTGTATACGTCGCCTTACGGCTTCGCACAGCCCTGTGTTTTAAGTAAACAGTCGCCACCCCCTAGTTTGTGCCCCCCGCCCATAGTTGCCTACAGACGGGGCCTCCTTCTCGCGAACTTACGGAGGCATTTTGCCGAGTTCCTTTAACGTGGTTCTCTCAAGCGCCTTGGTATACTCTACCAGTCCACCTGTGTCGGTTTAGGGTACGGTCTGATGGAGGGCTATTTCCAGGAACCTCTGAGCTGCCCACCCAATCCGATAAGGGCAGACAACCTTTGAGATCCGTCACTTCCTCCTGGCCCAGGAATATTAACCTGGTTCCCATCGACTACGCCTTTCGGCCTCGCCTTAGGGGCCGGCTTACCCTGCTCAGATTAGCTTTAAGCAGGAACCCTTGGACTTTCGGCGAGAGGGTCTCTCACCCTCTTTGTCGCTACTCATGTCAACATTCTCGCTTCTGATCTCTCCACCGGATGCCTTACAGCCCGGCTTCACAGAAAGCTCTCCATGTTCGTCTCCATCCTTGCGAATGGATAAAACATGATGAGCTATATCACAGAACGCTCCGCTACCACGCACATCGCTGTGCATCCCGAGCTTCGGCTCATGGCTTGAGCCCCGTTACATCTTCGCCGCAGGACAGCTTATCTAGACCAGTGAGCTGTTACGCTTTCTTTAAATGATGGCTGCTTCTAAGCCAACATCCTGGTTGTTTTGGCCGTCCCACATGCTTTCCCACTTAGCCATGAATTAGGGGCCTTAGCTGCAGGTCAGGGTTGTTTCCCTCTTCACGACGGACGTTAGCACCCGCCGTGTGTCTCCCGGATAGTACTCCACGGTATTCGGAGTTTACTTAGGCTCAGTAAGGCTGTGGGCCCCCA
>Ga0194133_10007487_pt1:7500-13067 | contig 13067 bp, 8 predicted proteins | sample TA2KigOf40mmetaG_FD_155448 | JGI IMG/M metagenome (GOLD analysis project Ga0194133, IMG submission 155448) | Freshwater microbial communities from Lake Tanganyika, Tanzania - TA2015055 Kigoma Offshore 40m | ecosystem: Environmental > Aquatic > Freshwater > Lake | place: Tanzania: Lake...
CGCGCCCTGCGCCATGATCAGCGGCAGATCGGGGTTCTTTGCCCGATAGGCAGCCACCGCCGCCTTCAGGTTTTCCAGCCCGTGCAGCCCGTGGATATGCAACTGCATGATCTCCGCCCCGCCCAGAAGCAGGTGCATATGGCTTTCGACAAAGCCGGGCAAAAGCGTGCGCCCGCCCGCGTCGATCACCCGGCACCCCAGCCCGGCAAGGGCGGCAATCTCTGCCGCCCCGCCAACGGCCACGATCCGCCCTGCGGCGCAGGCCACCGCCTCGGCCCTTGGCCGGGCCTCGTCCATCGTCAACACCTTGGCATTGGTAACAATCAGATCAACTGACATGGCAGCCCCCTTCTGGCCCTCAGGCCTGGTGCGTAATGCGCCCACCCGAAACGGTCAGCGCAATTCCGGTCTTGCCGATCTGATCGGCCGGGATCGCCTCGATATCCCCGTCGATCATCACCAGATCCGCCGCCATGCCCGGCCGCAATGTGCCCGTCACATCCTCAAGATGCCCCGCCCAGGCCCCGCCAGCCGTATAGGCATAAAGCGTGTCCATCAGGCTGACACGCTCATCGCCTGCGCCGGCATAGGGTTTGCGCGTCATCGCCGCCTGGATCCCCCGCATGACCGAAACATCCGTCACCGGCCAGTCGCTGGCAAAGGCCAAAGGTGCGCCGTGATCGCGCAGGGTTTTCCACAGATAGGCGTCAACCCAGCGCGCCTTGTGAAAGACGCTGTCCATCGTCGACATCGGGAAATCCATGGCGCCGGGCGGGTGGGGCGGCTGCACGCTGGCCGTGATCCCCAAAGCGCCCAGACGCGGCACATCGGCGCGGTCGATCAGCTCGATATGCTCGATCCGGTGGCGGCTGTCGCGCTTGCCGTTGCGCTGTTGGGCCGCCTCATAACCGTCAATCGTCTGACGCACAGCCGCATCGCCAATGGCGTGAACGGCAATCTGCAAGCCCCGCCGGTCGATCTCGGTGCAGATATCCTTGAAGCGCTCCAATTCTAACAGCGCCTCGCCCCGCTCCATCGTGCCGGGGTAGGCGTTCAGCATATAGGCTGTGCGGCTGTCCACCACGCCATCCATGAACATCTTCACAAAGCCCGACCGCACCCAATCGCCGGTGAATTCGGCCGCCATGGCGCTCGCGCGGTCCAACTCCGAAAGCTCCATATGCGGCTTCATGTGGAACGGCACCACAACGCGGGCCGTCAACCGCCCCTCGTCATGCATCTCTTTCAACAGCACGCAGGTGTAACGGTTGCCATCCATATTCACCATCGAGGTGATGCCATGGGCCGCACAATGGGCAAGCCCCGCCGCCACCTTGTCCTTGTCCGCTGCCCGCATCGCGGTGTCCGGCCAAGGCTCGGGCTCGCCGCCCGTGGCGATGCCCAGTTGAAGATGCGCCTCACCGCCCAGCGCCAGAATTCGCCCAAAGGCCTCGAACTCGCGCAATTCGCCGGTAGCCGTGCCATCCTCGCCCATGACAACGACATGTCCGGGGGGCGTTGCCGCCCCGTGCAGGATGCCCGCCGCCGTCAAGGCCGCCGTATTGGCCCAGACCGTGTGATGGTCGGGTGACATCATGGCAATCGGACGGTCGGCAATCACCCGGTCCAGATCGTGCCGCGTCACCGGATGATCCAGAATTTCATAAGCCGCCCCCTGCGCCATCAACAGCGCCCGATGACTGTTCTTTGCGGCATAGTCCAGAAAAGCCGCCTTCAGCGCCTCAAACCCATGCACGCCACCCAGCTGCAACTGCACCAGTTCCGCCCCCCCCAGAACCAGATGCAAATGGCTTTCCACAAAGCCCGGCAAAACCGTGCGGCCCTTGGCATCAATGACCTGTGCCCCCGGCCCGACCAGCACCTCCACCTCGGCACGGGTGCCAACGGCCAACACCTTGCCGCCGCCCAAGGCAACCGCCTCGGCCCGAGGCTTTAACGGGTCCATGGTCAGCACCTTGGCATTCACAACGATCATCTCAGCAGCCATCTGCCCGCCCTTTCATCTGTTCTCAAATATCCCACGGGGGTCCGGGGGTGTGAAACCCCCGGTCCGCCCTCTCAGCCCGCAACCCGTTCGGCCATCACGCACAGCATTTCAAACATGAGCGAAATCCCCAGCCAGGCCGTCCCGCCAGAGGGATCAAAGGGCGGCGAGACCTCGACAAGGTCCGCCCCCACCACATTCAGTCCCCGAAGCCCCCGCGCTACCTGCAAGGCCTGCCAAGAGTTCGGCCCACCCACCTCGGGCGTGCCGGTGCCTGGTGCGAAGGTCGGGTCAACAAAGTCGATGTCATAAGTCACATAGACCGGCCCCGCGCCGACGATCTCGCGCGCTTCGGCCATCACTTCATCAGCGCCGCGCGCATGGAACTCGGCAATCGGGATGATGCGAATGCCATTGGCGGCGGCGAAATCCCAATCCTCGCGGCCATAGGCCGTGCCGCGAATGCCAATCAGGCAATAGCGCTTGGGGTCGATCAGCCCTTCTTCCACCGCCCGGCGGAACGGCGTGCCGTGATTATAGCTAGAGGTGCCGAAATAGATGTCGTTCAGGTCGGTATGGCTGTCGAACTGGATCATCCCCACCGGGCGTTTCTTCGCCACCGCCCGCAGGATGGGCAAGGAACACAGATGATCCCCGCCCCCGGTCAAGGGCAGGATGCCTGCCTCGACAACACGGGAATAAAACGCCTCCATCCGCGCCATCGAATCCATCAGATCGCCGGGGTTCGGCGCCACATCGCCAAGGTCGGCACAGCGCGCAAGGTCAAAGGGCGCGACCCAGGTCGCCCCGTTTTGCGCCCGTATCATGGTGGACAGATCGCGCAACTGCCGCGGGCCATGGCGCGGGCCGGGACGGTTCGTCGTGCCACCATCCCAAGGCGCCCCGATCAGACCGATCTGCACCTCGGAAAATCGCGGGTGGTCAAAGGGCACATGCGGCAGGCGCATGAACGTCGGCACGCCCGCGAATCGCGGCAGGTCAAACCCCGATACCGGCTTGAAAAACCCGTCCTCTGCGGCCATTGCCCCAAACTCCTTTGCGATTCCCCTGGCCATTTGACCCGATCCGCGCCCGCTTGTCAGGCTATCCGCGCCCTTCCCGCGTCGCTTCCAGCCCATTTCCTGCCTATCCCGACGGCCGGGCTTGACCGGTGCATCGGCATCGGTCCTTATGCATCCCTGCGACCCCAAGGAGCCGCCGATGTTTTCCAAGACCACCGATCCCACCTCTGCACCGCCCCGGCCCAGCACCGGTGCCCCCAGCAACAGCCGCTCGACCCTTGCCGCCGATCTGAAGATCACCGGCGACATCCGCTCAACAGGCAGCATCGAACTTCTGGGCGAAGTCGAGGGCACTGTTTCGGCCCATAGCCTGATCATTGGCAATGATGGTAGCATGACGGGCGACATCTCGGCCGAAGAGGTTGAAATCAAGGGCCGCCATGACGGCCGCGTGGCAAGTCAAAGCTTTACCCTGCGCGCCTCGGCCGAGGTGAAGGCCGATATCGGCTATTCCCGGTTGGTGATCGAAAGCGGCGCCCAGATCGAAGGCCGCTTCTACCGCAACAAGGGCTAGGGAAAGCCGCCGTTCAGCCCGTTGCGCGCGGAATGGCATAAGTCAGCCCCGCACGCGCCACCGGCTCGACCACGCCCTCGCTGAACACCAGCACATCGCCGACGGCCAGGCTCTTGCCCAGCTTCAGGATCCGGGCCTCGGCGCGCAAATCCTGCCCGGCAGCGGGCTTGCGCATGAAATCCATGCTGCAATTGGTGGTGACGGCCAGCGCGACCGGCCCGATCCGCGACAGGATCGCCAGATACATTGCAACATCCGCCAGCCCGAACATCGCCGGACCCGAGACCGTTCCACCGGGGCGCAAATGCCGTTCGGCCACCTTCAGCCGCAGGCAAACCCCGGCCCCATCGACCCGCTCAACGGTGAAATCCGCCGCCACCTGACCAAAGTCGCGTGCCAGAAATGCCTGTAGATCGGTCGCATTCATCACAGGCGTCATGGTTTTCTCCGCTACTCTCATCTGATAGACTGGCCGCGAAACCGGGGGGACGCAATGACCGACACGCTCTTGCTGCGCGAGGATGCAAACCACATCGCCACGCTGACGCTGAACAGCCCGGCCAATTTCAACGCGCTTTCCGATGCAATGCTGGCGGCGCTTTCCGCCGAAATCGCCCGGCTGGCGGCGGATCGGTCGATCCGGGTTGTCATCCTGAAGGGCGCGGGCAAGGCCTTCTGCGCGGGCCATGACCTGAAACAGATGCAGTCGCACCGCGCCGACACTGACAAGGGCGCGGCCTATTACCAAAGCCTGTTTGCCACCTGCTCAGCCATGATGCTGGCCTTGCAGGCGCTGCCGCAGGTGACCATTGCCCAGGTCCATACAATCGCCACCGCCGCCGGCTGCCAGCTGGCCGCCACCTGCGACATGGTTCTCGCGAGCGAAGGCACGCGTTTCGGAGTCAATGGGGTGAACATCGGGCTCTTCTGCTCGACCCCCATGGTGGCCTTGACCCGCAAGGTGCCCCCCGCTGTCGCCTTCGAAATGCTGTCGACCGGCGAATTCATTTCCGCCGAGCGGGCGCGCGAGGTGGGGCTGGTGAACCGCGTCACCGCACCCGGGGCGCTTGATGCCGAAACCCGGGCGCTTGCCGAAACGGTGGCGGCCAAGCTTTCCATCGCCACCCGGCTGGGCAAGTCGGCCTTCTATACCCAGCTTGGCCTGACGACAGCCGAAGCCTATGGCTTTGCCGGGCGCGTCATGGTGGAAAACATGCTGGATGCCGATACTGACGAAGGCATCTGCGCTTTCCTTGAAAAGCGCAAGCCGAACTGGGGCCAGGACTAGCCCCGGATCAGCGGTCGAAGGACACCAGCACTTGCCCCGCCGCCGCCTGCAAGGCGCGCCTCAAGGGCGCAGTCGCGGGTGCGGTCAACCGCGAGAACTGCCAGTAAAGCGGCACGTCCAACGGTGCATCCGGCGACAGGTCAACCAACCGGCCCGCCGCGATATGACCCGCGACCAGCGCCTCAGGGTTCATCCCCCAGCCCAGGCCCGCCAGACAGGCATCGACAAACCCCTGACTTGACGCCAGCCGATGCGAAGGGAAAGCCGCGCGCTTGGCGCCCCCACCGATCTGCCGATCCATCCATTGCACCTGTAACCTGTCCTTGTCCGAAAAGGTCAGTGCGGGGGCCTGCATCAGCGCGGCGGCATTGGCCCCATCCGGCATCCAGCGCGCCAGATAGCTGGGCGAGGCCTTGGCCCGATACCGCAAAAGGCCAAGGCCCAAACTGTCACAGCCCTGCGGCGCGCGGGGATGCGAGGTGATCGCGCCCTGCACCTCGCCCTGCTTCAACCAGTCCTGGCTGACATCCTGATCGTCGATCACCAGATCGAACAAGAACCCCTCGACCGCGGCAAGTGCCGGAATGACCCAGGTGGCCAGACTGTCTGCATTCACCGCAAGGCGCAGCGTGGCGGAACGCGGGGCAAGTTGCGGCAGGTCAGCGGCCAGCGTGCTTT
>Ga0194133_10007488_pt1 | contig 13067 bp, 11 predicted proteins | sample TA2KigOf40mmetaG_FD_155448 | JGI IMG/M metagenome (GOLD analysis project Ga0194133, IMG submission 155448) | Freshwater microbial communities from Lake Tanganyika, Tanzania - TA2015055 Kigoma Offshore 40m | ecosystem: Environmental > Aquatic > Freshwater > Lake | place: Tanzania: Lake...
GAATGTGACCGTTTTCTATTTATTGTCCATTGCTGTCAGAGAGGTTGGTTTGCTTTCTAAAAAATGCCTGACTTCTTGACGTATTGGTTTGTCATGTGCTCATACGTTCCCCAAATGGATGTCTGGAAAGTAATTTTAAGCTTAAAAATAATGGTTCTACAAAATAACTTAGGCCATTAATGTTATCTACCTTTTACATTGAAATTGAAGGTTGCTTTTTTGGTGGTACATGTCATTTTCCAAAGTGCTGTAACCAGAGAATAGAAATGTGCATTGTAGTTTTTTGTATCTAAAAAAATTTTAACACTTAAACTAAGACAGCCTTTGACAATGTAGGAGTGTCATTTCAGCATTTCACTTATGTTACTACAATTCAATCACATTTGGTTGCAAAAAATAGCTTTGAATCTATCTCAAAATTACACAATGTACTTAAATCTAACAAAGCTAATTTTATCCCTTCAGCATTGAAAACATTTTTTACCAAAATATAAAAAGTTTCCCTCAAAAAAAAGTTGTCAAATTTGTCACACAATTAAACCCCATAGTATGTTTAAAGAAGAAATTCATTGTAAAATCAACTTATTACAATCTTTTCATATAGAGGAAGAGGTGAGAGTCAGTGAATATAACAAAATGGCATCTTTCAGAGCCTCAGCCAACAATGAGTTCAAAGCCTTTTGTGCTGAAAGTTCTATTCATGGGTTGAAATACATGTCTGACAACAAGTTGCCACATGTGATAAGGGGCACCTGGTTCATCTTGTGTTTCCTATCTTTCCTATATTCAGGTTATGTAATTCAGAAAAATGTAGAAGGTATGTCAAGCTGAAAATTGGTTTTTATTACATTTATATATGATGAACAGAAAAAAATGAAAATGTTATACAATCTCCAAAACATGTGCATTTTTTTGAAATTTTGAAATTTCTTAAAACAACTGACATTTTCAAATTGGCACTATAATGAATTACCATCACTAATAAAAGGGTTAATGCAGAAACGCTAGGAAGTTTCACCTATATTCAATTTTGCATTGTTAATCAGTTAGTATCTCACTCAAGATGATTTCTGTACGGTTTCACTGCATTTGTTATTTTCAGAATGGTCTTCTAATCCTGTGGTTGTAAACTTAGACAGCCTCATTTACCCCAATGACAAAATACCATTTCCAACAATAACTGTTTGTGATAAGGACAATCAGCCCAACATTTACAACTTAGTTTCAAAAATTTTGAACAATGTAGACTACATGTGCTTTGATGATGACAAAAAAAGGTTAGTAAAAACCATACTATTTCATACCCAAACACAAAAAGTTACCTTCTAGCAATAAGATCTAGAGATGGGCCCTGACCCAACCCGAGCTTACTTTTGAACCACAGTAATAAAGAGGCCAACCCGCCTTTGACCTGGGTACTTTCCGACCCGACCCAAAGAGATTTTTTTTTGACCCGAAGGGAAAAAATTGAAAAATTAGACATTTTTAGGGGAAATTTTCCAAATTCAAACCCAAACCATAAATGGCTGACCCTACCCGAGCCACAAAAAATTGACCGTCAAAACCATAACTAATAAGATCCAAGGAATTGTATCTGTCTTCAATTCTGAGATTTATCAACATCTCATCGACTCCAGATCAATTCATCAAAATAAAGCACTGTGTCTTTGCTAAATAATGGCATTTAGTCCATAATCTTGCCTTGAAGATTAGATTAAAAATTGTTTATGATTTTGATCTAACAGGAAACCAGAGGAGTGCTCACAAATGAGGTCAAAGATGTCAATGCTGAACCCAACTTTTAACATGATTTTCAAAAATCTTTTTGATGGTTTGAGATCGTCAGATTTGGATGTTCTACTCAATAGAAATTTGCCTACAGAAGAAATAGTTATTTCGTATTGCCACAGTGCCAAATTTGGTCAAAAAGTTATGTGCAGCTGGGTGATCAACTTTTTGAGAACAGGCATGACTTTTGGTGAGGTAAAATCTTTTTGCTACAAATGAATGAATAAATGGACCTAGATTTGACCCATTAACTTACAATTCCCCCAAAGATGCTTTAACCATTAGACTACAAAGAAATTCACTTAGTAGTTTGTTTCCTGTCAAGTTGCTCACCACTTACTCTGTTTATTTGAGTTATAAAGCTTTCAATTACAATCACCAGAAAGGAATATAGTTTTTCTACCACTATAAAAGTGGATTGCACTATTCTTTAGAATAGCGGATATGTACAAACATACGGGGTCATCGTGGCTGAGAGATCATAGGCAGCTGACTGAGAACAAAGATCTACGGTTGTAGGAAAAATCCCCAACAGCCCATGCCAGCAATTTTGCAACCCCGGATTGAACCCCAGTCTCCCAGTTCTCAGTCAGATGCTATAACCATTAGGCCACAGCAACCCCTTCATATGACAAAAGCTAAGGTGCAATTAGGGTATATTAGGATAAGCAATGGGAAGTTCCTGTTACTGTTAGGCATCTGAGCATGCAGCATAGAACCTAGACTGGGTGACAAATTCAAGGGTTATTTTGTATTTGAAGAGGCACCTTTGAGACAATAAAATATGGGTAGAAGGAAAAAATATAGCTTATTTTATAGCCAACTTATAGCTTCTTAAAGAAAAGACGTTGTCATTTTGTTACAGACAATGTTACAATCACAATCTATCTTTCTATCTTCTATCTCTTCTCTCAATATATAAAAATGGGGGTACAGATGTTTGTTTGTTTGTCTGTCTGTTGGTATGTGAAGGGCTAATAGAAATCCAAACCCCTGCACCGATCTTGATGAAATTTTGCACGCACATCCCCACCTGTCTGAGGAAGGTTTTGGTGCAGGTTAGACTCCCTCCCCCGGGCCTGGGGGGCCTAAAATACTAAAAGCTGAAGGAGACACTTTTGAAAACTGAAAGATGTTCAGCAGATTGCAAATTAACTAGGGCAGCACCGGGTACCTCAGCTAGTTTGCAATAATTATGCTTCGATTGAAAGTTGATCAATCATCAACCAAATAAAGTGTTTGTTTCTTTTCAATAAATTTTAAAATTGTAAGTTTACCTATCTTTGTAGAGTGTTGCTCTGGAAAAAATAGATGAAATTTCCTATGGAATTCAAACTTTGCCATCCCAATTTGAAAACATTATCAAAAATTACTTCAACCCTAAACTTGAGGAGTTTTTGAAAACTTCAAACCAATTCAATTATGTCAATCTTACAATTCCCTGGTGTAAGACATCGCCAATCTGCTATCCAATGATGGAACACATAGTAAAGCTGTTGAAAAGAATTCAAATCTTGAATAGATTTCAAAAGGAACTTCCTTTTTTGGGAGACTACATTTTTGGTTTTCATTACCAAAGAGATAAATTATCGAAATTTCTACAATTTACAACAGAACTTGTCAGTGATTTTTACAACAAAGAAGTGTCAAACATCAGTTTGATTGATTTGCCAGCTTTTGGAGCTATTGGCAAAGCAAACAATTATTTAAATGAAGATAATGTTTATGAGAAAACATATGATCAAATGAAAGCCAACATCTCTATAAGCTATCTTTGCATGAATAAAGCAAATAAGAAATTCTGCAACGTTCATCAAACAAACAAAATTATTGCCGAAAGTTTAGAAAAGTTTTTCAAAATAATGTTGATTTCCAGCACACTTTACACAAAAGATGATTTTACTGATGTTACAAACGAATTTATCAACATGAAAGCTTTCAAAGATGTTTTCAGTGTTTTGGCTGTATCTGAAGAAATCAAACCAAGCCGGGTAGTTACTGCATGCGACTTTAAACAGACCATATCTGAGGATGGCAATGATCCTGAACACAAAATTGGATGCATTCTGATGAAACCAATCTTGACCCCTTTGGGTATTTGCTCTAGTTTCAATGCCTTAAGTTTCCAAGAAGTTTATGAAGATTCTGATTACTCAAACGCCTGGACATCAGTTGTGAAAGAAGCAGATGAAGCAAGTAAGTAAGAATAATACCAAAATGCAGAAGATCCATTCAGGACAAAATTGGATTTTTTTATAAAGCATGTAGTAAACTCTTACCCAAGGGGAAAAGATGGGACAAAGTCCTGAGGCGAAACTTAGAATAAATTGAAGGTAGAAGTGAAAAATTATCCAATGTTACTTACAAGGAAAAAAAGTGTCAACCAGATCTTTTTTAACTCTAAAGCTATTAGCATGTGAGGTTTGCTTTTGCTAAAAGCTATATCATCAACTACTTGAAAAAAAAATAATCAATTGATGCCAGGTTATTGATCCAAAGAAAAACATAGAGCGAAACTTTAACTGCATTAAGCATATTCAGCATTTTTAGATGTATATACGAATCAAACCTCAAGCTGAATATATTTTTTGCTTCTTTATTGCTCACGTAGATTTTGCAATACTTCTGATCAAATCTTAGACATTTTTTTTAGATTTGACACAAGCTTCTTGTTGTGGTTTAAAGAAGAAATTTGTGATAAATTTCCTTCATGACCATCCTGTTGTTAGTCAAGAAGAGTAAGTGACTTTGTTTCATTAAATTTGGTAAATTGATATTTTTGTATTGAGCTTTTTCCCACATGAGTAATTTAATATTGAAGGTTATGCCAATTAAATTCAAACCCTTAGATTCGGGTCTATGAAGTTTCTTTTGGCCATCACAAATCCACACAACCCTTTTGAAGTGATAAGGAATAACTATGAGATAACCCCAGGTAAATTGGTAGCTTGATGATTCAAATGCACTCCTATGATATGTACCTTAAAATATTTAGGAAGGGTTCACAGCTTTCAGGTGGTCTCAAATGACATTGGAACTACTCAGGAATTCAGAGAAATGTCATTTGAGGAGCGCAAGTGTAGGTTGCCACATGAGAGCGAAGACTTGAAATTGTTCAAGTTTTATAGCAAGAGTGCATGTGAATATGAATGTGCTGTTCAAAGAGCCGCTAAAGTATGTCTCTGCAAGCCATGGAACATCCCAAGATATGCAGGAGAAAGTACCCCATACTGCGATAAGTACGGAAATGGTTGCTTCTATTGGGTTCTGATCAAAACTGAAATCTTTGATGGCTGTAACTGTGATGATGATTGTGAATCGACAAACTACAATGTATTTCAATCAAGCTCACCATTTGATTTGAGGTAGGTTGCTTAAGCTCAATTGGCACAAAAAGCAAGATCTTAATTTAAGTCAAAACTTAATTTTTCAGAATTTCTCTGAGAGGGTACATCCCAAATCCTTTAAGGTTTGATTTTAATGCTTACCAACAACAAGGGCCTTTCAGAAATGATAAAGTGAAATTCAGTAGTTATTTTTCCAAGAGATTTTTGAGTACTGTAGAAGTGAGTATGTCTTCAAGTTACGCAACAAGGTCAATAAGGGACAAGAGGTTCACTTTTGAAAACAAACTATCAACATTAGGTATTTTTTGACATATATTTTCTAGGCATGCATTCTGTGACATTCTACATTTATAAGTTTTATATTTTACTGTTATAGTAAAAGGGGTTTAACTTCTTTTAACCATGTTTTTAAATTAAAGTTATCTTTTCTTTAAAAAATTTTCCAAGCAAATCAGTGACCTTTTCATTACCAAAACCTTTTCATTGATCGACAACTTTAATTTATTATTGCCTTTATTAATAATACTGCCTACTATTGCTTTTGGATACTAGCTGCATTCCTTTCCCACCAATACAATACAATCTTGACAGCCACCAGAAATTACAGACTGCCAAAATCATCGATTTGTGTCTACTCTAATATATACAAACCCTCCCCTTCCTGAAATATACAGTTAGTATCTCATCGGTCTTATTTCATGATGCTCAAATCTCCTCACCTCAATTTACCATATACTGATTTTTTTAATTATGGCAAACTATTTTTTGATAATTCTCCAGAATTGAGTTTATCAGTGCATTTCAGCCTTTTTCTCCTGCCCCCAATGAGATAAAAGATGAAAAATTACAATCCTGTTTAACATGCATTTATAAAGAGCTTTTTGTTTGGCATCTTAAATGGAATCTTTTGGTTTGTTTGGTTTTTGGCCTGAAGGTTGAAGGTGTTAAAATTAGTAGCTTTTGATTTTCATATTCCAAATGGTCCTCTGGCAAAGTTTAAGCAAAAAATTGACTGAGCAGCTTTAATATTGGTTAATAGACTTAATGGACACACTGACTTATAATATTTTCAAATAATTTTTTTGAAACTATCAATAAAATAAAAATATTGATTTCACAGGTGGAACACTTGGACTTTTTCTTGGCATCAGCATACTAAGTGGTGTTGAGATAACAATCTGGATTTTCAATATCTGCATCATATTATTTAGAAGAGCAAAGAATTTTTTTTTGCAATGAATCTAAAGATACTATCAACTAAATTGTCAAAAAAGTTACCAAATTAGCTTGAAATCTTGAATTGTCTCACAAATAACTACAAAGAATAACTTTCTAGTTCTTTTATCATATTTTATTCTCAATCTAAACCAAATAGATTATGACTTGAACCTTCCAGAGTAATTCCCCCTTACTAGATATATAAAATGATTTTCCTCTTTTCTTCTATGATAACTCTTTAAAACCTTGAATATCTTTGAAACCTCATGCACCCTAAATAAACATCCCCTGACCCAAGTCAGGATGCTCTGTCTGCCGTAGTACCCAAGATCACAGAGCCCTTTCCTCCCTAATATTTCACCATTCATTTAAACCTTAATAAATGTGCATTTAAAAATTGTATTTGTATTTCCTTCTTAAGCTTCATCTTACAGCTATGAAATATAAATATTACAATAACGGAACTTTTTAAAAGCCAGGTTTTGGGGTGTACCGTAAAATAGAATTTTCCATCACCCCTTCAGGTGTACAAATTGTATCTTATAAACTTCTTCTTTCTCACACTTTTACTTATCTTTTAAGGATATGAGTAATCAAATAATTTGGTTTTGAAATGTTTTTTTAAATAGTGATGTAAATACACCCTTTATTTTTTACACATCTCAAACATTTAAACTAAATTTTGACCAATTAATCATTATCCTTGATTGCAAATTAAGTTTGCACTTTGTATTTTGGTTTACAGCTTCATCTTACTACTATTTAACTATACTGTACTTTTTAAAAGCTGAGAATGAATTACAAGAAATAAAGTATGGATATTTTCATTGTCATTGTGGTCAGCTGAGGTCTTGAATGGTGATCGAAGGTGTGGGTCTTTTTTTCTTTCAACGGGATATGAACCCCGGCTGACAGGATGAAAGTTGAGTATGCTGACAACTGATCCATTGCCACAAATTGTTGTATAACTCAGGTTGCTTATCCCATTATTAAATGCATTAAAAATGGAGTTTTCCTTTGTGAAAAATCTATCTCTCTATTTTCTCATTGTTATTTGCAAATTTGCTTTTTTTAAATTTACATGTAGTAGCATGTAGCAGCATTACAGGATAGCTTGAGCAGCATTTTTCCTCCTTCCTTTGGTTGGCGCTCAGTGGTTAGTAATGGGACCAGGTAAAATTTTATGAAAAGGGTTCGGTCATTTTTATTGGTGATTGTGTCGGTTTGGGTCGGGTCAGGTCAGGTCAGGTCAGGTCAGCCACCTCTGAATCGGAATTTTTTCCCAAAAAAACCCATTATTTCCCTTTGGGATCAAAAAATCTTACCAGGTCGGGTCAAAAAAATAAATGGGTTAAAGGCGGGTCTGGCCTTTATTTACTGGAGGTCAAAAGTATGCTTGGATTGGGTTGGGCCAGGGCCCATCTCTAAAAATTACACAAAAATAACATAAAGTAAAACTTTAAAAATTAAGCAGACGGGCATATTTTGCTATGAAAAATGCCAAACCCACGGGTGAGCGAGGTCCCTTACAAACAAAACAAATGTGTGCTAAAAGTGTGTCGTTTTCTGGAAAAAATGAATTTTTTAGCTCAGAAAAACCTTCGTATCTCAGCTCCTAGACAAAATGTCAAAAATCTGGTAAATAAGTTTTTGGCCAAGTTTCGAGTTCCAGTTCCCAAAACTGGAAGAAAATTTGAAAATGATTAACATCTCATGCCACAAACTGAAAAACTCATTTACAAAACCAAAGGAAAAAAATAAAAAATAAATTGCTAAACATAACTTTTTACAACTTTTCATACCTAAAAAAACTTGCTTGACATTAGTTTTAGCTATCTTCATATTCAAAGCTGAGGGGAGGAGTTAAGGTGACAGACAGAAACTGAGGAATGGAAAGCCATGCATACAATTTAGGGTTGTGCATCTGGAGATGCCAAATTATTATCAAAAGTTCTGCTGTAAAACCTTTTCCCTAAACCTGCACGAGCGACCTGTCCTAATGGGAGGTTTTTCCCCTTGGTAGGGCAGCCTTATGAGTGTGTGAATGTGCGAATGGTGCAAATCCAGGTTATTCCTCCTGGAACAAACTAGGACAGGAATGTCCATTGCTCTACCCTTAAACCAAGTTTGGTTTGTTTGATGAAATCTGTTACAAATTATTTGCCTTTTATGCTTCTATTGTGCAAGACAATGTATCTTTGAAATTAAAATTTGTAATTCCCTAGAGGTGCCAAGGATTCAAACCCTCAACTGTATGGCTTTCCATTCCTCAGCTTCTATCTGAGATACAGGGTTTTTTCTAAGCTAAAAAAATTATTTTTTCCAGAAGACGAAGCACTTTCAGCACGCATTTGTTTTGAGGATTCATTGAACATAATAGGGATGCAGTCATTGACTATTTGCTTTTGAATTGGCCTATAGACATGTTGAGCCATTTCAACAGCTAATGGGATGAGTTTGCAGATCACTTTGGCTCAGTTTCCAAAACTCATTCTCCCTATCTTTTTGGAACTATAATCAAAAAAAGAAATTTTGTTTAGGAATCTAGAAAAGAAAGTACATTGTTGAATCAGCCTAAAAGTTAAATACTTAGACAGATAGGGTAACGATTAAGGCCAAGATAACCAAGTTAACTACAATCATCAGAGCTTTTATCCTTTTTTTGGATGAAAAAGTCAACAAAGTTACCTGCATAAGTTCTTGGTACGTTGTACCTACATCCCCAGTTGTTTACCCTAACTTAAGAAATTCATGAAACAAGCCTTTAATGATGCCTTAATGGTTAGAAAATAAACCTAATTTGTTCTCTAACAAAAAACTTTTAACTCTAAATTGACACTTTGGTTCTGTAAGTAGAAAAAGTAAAAACTTGTTAAAAATAAATTGAATTGCTAGGGACAAGTTTTTGAAGACTTTAGACGTGAAAATTTACCCCCAAACTATTTTTGATTGACATGATGAAAAAGACATGTATTTGATAAAGATCTTCAGCGAGGTTTATAAGAATTGATTATTATATGAACCTTGTGCACAAGAAATTGGTTGATTGACAAATAAACACAAAACAAAATGGCATCTCAAAAAATATCAATCAATAATGAGCTCAAATATTTTTGTGCAGAAAGTTCAATTCATGGATTGAAATACATGTTTGACTTCAAATTACCAAGGATCATTAGAGCAACCTGGTTCTTTGTGTGTGTTTTGTCGTTCATTTACTCAACATATATTGTTCAGAAAAATATTAAGGGTAAGTTTCATTGATGTCAAATTAATTAAATTGTAGCTTCACAATTGAGGGGTTGCAAACTTTGACCACCAAAAAAAATGAAGAAATTCTCATCAATTTCATGGTGAATTAGTTACAAAAAGTGCTAAAGCTTGACTGGCTTTGAATCATTTGCAATTTTTTTTGAAAGTTTTGTGGCAGCTTGGGGTCAAAGTTTGCTGAAGGAGCTAGGGTTTGAGCCCTTCGCCTCATATCCACATCCAGTTGAGCAAAGCAATCTGATTGCCTGCCTTTGTCAGGTTGGCAAGTGATAATTTTTATTTCCTTTCATAAAGATTGGTCAGCAAATCCTGTAATTGTTGCACTTGATAGTCTCAACTATCCCAATGAAAACATTCCATTTCCAACTATAAGTATTTGCGACAAAGAGAACCAGCCCAACATTTACAGATTAGCCTCTAAAGTTTTAAATCATGTGGAATATCTGTGCTTTGATGATGATGAGAACAGGTAATATTTAATAAAGTAATCTAGACTTTGATTAAGGTATTTTGCTCATGAACTAATCACAAAGGGCTCTTTTTCCTTAACAAACAAGCTAGACTCCAAGCTACAAAAATGCAGCAATAAATTTAGAGTAATGCCTGTTTGGAACAAACAAACAGATTCAATCAAGCAAAGAGAGCTTATAACCCTAAATTTTTGCCACAAATGTTTCCAATTTTTCTGAAATTTGAGTTTGGTTAAGATAATTTTTTTATTTTGCCTAAGTCACATGAATTTAATTTTAAAGACCTCTAAACCTTAAAGCTAGTTGCTTTTGAAGCTTAAAAGTAAAATTTTCCTTCCATCCAAAAATTGTAGCAATTGCTTTTGGAAATTACAGGGCTCCTGGGGAATGTTTGGAATCGAAAAAATACCTCACACTTTTAACTTCTTCATTTAAAGGCCTCTATTATTTGCTGTACACTGCCTTGGAGTTATCGATTACTGATGAGAATGTTGAGTTTGAGGATTTATCAGCCTTTTGTAATGATTCAGATAAAAATCCGATGTGTGAGTTGCTGAAGAATTTTTTTAGGATTGGAATGACATTTGGTGAGGTAATTACCTCCAATGAGGTTTTAAGTTACTTTTTATCAAACAGATAGTAAACCACTTAGGTTTCAAATACTTCAAATCTAAATATGTTTCAGGTTTAGTATCTATAAATATGCTAATTTTAAATTGAATTGAGTTTCAATATGTTAATTTTAGAATTTTGCCACTGGGAAGCTCACAGATATATATGAGAAAATCGATGTCATGCCAACAAATAAAAAAAGCATAATTGGAAGTTTCTTCAATCAAAAACTACAAGACTTACTAGACAACACTAGACTGTACAATTATCCCAATTTTACTGTCGAATGGTGCAAGACTCGGACAAATTGCACTGTACTCATAAAGTCTGCACAACAAATACTCAAGAAAATAGACATCATACACAATTTTCAAAACTTTTTACCACTGTTGGGAGACTATATCTTTGGAATTTTCAATCAAAGAATTGCAATGCAGGAATTTTTTAAGCTCACAACTCACTTTGTTAGTGAATTTTATGACAACAAAGTGTCCAACATAAGTATGGTTGATTTACCAGCTTATGGTGCCATAGGATATGCAGACTACAAACTTGGATTCTACTTGGATTCTATTGAAGAGTCGAAAGATGCTTCAAATGATTTTTTTGCCTTAATATACAATGTAATTCTCAATACGTCATTTGACCATCCATGCAAAAACAGTTCATTTTCTAAATTTTGCAATATCCAAACTGACAATATTATTGGAAATAATTTAGAAAAATTCTTTAAAGTCATGTTTATCTCCAGCACACTTAATATTAATAATGATTTTTCTGGTATCATCAAAAATTTCATAAATATGAAAGCCTTTAGAGAAAAATTCAGGCTGTTGAATGATTCTACATACCAGGAAAAAATGAAAAAATATCCTATTAGTTTTAGTGGATTTAAGCAAAGAACAAATGACGATGGTGATGCAAAGGAAATAACTTTGTACCCACAAATAACACCTGTGGGTATATGTTCAAGCTTTAATTCATTAGCTCACAATAAAATATATGTGGAAAGCGAATATTCAGACTCTTGGATGTCTGTTGTCAGCCAAGAAAATACTTCAGGTATTGAGATTTATAACTAAATTCAGTTTTAAATTGCCAGTATAAGCATTAAAGCATTAAGAAAATCCTTTTGCTTAGGATTGGTTGAAGCTTCTTGCTGTGGGAGTAAGAAGAAGTTTGTCATCAATATTGTTCACTTTGATCCACTCATCAAAACAGAAAAGTCAAAGCTTTTTAATCATTTATTGTTCACGTTTACAACAAATTGGTATAATTTCAAATTTCATGTCAAATTAGTTTTGGATCAATGAAGTTTCTTTTGGCCATCACAAATTCTCATAACCCCTTTGAAGTAATAAGAAAGAACTTTGAAATAAATCCAGGTAAATAATTGAATCTACAATTAAGAATATAAGTTTTCTGAACGCAAGCATTCTTTAAATATTTAGGTAGAATTTATACCTTTCAAGTAGTTACAAATGACATTGGAACCACTCAGGAATTCAGGGAAATGACATTTGAGGAGCGCAAGTGCAGGTTGCCACATGAGAGCGAAAACTTGAAAATGTTCAAGTCTTACAGCAAGAGTGCATGTGAATTTGAATGTGCTGTTGAAAGAGCTGCTAAAATATGTCTTTGCAAGCCATGGAATATCCCAAGATATGCAGGAGAAAGAACCCTTTATTGTGATATGTATGGGAATGATTGCTTTTACTGGGTCCTGATCAAAACTGACATCTTTGATGGCTGTGAGTGTGATGATGATTGTGAATCGACAAACTTCAATGTATTTCAATCAACTTCACCTTATGAGAGTCAAAATGAATCTTGGTAGAGCATTAAAAGCTGCAAAATCAAAGCAAACATTTGCTCTTTTTAAAGCATTAAACATTCTCATTGTAGGTCATCTGCATTATACAAAATGTCACCTCTAAGATTTGATTTGAATGCTTACTCCCAATTATGCCCTTCCAAAAATGACACTGAAAATTTCAGAGACTATGTAGACAATAAATTTTTTAGTATTGTTGAAGTAAGCATGTCATCAAGTTTTGCTATGAGGTCTGTCAGGGACAAGAAGTTCACATTTGAAAGCAAGTTGTCAGCAATGGGTAAAATTACTGTTTTTTGTCTTTTCTCTGACTAAAAGAACAATTTGGTTTTTCCAATTTCGTGAAGTAGAATGACCCTAGTAGAGATGGGCCCTGACACGGCCAGACTCAGACAAATCAGACTTGAGCATACTTCTGACCTGCAGAAAATAAGGTGCCAAGCCGGCTTTGACCCGGGTATTTTTTGACCTGACCCGATGAGTTTTTTTTGACCTGATGGGAAAAAATTGAAAAATTTGGGATTTTTC
>Ga0194133_10007490_pt1 | contig 13065 bp, 5 predicted proteins | sample TA2KigOf40mmetaG_FD_155448 | JGI IMG/M metagenome (GOLD analysis project Ga0194133, IMG submission 155448) | Freshwater microbial communities from Lake Tanganyika, Tanzania - TA2015055 Kigoma Offshore 40m | ecosystem: Environmental > Aquatic > Freshwater > Lake | place: Tanzania: Lake Tanganyika...
ACCAGACACTCCCACTGACTAGCCTGCTCGTTGGTACCTATATATATGTGTGTATCTTATGGAATAAATCAGTTAGCATTTAACTGTCTTATCCTTTTGGCCCAGGAGTTCTACCTTTTATTAAATTTGTATACAAGTATATGCTTGTCGTTGGTAGGTGTGTACTGAAAGAATATTGGTCCTTCACTATGAAACGTCCTACTTTGTGAGCAACCGAATTGAAAAATAAAAAAAATTGACCTCATCGTTGCAAGTTTTGATTTTTTTTAGGTTGAAATCATTGATTTTTTATGAACGATTTTAATTTCAAACTTAAGCTCAATAATCCATTTTATTTGTTGATCCTAACTCCCTTTCACTGCCTTTTATTCCCCGAACTCAAAGGAACTTCTCCATGCTTTTGTATCTGCCCCCATGTAACTCCTCATCGTTTCTAAACCTGACTTCAATTGTAATGCACACATGGACATCTACAACACATCTTAAAGGAAAATTATGTAGGTGGTTTTTGATATTTTTCGACCCAAAAGCCTTCACCTTGATAAAAACTTGTCTTAAGACACACTAGAGTTGATCCAAAGTTTGTCTTTGCTATTGCGTTGCTAAGTCCAGGGTTATTTTTGAATAAAATGATTTTGTTTGAAATTCGTTATTTTCTTGACTACTTAGCATATTTAGATCAATAATTTTTCTGTAAGTTTTAGAAATACAATCAATATTGATGTCCATCAACTAAGCCACTCTCTGAGTGGCATTTCTTTTTTCATAATAAGTATTTACAACTGACCATCTTTCCTCTCATAATTATGTACTTTTGAGTTGCCAAACCATTTTAATAAGCTACAAATATAATGTATGGACTTTTCAGTCCAAAAATAAGGGCTATGGCCCTCCCCTTTTCTTTAAAAAAAAGCTCAATCAAAACCTATTGCAGTATACTAGGTCGTATGGAATCTTAGAGCCTTTTTAATAATCAGTAATGAATTTGGACACAAAGATAGAATTTGCATTTTTCACAAGTTGTGGTAACATTGATTTTTTTTGATAGTTTCTGATATGTTTACTCTGCTGCCTGATTATTGAATGAGTAGAACTAAGGAATATTTAATATGCTGTAACTAACAAACCAAGTACATCTCTTGGGTGCTTTGGCACCAATGTACATCCTCTCTTTCATTCCTACTAACCCTAGTAAATTTCAAGTTGATGTCTTATTGTCATTTTTGAATGAATAAAAATATTTAGCAAAAAGTTTTAAAAACACAATCCCACATTTAGTACCTTTTTAAAAATGCCGTAAGAGAATTTATTTAAGTTAAAAAACAAAAAATAGATTATTTACTCCTTTACGTCGTGTGCTAGAAATGTAAATGATTATGTTTGTAGCATACATTCACATTGCAAGTTTGAAAATTTTGGAGTTCACAATTCCCTGAACAGCCAAATGGTATATTACGTTGTAAAAAGGGGCTACATGACCTCGGAGAAATAAGAATGACAGTTTGTCAATGCTCTTGAACATGATCAAGCTTTTTATTCTCCAAAATCAATTTTAGCAACTAATTTCTGTGATTCATTTAATTTAGAAAAGTAATGAAAAAAGGCTCTGTAAAAATTCGATCAGAAAACTTATTTTTGCGTATCAGATTGCCATGGAAAAGGATCGGTGAAACTGAGAAGCAAATAGAATAGGTAAAAGCTTCAGACTGTAATTTCTTCAAATATACCATATTCTTCAGATCCTGGGCCAGGATGAGACATTCCAGGAGGCTTACAGACTTGGAAAAGGCTCGGTGTGTAAGAGGAAAGCCATTAATCCGACATTTTCACATACTGCCTCATACTGATTCTGTAAGATATGATGCATTATTTTTATAACGAGTTTAAGTTAAAAAAAATACCTGTAAACCGGTCCGAAGAATCTCATTCATGAATTCTTTAAAACGCAAACTAAAGTTTCTTATTCGCTCAATAGTTGACATTATGGATGACATGACTGATGGCATGCAAGTTTCGCCAAATCGAATAATAAGATACATCTAAAGCCATAAATAATTGTCAAAGGCAGATAAACGAGTAGTCAGGATCTTAAAAACCTGAAGCTTGTACATGAAAAAGTCGCCAAGTTTAGCTACTCTGGCCGGATATTGGAGGCCTGGTTGCACACGAAACAATGTTACCATCATCAGTAAAAGCATAATGGAGAAGTCGTTGATTGACAAGTTTTTTACCATCCCAAGCAAGGAGCGGAGTTCGTTGTATAAGTCATGTGCCAAAATCTTTTATACAAGAGTTTCTTTCAGGTTACAATTCATCTATTCATCTTTAAGATAATATTACACATCACTTGAGTATGGATAAAATTTATGTGGAGTGCCCAAAATATGAATCTGTTGCATTAAAAACTCGTTTTGATCCTTTTTTGTTTTTGGCTGCAACAAACCTGACCGAAATAATCAAATAATTTCCTCTCGAATTTAGATTTAACCAAAATTAGTTACCCTACCCCATGAATTATAATGCATATTCTATTTCACATGTGTATAAAAGCGTTTACAACTTTGGATTGGATAGAAAATGTTAACCAGCTGAGATAATAATCATTTTCTTACCAAATGGAGCGCCTCTACCTCCTCAAGATTTTCGCCATAAGGCAAGGGGTATGCTATTGGGACCAAATCCATCTTGACACTAATGCTGGCCTTTAAAACAGTTAAGCTGCAAACCTGAAATCCGATTTTATAATTGAAAGATGACTTTTCTGAATTTTTAAGAAGAATTATGACTTGAATATGGAACTTTAGTAGATGGAATTGAGACCGAGCATTGTTACCTGAGAGTTGTAAAGTAAATTACGGTCGTGAATACTTAGCCAGTTGAAGGACTCGAGACTATCGAGGAAATCCCTCAGCCTTGTAAACCCATATGGGAAAAACATTTGTCAAAAGTATTTTGTAGATCATAAATGATAAACTTACCTTGGTAAAGAGTCTTTAAGAAGAAGAGTTGCAGATTGAAGTGGATCTTCGCCAATTGTTCTCTCCACAGGAGACCGCATTTGAGTGGCGTAACGATATCGTAACAATAGATCTCTACACAACATCTCTAATTCGAGCTGAATGTTGCTTTGATGGTCAGGTCTCACATTTGCATTGAGTTGAGAACTCGCAAACGAAGCTGTCTGGGCTTGTGAATGGTCTGTAGATAACCGATGAGAATTCCGACTGCCCAAGTAGTGCATGTCTGATTTGGAACGGACTTTGCAAGGAGGAGAGGGGAACGGAACAAGATGTGGAACAGTATATGACATCTTCAACATGGTTTTAAAATCATCAAATTCATGAAGAATTCTATTTAAACTGCAGAAATGTTTTTTAAAATCACCTTTCCCCTGATTGATAAAGTCGCAGGAGTACAACTAATGTTTGCTCCTTGTATAGGTGATCTAAGTTGGGGATTTACAGGCGGGCTTATCAAAACAAAGTTTTCTTTGGGATGCTCAACTTGAAAATGCAGTGAAGAATGTGTTGTGGAAGATTCGTTCAAGCCGTGATTGAGGAAATTGTTAGAAACTTCAAGTTGATGCCCTCGCCAGGTACCCCCATCTCGCTCAAAAGTGGAGTCACTTTCAAAAGTCTTTATTTCTCCCAGGTCCGGAAAAATAGGTTCTAAGTTACCTAGATCAAATCCTGAAAAATCAACCAAATTTGGATGCTTTCTCAAACTTGATCAATTTTGTTTTTTAAGTCAAATTTACCATTTTTTTGTTCGCTGTGTATAATTGAATCTCTAAATGCAGTTTCCAGCCCATCATTGGTTGGAGAAGATCTCAAATCCATAAAGTCTCTCTCTAAATCTAATTTCAAACTTCACTGTATCAAAAAGTAACTCGGATTAAGAAAGGAGTCATTTACTTTTTCAAATTACCTAAAGTGTTATGTGGTGTAGCTGCAAAGAAAATATCTGCAATAGCCGAGTCATAGCTGACATTTGACAGACCTGAATTGGCAGAGCTGTTTCGAGATCGCTTTCGAGGAGAATAATCAGTGATCTTCGAGTCTAGTCGGAGACTCGAACGCTTTGTAATCCTGCAAAAAATTTTAACATGCAAGAATATTAAATTCGATTGTATTAATTTGGAGAAAACATGCTGTTAATAATTATATGTATTGAGCAGAAGTGTTGGTAAAAAATTAGGCAAAAAGTATATAAAGGCAGAAAAATCTTTTGTGATTTTTTAAATAGCCAAAGATGTACCTTGAAGAAGTTGACGATAGAAGCTGATCACCAATAAGCGGTGGTCTAGATAAGCTTGGAGGGGATGTAGAAATACCATCAAAAATGTTGTTATTGGCACTAAAGCAAATAAAGGATCAGTAAAAAATAACCTTTCAAATTTCAGTGCATTTGAACGATTTCCCTCAAACCATTGTACTACCAAGGTAAACCTAAAAAAATAATTATTCAAACCCCCTCAATGGAATTCCCAGTGTTCTTTTTCACCCTAAAACTTTTTTGAAGAATCAATTCCCAAATAAATGGTGCATCATTTACCAAGTTAGGCTTTGGCGGTACTTGTATTGGGACGATTTTCTACCGTAATTTGATACTTTGGAGCAACTTTCCATTGAAATATTTGGGTGAGAGATAAAGAAATAATAGGTAAGTTCTGTCTTCTTCAATAACCCAGATTTGTCTGCACTCGCCCCCCCCCTCTTGTCACCTTTCAATATTTGTAGATTATTTTCATCCGATTTTCCTGCCAGTAAGCTAATTAAGAAGATATCAAAAGCAAAGCTCGTGCTTGTGTAGATTTTGAACACTGGATTGTAAACACAAAGGTTGGACCATCTAACCAATCTTGTGCTTACGTAAAATTAACATCAGAACATCAGGTTGGATCTCATTCCTCCGTCCTCTGTCTCAAAACCGCAGCAATCGATTCTAAATATAGGCTTGATATTTTTGAAAGAGACAACGCGTTTCATAAACGAAAAAAAGAGCAATTCATGTTTGCTATTAGCTTTTTCAGCTCAAATACAATTGACACACTTTAGATTCAACAAGTCAACCGAGCAGGCAAAAAACAAGGCTAAGCACGTTCGTAGTTCTGCTTAACTTGCATTTAAATTGCAAATAAACACAGTCTAACGTAAATTTGTAGAAACATGCGTCAAAAAAGGAGTTGTACATGCTTTTGTGACTCAAAGCATAGAGAATTTAACTTTTTTTTTAAATAAGTGGTATAAATATATTTTCACCCTTTAGAACAACTGTCAATCAAAAAAATCGCACAGTATATTAAACGACTATGAACACTGATGCTTCCCCTAAATAACGAAGTCCCTTTTTTCCATAAAATTGACTTGCATTCATTACTGGAAAACTTTTAGCTTTCAACAATGGAAGCTCAAACTACTTCCAAAGCTACTTTTTGAGGAAGTCGTCGTCATCGATATTGGAAGACAACTCTGATCTGTAAAAGAAAGCTTTCGATGTGTCGAAATTCTGGAGTTGAGTAAGTTTCAACAATTTTGATAAAAAAGACTTTGATGAATGCATCCCACAGATTTTACAACGTACCTAATTAACCGAAAACAAGGGTTTGCTCTTTGCAGAAAAGATAAGAAGTAGAATTAACTGGATCATTGATATTTGTTGGCACGGTAAGAAAGAAGTCGTATCAAAAATATTTAAAATTTCCAAATTATTTAGATTCAATCTAGCTCCTTGAATCTTCTGATCCCAGGAAGGAAACGGCATCAAGACCTTTTTTGTCATACTTTCGCATGGTAAAGCAAGTATGAAGAAACAGTTCTTGTATTATTCAAAAGGAGACCCGGTCAACTCAAGGTTGTTCCTTTAGCAGTATGCTCACTTAGTGTAATCTTAACTTTTCAGAAAAACTCGCGAGCGAGATAGTATAAAAATGATCCATAAATGAAATTTCTCCAAGAGTCAAAATAAAAAGGAATCTACACGGAAAAGGTTCATTTGTGCTTGCTTTTTTGTCATAATGAAAATGCAGCTGGTGCGCCGAAACGTCGAAACTTACAACTCAAAAACTCCCCTCAAAAAATGTCTTATTTGTTTGAATTTCCCAATATAAAAACTTCATTAATTGTGCAAGGATTCAGCTTGTAAATCTAATCATCCTTGTAAAAGCTGTGTTCGTATTATTAAACAATCGTAGTCGGTTTATACCTTTAGACTTTATTGATAGAAGACGCAGAAAAATGTTTGAACTAATAAGTTTGACTTGTAAAGATTTCATTTTTTTAGTACTTTAAACTCGTTACTTTATTAGACTATTAAAAGTTACTGTTTGCATGGATGAAGGAAAAGATCTTTGAGAAATCGTTTTCCTAGAGTCTTTTCAGATACTAGAATTAGGCCTTTTCCTTAACGATGAAATTTGGGTTAAAATCGAAGTTTCACGTGGGTTTAGCTCTACAACTGCCGATAAAAATCAGAAATGAAATGAGAGGGTAGTCTTTCCACGAGCTAACTGTTAATTGTAATGTCAGTTCGTCGAAGACAATACTTTCGAATAGAAAACTAGATGTTTTGAGGCTACAGGGTTATTTTTTTGCAAAGTCCGTTTGGTCTTTCAACTTTTTCATTTCTACGTTTTTAGAGTCTTTGGGGAAGGGCCATCATCAGGGTTTGGGTTGCAGGTTGTCTTTCGCATTCGTCCCGATTGCCGCTTCTACAGCTTATTTGCACTAAGGAAATAGCTTTCGGATTACACAAAATTCGATTTGCCATCTTTCTGTTAGATTTGAAGTAAAAAAAATTTCAATCCAATAATTTTTAAAAAATTTTGTTCTCGAGTCTTAGGATTTCGGAATAAGCGTTTTTTTTCAATCAATCGAGAAGATCAAGAGTTCGAGAGCAGTACCAGCACGATTACACTATCTGCAGTCAGTCAATAAATTCATCTTGACTAAAGGAAACAATAGAGTAAAAAAAAGTTGTGCCATTGGAGCCGCTCTTAAGAGTCAATAGTTCACCTTCACTCACATTTTGAATTTATTAGTGCTCACTTGTAATCAACGCTATTTTGTGAGTTATTTCTCCTTTCACTCGTGAAACGTTCCCCTTAACATGTGTGCGAGACAAAGCGATAAAATCAGCCAACAAAGCACGGCGTGAAGCCAGAGAGTTATTTAAAACGTCACCGCTTCTTTTGACTTTTCATGGACTCTATGAGGATTTAAAAAAACTGCTTACCTAGGCCTCATTGTCTCGCTGACGTCTCCCGGGTCCCCACATATCCGATTCATTTCGTCCAAGACATGAAGAAAATCGTCATCAGAAAGCCCTTCTGCCATCGTGGCAACGTTTGACGCTTTGACAAGTCAAAAAAAAGTAACAGGAGGAGGGAGGGAAGGTAAGAAAAAGTAAGGATCAACCGAAAAAGCAACAGGTTAAGGTAAGATTAATAAACAGTTTCTTCGCCAAGAGTTGAAAATCACGGTGACTCGGTGAGCACTGAGCTGTCTAGGTGAGTGAGCATCCCAAGCCTGTCACGATTATTTCAATTGCGATCAACGATTCAACGCACACCCATAGAGTCCAGTGGAGTTTAGAGAAAAGACAAGCACGAGAACGCTGAACGTGTAGCAGCACAAATGGAGTTGGTGTTGGAACTTGGACCTCGCTGCCGAAGCATTTGCATTTAGCAATCAGGCGGAGTAAGCAAACAGATTGTAATGCTGGCCGCAGGGCTGGCTTAGTGGCTTAGTGGCTTTGACACCGTAGCAGCTCACGGCGCAGCTGCGCGCTGAGCCGCTGACGTACAAAGAACAACGTAGGGTACGTATAGCAGCCTCTGCCATGGATGATACCTTAGCCAAGCACGGCCGCGTCGCCAGAAAAGCCTAAACTCTAAAGCACTAAAGTATTGACAAGTAGCAGGAGTAGTACAGGGCCGTGACACTTTGAACTGATTCGACCAAGACTTGTACTGTAAGCCACTTAAACGAGGGCGGCAGCGATCAGCGACGACAGTTCTCTCTCACTCACTAGTCAGTAGTCACCACTTCAGTGGAGCCCGAGCTGTCTGCTGTACTGTCACTAACTCGTGAAGTCGTGAGCCGTGAGTTGCGTAGCTCCCTCACTATGTATAGCCTATATTCACCCTCTCGCCTGCCCGCCCACGCGCTCGCCCAAGAGGCAAGAGTAACTGAGGAAAGTGAGGAGGCCACTTCACTTCTTCCTTCTGAGTTTTGAATTCTGATGCGCGTGATGTAACATCGCAAACGCAACCGACACGACAGGCGAAACAAGTGAAAAAAAGGACACGCGTAAGAGAAGGGGCGTGGCAACAAGGCCAATTAAATTCAATTGTATAACGAAAAACTGAAAAACATCATTTTCATATACAGGATTAACCTAAGACAGTTAGAAGATCTACCTAAAATGACCCAACCTTTTCTGACTCGCTGAATTTCTTTGAAGAGCGACTGCACGTGCTTTTTTTTACGCCTGGTATATTGTTGCAAAAAAGTTTTGTTTTGCTGCTGTTGTCACGACACATTCATAGACAGACATAGTTTTCTTAGGTTTGGAAGCCATAGAACGTAATCTGCCGAGCGATTGGGATTTCATACTTGAACAAATCTGACCCAGATGACTAGCCGAGTTTTTTCAACCACTCCATTTCGAATGGGACTGTTACTGTTAATTGAGTCGATCATCTAATATGCTCAAATAGAAACAGCTAAGCTGGAAACACTAATGAGAATTTTTTTTTAAAGTTTCACTTTCGACGAGATTACAAGACAATTGAAACGTATCACGAAAATGTTTTCGTCAATGAGAAAATCCTGAAAATTGTCATGTCCAAAAAGGACATGACAATTTTCTGGATTACTGCAGAGATGGACATTTCAACATGTGGCCAGGTAAAAATGTGTCTGTTGCCTGTAAAGAGACATTTTATTTTTGATCTTATAGAACGTTATGAAAAAAGACCCTTCTTTTAATTGTTGTGCAAATTTCAAACAAGACGTCGTTTAGGTATGTAATTTAGTGGGATTAACACATAGTTCCCACAAAACTAGTAACGCAAACTTGAACCAACTAAACTCTTAAAAAGCATATTCATTACTGTCTGTTGTGATTTCGATAGAGTTAATAAATTATTCGTCAGATATATATTATATGGTATTAATAAAATTTTGTTTGAAACACTACAGAGGCGCTTATGTAGAGTGTAGTCTTCGGTTAATTCATTGTCTGAATGTGATCCAGATGTATTTGTTGTAAAATATATTGGGTAAAGAGGTTTTTTCAAACATTATGAATGATAATGTGGCCATCGAATGATGCTGTTGTGTCTGTCTGTCTGTTTCTCTTCTTTGTTCGTCTCTCCTCAAAGAAGCAGAATGTCTTTGACCTCTGAAAGGTTAGTATTTAAACTTGTAAGTCATACGAATTACTAATTTCCATCAACCTGGTCATCTTTGAGTCTTTGACCAATTATTATTAGAATTAAATTTTGAAAACATAGAGTCGGCTGTGTTTGGATGGACTTGTGCGTTATGTTCTTTTAACTGGGTATTGTAATGGAAATAGCATGTTGTGGCTTTGACTGAGACTTTGAGCAATGCTTGAAACATGTTCCTGACCACGCATCCTTGTGTGGCCATGATGGGTGATGCGCCCATTTATGGTGGAAACGTACTGGATCAAGTTTAAAAAGGGATAAGATAGTTACTTGATGTGGTTGGGTACGAGGTAGCTTTTGGTCTTGTGTTGGCCCACTGTTTAGCTGTCTTTGCTCTTGAGTTGTTTTGGTAATTGTGCTGGGTGGCACATGTCGTCTACGGGTTTTGTATGGTTTCGCTTTGTGTTGGGTGCTGTTGAGCTGGCTTGGGTTTTGAAAAAATGTTTTTTACTTCTGGTTATCTTGAGAAACAACCATTCCTGTTGCAGGCAATGTGATGATAAGCGTGGTATTATTTTCATTATTGTCTTTTGATTAGAGTAGTTTAGTGTGTGATGTGTGTTGTTGATTTGCTCTGGTTGTAGCAGTGTATTAAAGTAAATTTATGTGTTATAAATACTTTTATCGTATTTGTCCTGTAACCATTTTTACCTTTACTTTTACATGTTCACATGTTTATCCTCTTCTTAATCATGTTTATACTTTTCCTTCAAAGGTTCTTCCAAAACCTTCAAGACTAGTGATGGATTCTGGTCGGGTTTAGCCCCGACCTGGCCCATCACTATTCCATACGCGTCCACTATTTACTTTCCATATTTGTATTCTACCACTTTCTAGAATATTATTTATGTTGTATATAAAAGGTTTGCATTGCTTTGAATAAACAGTTAGTATCTGATTGTCCTATTTCCTTTGCGGGGCCTCGTCATAAACCCTTACTTCATCATCTGCCAACGTATTTACTTTGCTTTATCTAAGTTCTGGATTATTCCCTTCTAGAATATTCTTTTTCTATATATGTTGTGTATAAATACTTTTCATTGCTTTTGAATAAACAGTTAGTTTCTGATTGTCTTACTTCCTTCGATGGGACCTCATTCGTAACCCCTACATCATCATCTACTAAAAAAGAATTGATTAAGTTTCAGATCTGTGTACTTTTGATGAATTATACAATGAAGTTTGGTGTAGTCAATTTCATCTTCCATTTGAAGGCACCCTTTGTAAGATCTGACCAATCAAAAGGGATTAATTCCGAAATTTTATTAGCTCTGTTCATGAACGAGGTCGAACCGACTCTTTTGAGGCTGTAGTCAAAGAAGATTGTTTTGAAGGGAATCTGGAAGAGAAAGATGACTATTCAATTAGACGTAATGCAATGGTGGTGTTTATGGGGTTTTTGGAGCATGACTGCATCAAAAACATCCCTCATTGAACTAAAAGTTCTGAGATTGGACAATTCACAGAGTTTACTGTTTCTTAGGGTTCTGCCATGATCTTTACAGTGAACCCTCATTATTTTAAATAGAACTGTGTTAATCTTACGACTATCGATAGAGTTAATGCAACCAGCCCAGACCTGAGATCCAAACATCAACTTACTGATGAAGAAGGAATGTATAATTTGTCTGTGGATCTTTCTGGGAAGGATATTTTTTAAGACCCTTATTGAATACGTCATAGATTTAGCCTTTTTGAGTGCAATAGCACATGTTGGCCCTATCTCAAATGTTTCTCAAAAGTGATTACCAAAATCTTAATTGTATTTAGTTATTTAGTGCCACAATCCTGTCATCCCCTACAGTCATGCTCCAGGGGTTGCCAGTATTTCCAAAGACAATTAGCTCAGTTTTGCTAGAGTTACAAGCCATTCCCAACAATTCTAGCCATGGCTGATGATTTATAAAGCAGTGTTCCACATCTAGCATTGCAAGTGTAAAATTTTTAGGTGAAACGGAAATTGCAACATAAGAATCATCGGCATATAAAAAAGCTCTGCCATTGGGTATTTTGTTGTTAATCAGAGTTTCAAGATCTCTAGTATGTAAGCTGAAAAGAAAAGGTCCCAGTTTACTTCCCTGTACACAGCCCAGAGGAATGCTTCCAAGGGAACTGAACATATTTTTAACATCAACAAAGCCTGCTCTATTAATAAGAAAATCATGATTTAGTAGATCAGTGGTAAGAGCTTAATTCTGAGGTCCCGCGAAGAAAGTAAATCGGTCAGATACTAACTGTTTATTCAGTAGAAGCAAAGCAATATATATACAACATAAGAATCTTCTAGAAGGGGAATATTCTAGAGAGACTAGAAAGTGGAACAGGGAATAAACAAGTGGCAGGTAGAGACGTGTCAATTAGAAGGTTCTGGAAGAACCAAAGGAATGTTGGTGAATGGGTTGAATGAGGGAGATTAGAAGGTTCTAGAAGAACCTAAAGAATGCAGAGAAGTGGGATGAGGAAAAATGAGCAGTCACTTTTTGGAACAAAAAAAAGGTTCATTAAACAATCAAAGTTTTCTAACAAGTTTTGCTAACACAGTTTGAAGAAACTATATTCATACTGCAATGTAGAAAAACTTTATAACATTAACTTGACTTTAATATTTGAGATTGCCGAAAACAATCTGTTGCGTGGAAAATAATCTTTTTTATGTCTTAATCTTTAAAATCACTGGAAACAATTTTTGACCTCTTTTAATCTCTTTCATTCAAATTTCAAAATTGGACCTCCCCACCTTGACCTGTTGGTGATAAAAAAAGGTGGATTTCTTGGACCATGGATGGTTAAAAAAAGCTACCCTGAAATTTTGAACTAAAATTTATCATTTTCACCACAGCCAGATGTGATCTAGTGGTTGGCAAACTAGACTCTTAAGCTGGGAGGATAGGGTTCAAATCTCAGTGAAGGCATTATCTTTTTTCAATTCAAATAATTAAAGTTCAAATATTCAAATTAAAAATTAATCTTCACATATTTAAGTTAGTATTTAAAGTTTCAAAATTAGATAAAAGGTGGTTATATTCTTTGTACGAACGCTGTACTTGCACGCGTGCTGGCAACCTCGGCACACGCGTACGCTCGGCACCCCCCCTATTTTTTTTCACGCTGCATTTTATTGCAGAAAACAGCTTATATCTCAGCTTCTAGGCAAGATATCAAAAATCTGGTTAGTAAATTTTGAGCCACTAATATGATGATTTTTCCTGCCAAATTTCAGCCCTCTAGCTTCACTGGTATGGCCGGAAAATGAGGTGACGGCCGGACAAATGAACGCGTGATGTCATGCCATTTTCCTGCAAACCCTTTACAAAAATGGCACAAACCATAATGATTTTTCTAAACTTCCTCCTTCGCTTTGCTTGAGAGGGATAACTTTGTTGCCATGGTCCATTTCAGTGGCTAAATAATGTTGCATGCCATGACTGTGGAACAGCCTGGTCAGATTGCATGCTGATGAGAACCCATTAGCTCATCATAATCAAAAATACTATTGTAAATCTGTTCGCTCAAATAAAAGACTGCTTAGTTTGAGGATAACTTTATTACTAACTACTCAAAACGATTTACCATACATACATCATTACAAATTGGAAACGGAAAGAAGAGAG
>Ga0194133_10007492_pt1 | contig 13064 bp, 5 predicted proteins | sample TA2KigOf40mmetaG_FD_155448 | JGI IMG/M metagenome (GOLD analysis project Ga0194133, IMG submission 155448) | Freshwater microbial communities from Lake Tanganyika, Tanzania - TA2015055 Kigoma Offshore 40m | ecosystem: Environmental > Aquatic > Freshwater > Lake | place: Tanzania: Lake Tanganyika...
AATTTCTAGCCCTCTAAATCATTTTTAATGTAAATAAACTTCTTGTTTAAAAAATGACTTTTTTCGAAGAAGATCTTAATTAACAAGTGTTGGGAGAAAATTGACAAATTTTCAATGAGAAAAAAAATCAAAAGTGTTGATAAAAACCATTGAGGATTTTTTACACTCATGAATCATTATTTTGCAACTATATCCAGAGAAATTGACACTCTCCAAAGCCCTTTAATTCTAGGATGGCATTTTGTGAGAAAAATCTTAATTTATTTCATCTAGAGTGTTGAAGAACTTGCAACAAAAGGTTAGTATTTTGATTAAACTTCCTAGGAAATCAAAGTTTTACAAAATTACTAAATGGCTGTTTATGACTTTTTGCAAAAGTTCCTTTCTTACTTTCAAGAATGTTTTTAGTTATCCAGGCTGACTTGCATTAAATATACGATTTGAGAGGCTATATATAGGAGAACCAACCAAAGCCAAGATGAATGCCATGCCTGCCTAATGTTTCTTTTTTCATCAAAGCAGAATCAATAATATCAAAGGCTTTCAAAAAAAAGCTTACTCCAAAAGAGAAGATTTACTCGAAAAGCATTAAAGCCTTTTAGAAGTTCAATAAGCAAACTTCCAGGGGGAACAAAACCATCTCTGCTTTGCAGCCTTTCATTTAAGCAAAACTCTTTTTAGAAACCAAGACTTAGATTTATAATCCTCAAAATAAATTATCAGTTCAAAAGGAAGGATTTTCACAGATCAGCCATTAGATGATGGATTGAGTTTTCCTGTGAAACTTTCAACTTTTTGTGATTTACAACCCTGATTTGATTCTGTCTATATTTCATTCATGTAGAGAGTGTTTTTATGCGAACAAATTCACTCCATGAGAATCAATCAGCCTGACTGTAGCTCTGAGTTTTCTATCTCACCCGTTATTATGAGATAATATAAGAATATTTTATTGATCTTGAATACAAAGATGTTAATATCAAAAACAACAAGTGAACAAACAGCAGAGGACTGATAGCCAATCAGAACACATATAGCATTGGTGTTGATCGACCAATGTCTGATGTAAAACTCCATAACCAGTCAGAAAAGGAGTATGCTTTTTTACTTTTGTATTTTAATTGAAGGGCTATCTGCCATGGTATTGAAATGTAACTAAGGTGCTTTTTTAGTACTCAGACCTGCTTGCTATTTTTAGCAAATTATAGGGTGCTATCTCAAAGGGGCATGGGGAATGAGACTTTGAGTAAAAAAATAAAGCAATATAATTGCAAATCAAGGAATGTTAATACTGTGTTCGATTTTGAAGAGGTTGTGCTGTCTACATTCATATTACAATGCCAATGATCAGTTCATTTACATTGGCCATCAAAGATTCAAGCCTATTCTTTACTATCTATATCTCTAATCTGAGACCCACATCTAGAAGATCAGCCGTTCCATCAATAAACAGTTTAGGTATTGACTCTATTCTTGTTTGGGAAGCTCATCACTGGTTTTCTCCCTTGCACTTGCACAGGTCTCATCGTTCAGCACTCAATCCAGAGCGTCTCACTTGTTTTAAAAATAGATGAAATAGTAGTAAATATAGATTTTTAAATGAATGTCACTGATGACAACACCTCTGAATTTTGAACTAAGCTCTAAATTTTTGTCCAGAGCTCTAGAACTTCAACCTAAGCTTTCATTTTGTCCAATGCTTTGGGTCTTTTGACAAAGTATTATGTTTGTGTTTATAACATGATGCTCTTTATCCTAGGCCAAAGTCCTATGCTGATTTGGCAAAAGCTCTGCCTTTTTGACCAGCCCCCTGTATTTTATGCAAAGGCCTGTATTTGTTAGTCCTGAGCACTTTGCACAAACTGCAGGTAATACAAATGCCTTTACTCTTTGCTCTTTGTGGATGTTGTTCTTTGTATCCAAGCAAACTTTAAGTTTTAACAAAAACCAAAATTGATCTAATATTTTTCATGTTTTTTTGTCATAGTATGTGCTCAATTAAAGTTATTTCTTTTATTTTCAGTTTACAATATTTTAACATTTATGTGCGATCTCTTTTACAATCCCGTGTAAGTCATTTCAAAACAGGCTGCTGCTTGTTTCTCATGCCCACTTCTTTAGCATTTGGTATACTTGATCTGTGAATCAACCATCACCAGCACCAATGGTTGACCGTCTTAGCCATATTCTTGATCGGACCATTTTGTATATAAAGAGCTGCCGTTCTATCCATAAACAGTTCAATATTGATTTTTTTTCTTGATTGGCAAGGTTTAGTCAAAATTTCAGAGTTTTGTTAGACCTGACATGTGGGTTTGTCTTAGAATGACTGCCTCTCATACAAACCTTCCTCCAAGATTTGTCAATCCGGCCGAAAATAAGCTCACCCTTTTTTGGAATTAGCACATAAATGAGTACATTTTTCAGATTACACGCATATTAGAGTGTAATTATCAGTGAGGAAAGACACCATTTAAAATAGTGTATAATAGAGTGTAAATTCATAATTTTTTTGGAAATCTGGAAAAAGCATAGAGTTACCCATATTTTAAAAACCCAACCCGGACCCCAACACTAGATGGGTCGGGGTCAGGTTTGGTCCCAACCCAACCCGGACGTACTCCTCAGGGCTCAGGGTAAAATTTCCATAAACGGGGCTAAAGGAACCTTGGCAAACATTTTATGTTCTATAATTTTTTTGAAGGTCCACCATCTCTTGTTTTTGAGCATGGTGCAACAGGGTACCCTTGGGTCAGGGGGTCCCAAAAAATCCCAATTTCAAACTATTTCAACAAAAAGTGGGGGAAGTTTATAAATGAAAGTCTTTCAAGGCATCTGAATACTTAAATTTTTGCCAGTTATTTTATAATACTTCCATACCTCAGTGGTAATAGAGTCACACTGTCTCTTTTAGATAGCTCATGCATTGCCTTGGCCCTTATTTTTGATACCATATTTGACTAAACCTTTGCAAAATTTGGCCAAAACTTTGCATTTATGTCCAAACCTTTGCATTTTTACCCCCAATTGTCATGGCCTTTTTCTAATGAGTAACAAAAAGTACAACATTAAAACCAGTTCAAGTTTTTATTAATGTCTTTTTTATTCAAATCCACATTGAACATTAAGTATTTCTATGAGGGAACACCATTTCCTTTTGGGCTTTCGTTGCCTGTGATGCCTACGACGATGAGGGGGACGTGAAGAAACCAACGGAAATACTTCACTAGATCCTTCATCACTTGTTCTTTCATCCATCTGAATATCAGATTCTGGACGACCTATGCGAGACAATACAAAAACAGTTTCATTTTATCAATCAATTAAAAAAAACTTTTCATTCGAAACAAATTTACTGCATGGTTAAATGTTTCGGCTGCTATAATGTAAAAGTTTCCGGATAAAGGAAGTTATTTCTTCTTTGTGTCTAAAGGGAGGCATTATTCTTTTTTTGGAAAATGGAAAAAGACATACAAGTCAGCCGAATTTCAACTGACATGAGGCTTTATACTAACAAGATCTTATTGCTGTTTAAACGTATTTCTATATGAAAAAAAGTTGTCTCATAAATATTTCACCTGGATCTTCTTCATCTGCCTCCAAAGTTTGGGCAAAAAGAATCAGAGTTGAAAAAAGTAGGATTTTGAAAACAAGAAAGGGTCTCATAGCCAGATTACCAAAGTATCTTTGCCGTGAAGATTTTTGCATGATTGCTATTTTTCATCCTCAGGATCCTTTTCAACAAAAAAAAAGTCAAAAAATTTTTTTTCACTCTGCCATTCTGTTAAAGTCTAAAAATGGATTTGACGGATTATATGCCTCTCTTCAAAAATCTCATTGAAAAATTCAATTCTGGATTATTTTGAAAAATGTACTTGTGTATATATATATCAGAAGCTTAATATACTATAAAACATTTAAAAGATATACACAAACAATTTATGTCTGTTTCGAACTTTTTATGTCTTTTATCGTTTCCATCACAAAAAAGATCTCAGGGGGAACCTAAACCTAAAATATTAGAAACATAATTTTCGAAATAGATAAAACGTAAGGTAAAAGTTATGAAAATGAAAGGTAAGGGAAACATTTTTAGGGCAGATATATTTTCCATTATTGGTAGGTGAAGGCCCAAAAAGCTTCTTGAAATATTTTTGGAGAGAATTCGATGATTCCGAGCGAAATGAATCCTTCTAAGAGTAATTTATCCTTTATGGTGCAAAATATAAAAATAATAAAATATATAGTATCCTTTTTTATTATCTTCAGTGAAAATTGAGACTTCCACTTAATATAATTAAGAAAATTTTTGTATCTTCATCTAGGTTGTCAATGTAGCAATCTTTGAGGCCAACTTGATATTAATTTTTATTCAAAATTTATTTGTTAAAAATTTACCTTTTTTTGGGAATCAAACAAGCATATAAATTTCAATCAAATTTCTTTTATTTTAACTCTGACAAGATTCTATATCTTTGCTCACCTTTGGAAGCTTTTTGAAAAACTGGTTGGTGAGAAAAGGGCATCAACGTCTGCCTGCCATGCGCTCAAAAAGGAAGAAAAATGAGGAGAAAGCAAAAAATTAAATAACAAAAATTGTTTTTAACAAACTTTCTAGGTAGTGCTTGCAAACAAATGTTATATATCTTGAACAAAAAAAACCTTCTTCTCGCTATAAAGAACTCTATAAATTAAAGATTCTTTTTTCTATTTTGCTTTATTTAAAATCATACTGATGAAAAATATGCAATGCTTGTTAAGTTAAAAGGAAATTGCCCATTCACTTTTAAATTTCTTTTGACTTTTCCTCACCCTAATTTTTTACAATTAACCCATTCTTGCTCACCTGATATTTCACAATTTGTCCTGAGGTTTTCTGGTTGATAACTCATTTATACTCATGCCTGCAACCCAACATTTGTGATCATTCATGATAACTCTCCTTAAACTCTTGAGACCTATAACTAACCTAAGGAGGCACTAGAGCCTTGATTCTGATAATTCAAACACTTAATAAAGGTAATTAAAATAGTTGTTGAGGTCTTTCCCTGTCATCAAATCATATCAGTGTAAACATTGGTTTCAACATAATAATTTTCCAAATATGACTGCAATATAACCAGGCTAAGGAGGTAATAATAATAAATAATGCTAAAGCCACTAATGTTTATTGTATATGTTATATGTAAGTGAAGATAAACAGTGTATTATTAGACAAGACTTGTTGTCGACAAAGTCCCACTTTCTTTGGCAACAACACTCAAAGCTAGATCTTCTTCTCAAATTAACAAGTAGATAGAACAGTTTTTGAGAAAACTGTAATGTAGCTTAAAAGCAGCAAAAAATGTAAATTTATGAAAAGGATGCCATTTAAACTTTAATATATATGTAGATGGCACAAACAATTCAAGATTATCTGCATGTGAACTTTTTCCATTCAAAACCTTTTCCCAAAAATCCTCATTAAATTTAATCATTAATTCAACCCTTATCTGATCCAATCACAAAACTATAATCCATATTTTTTATCCACAGCTGCCTCTTCCTAAAAAAATTGCCATAGTTGATCCCCTAATTTTATGCAAAATTATGGCAACTCCCGCTATAGCAATACAATTTCAATTATAAAGATCCCCTTTCTTCCTACCAGTAAGCAGAAAAGCCTGAATATGAAAGTATAAAAGCAAGACCTCTCTTAGACTGGTTATGAGAGTTTACCATCACCCTTTGCCAATACAATTGACCTGTACAATGTGTTCATTGTTTGACTGTTTTTCCATATTCTGCTGTTTGTTCACCTTTGTTTTTTATCTTTCCATCATTGTCAAGAAAGGTAATAACAAAGTATTTGTACATTATTTTGTTGTTTTATTCTAACGGGTGAGATAGAAACTCAGAATTAAGTCAAACCTCTTGAATCTCAGGGTAAGAGAATGTTCTCATATAAACATCTCTAAATATATACTAACTTTTATCTCCCTTAACAAATAATCACTCAAATGTAAATATTTTCTAAATAGTTATAGTGAATTTGACATTTTTACTTAAATTTGATTAAATTTTAAGTTTATCTCATCTCCAAAAACCACATCAAAATTGAAAAAATTTTTTGTCTTTAAGAACAAAGTTTTAAAAATGCTCAAACATTTCCACCAAACAAATTTTAAGATTAAGGTTCAAAAACTTCCCTTGATGAGATATTTCATAATTTCAACCAGTGAAGCTTATTAGCTCTATCAGTGTAAAAATATAAAAATCCATCCATCCCCCAACATTAGTGATAAAATCTACCCAACAGTTACAGAGTCAAAAAACACCTTTAGAATGGCAATATCTTTTACAAATGCATTAAAAGAAGCTGTGGTTGTAGAATGGAATTTTCCCCTCTGCAATAAATCATTTGAAATGACCCGAATATTGCTTTTCAAACATTCCAGATCATTTGGTCTTTCTTTTAAAGTTTTGTCATACTCATTAAGAACTTGTTGACCAAACAGAGTTAGATAATCTAAAGAAAGAAGTGACTTAAACTTCGCCTCATTCATTAATTTTCACTCTCCCAAAGGGTCACGAAGAATGTTTGGGAATGGTTTGATGGGTATCAGACACCATGGGGTACATGGCTCAGTTCTATTGGTAAGTGACTTCATCATTTGCTGAGCAAATCCTACCTCCCTTTCCAATTGACGACATTTCGCCTGAAAATATAGTTTTCGTGAAAAATTAGATTTTCTCTTTCATCATCAAACCTACACTTTCTTTTCTTTGGCTCAACAGAGTAAATACTTCTGCCAGCATCAATTTTTGTTGCAGAAAGTCCAATCAATTTAAGATGACCGGTCTTTATTTGCAATCCTTTTCTTCGAACAAATGGAAAATTTTCTTTCGTGTCAACCAGAACGTGGAATCTAAGAAGAAATCCTATGAAAATTTGAGTGTGCATCTAACATAACAGTGAGTCCCATCTGTAATCTTTTCTTCTGAGGTTGAAGATCTGGACAACTAATCAAGCACTATGTTGTTGTCAAAAGCTCCTGTCCACCTTTCTTGCATCTTCATAATCACTTTTGTGAATTATGTTTCAATGAAAAGTTCATTTGCAGCAGGGCATCTTGAGGACATATGGTAAATCCTAGTAACGGAGGGAATGCTTCAAGAAACGAGACCAATGAGATACTAACTGTATATTTGTGGAACTTGCTGGGTTTTATACCCTAAGGACAGATTAGGGTAAATTGGTAGTCGGATCTGAACATTTTTATAGTCGGATCAGGTCAAGGATCCGGATCAGGAATTATTGGAGTGAAGCTTTCAAACTGTAAATATTTGATATTCCCAAAAAAAAGAGACAACCTGTTTGGCAGGTGTCTAAACAATTAAAACATCCCAAACAGAAAAAGGGGAAATCAAAGAGAGGTATCTTTGATGGCTGATCACTGTCAATAAATGATTGTCATTAAGGAAAATATAAAATCCTTAATGAAGGATTATTACCAAAAGGGTATTAATGAATATTCGTTAAGTGAATGAGTATTTTAATGGAAATACTTAGTTTACTTTTCAAAATAAAGAAATCTAAAAATATACTAAATACAGAATTTACTATAGACACACAACATATTCCTTGGTCTGCTGTAAATCTCTTGAAAATTGTATAGCATTCAATATCAACTTCTTTCCAAGTAAACTTTTGTACAAAAGCTTTTTCACCCTTTTTTTGAAGATGTTATATGTTTTCTAACTTATTTCATCGCTGGATACATCTGGATTTCAATCAGAAATTATAGACACCAAAAGTACAAAAATTGTCCAATCCAAGTTGCTTTAAAATAAATTTAGTTTTCTACACTTACACCAATACAATACAAAGAAAATCAAGCTCAAACTTACAGCTAACCAAAATAGTTTTTCATAAAGAGTCTGGCCTTTTCTCTGGTAATTAGAAAGCCCAACAAAAGTTGAGGTCTCGCCAAAAGCCACAATTATTTGTAAACTTCAGACATAGATCTTTTAGTTTTTATCACTTTTGCGGTTGAAGAGGTTTCCCAAACCACGTTTAGAAAATCCATTAATGTATCGAAAGCGAAACGACCACAAAAACTGTTTTACATCAAATGTTGTCATTGAAATTAACATCAAAGTTAAACAAAAGTTGAAGTTAGCCTCCTTCCATTTGTTGGACATCTAATTAATGCAGCTAACAAAGAAAAATTTAATCAAATCAACAGAAAAAAATTAACATCAAAGTTTGTTAGTTTTTGAGTGTGCTAAAAAATTTTATATCAAAAACTCTAAACTTTTAGCCATCTAAAAGTTGAGAAATCCTGGAACATAAAGATGAATGTAGACGGCACAAACTTTACGAAATTGAACAACAGTTTAACAAACACGTGTCCTTAACTAAATCTTTATTTGCTTCAACATCTCACCCCCTACTGCCGGCTAACACTCCGACTCCGACTGCCATATCTAACATCATTTCATACTTTGTAACCCAAAGCAATAGAAAGCTGAAAGCAGCCCGCAGCAGACTGGTGAAAAGTAAAATAAAGAAAAGAGAACACATGTGCAAAGCAGGATAGACAAAGCACCCCTCTCTTTCAATTCAAAGCAAATAGAACATCTGTACAAACAAAACAGACACCCCCTTTCCTCCAATTAAATCAGAAAGTATAAAAGCAAGGACTCTCTTTACTAGTTTATGGAGTTTTAGTTCAAACCTTGCCACGTTCACAAGTATCACCATGTACTGTCTGCCTGATTGGCTCCAAGCACTTTGTTGTTGGTTTTGAATTATACCATCTTTGTTTAAGGTAATAAAATATTTCCATATTACTTTGACTATTCATTACAACGGGTGGGATAGAAACTCAAAGATTCAGACAGACTGATTGATTCTCAGGGAGTGAGTTAGTTCACACAAAATCACTCACTACATGAATGAATCAAGTTAGGTTATGATTCAAAAGCTTTGTATTTTGAAATTTTTTTTTCAAATTTTACTTTTTTGTTAACTAATTCAATTGACTCAAATTTTCAAAAATCCTCTAGAAAATCAATCAAAGTACCTTGTTTGTTCTATCCAGAAAACTCAATATTTACTTATTCCATTTTAGAGATTTTGAAATAACTTGATCTATCAAAATTTGCAGTTGATCGAGTTAGCACCTTGATTTCAAACATAAGGTCCAATTTAGTAAATTGTTAACAGAACTGCAATAGAATCAGCGTTTTGAATGTTTCAAATTCCAAAAAAATCCTTAGAGTTCATATGCCATGTCTTCCAATGCCTATTTCTCAACAAATATTTGATCATCGAGGAATATGCTTAAATCATATGCAAGGAATTTAATCATCTGGAATTGAGAGCAAATATCCTGTCAGACTCCAATGGAGGGGAGCACTGCTATTTGGTAAAATATAATCATGCAGTTTGAAAAATAAATCATTATATCAGTTATCACAATATCATACATGCAGAAAGCCCATAAGGATCTGGGATCTTTTTATCATTTTCTGAATATTATTGTTTTGATCACGCAACCTCTTCATACATGTTTGATGCCCGATCGGACTTGCGATTACTGCACCCTGTTTCTAAAGTCGACAAATAGGCTTGTGGGCCTAAACGTATGAACTAGATATTTTCCACTATTCTTCAATTTTTTGTATTTCAGTTGTCTGTCATAAACTGAAATTGTTTATGGGTTGACCGTAAAGACACTGGCCAAATATAATTAAACTTGAAATATGTTCTCTGTTACTTCTGGTTATTATCAAATTGCTGAAAATGATAAAATTCGCTACTTTTTGCAGCTACAGTATAGTACCCAAACAGCACCTATCTTCAAATTCGGATTTAGATTTTTGCATATTTTTCAACTAAACTATCAAAACTTGAAATATGCTCTTTATCAGCTATTTTATGTTTCCACTTGGTGGTTGAAAATATCAGATTTGTTCGCTTTGTTGCCAAGTCCCAAAACCAGCAAACACTTTTTTCATTTTTTCTATTCCTGCTAATTCAGACTGAAAATTATCTTGAAACTAGCCTACCGGGCCCCGGCGCTGCTTAGGGAAAAAATTTGATGAGCTTACGTCACCCATCTGGACATTTTACGTAACACAAAGTTTTCTCTCGTGACCCATTTAGGTTTTGGAGTTTGGGGTACCCAGGGGTCAAGGGATCGGGTTTGCGTGGTCATGCTTGTGTTAAGAACCGGACTTGACCCAACCCCATCCAAACATACTTTAGACCGCAATAAATAAGCGGCCAACCAGTCTTTGATCCGGGTACTTTTTGACATGACCTGAAGATATATTTTTGACCCGCATGGAAAAAATTGAAAGATTTGGGATTTTTAGGGGAAATTTTCCAAACCCAAACCAAAGATGGATGACCCAACCCAACCCAACCAGAGCAACAAAAATTGACTTGGACCCATCACTTCTATAGAGCCAAAAGAAATTTAACTTTTTTACTACATAACATTGATTTAAAAAAGTTTTGATTATTCATTTTTTATGATTCTTAGCTACATAGTGGAAACTGACTTGAATGGATTTGGGTTATATTACAAAGTTTTTTCATCCTTGGAGTGTCTTTTTTTCTAGATGAAAAAAACTTTTGCAAATGAAAGATTTAAGCTGAGCAAATCTGTGTATACAATAAAGATTTTTGAAAGAGATATAGTTGGAAAGAAAAAAAATCTTATCATTTCCATTTTAGTCTAAAGCCAATGTTAAAACCTTTGATAGGGAGAGACGTTCTTGTGCAATTGGGCTTGCCTTAATTACATTTAAATAAATGCAACCTGACAGCTAGAACCCAAGATTATTGAGGATGAAAGAAGAAAACCAATTCCAGGGTGTTAAGACTTAGAGAAAAGTCACATAAGATGTATTAATCAATTCTAAATCCTAATTATGTTTTTTCTTGATATTTTCTAGCTTTCACCTGCTTTTATGATAATTCGAGGAATTTAATTAAACTTTTGTATAAATTAAGCTGTGAAAGTTTTTTAATACAACAGTTTGGGAAAATTTTCAATGAAATCAGAAAGAATTTTTTCCACCTACTTTCGAAGTTTACAGTTTTAATTTTTGATAATCCAACTAAAACAGGTTTTTTTTCACTTTTACATTCCTGACTTTTGGTAACCATTCAAAAGGACATTTTAATCACAAGATTGTCATGTAGGAGAATAAATGCTCTGATATTTAAAACTTTAAGAATGCACTGCTATGATCATAGGAGAATACTATCAAATCTAGAACTGTGTAGTATCACCGGCTGTAGGTCATTTAAATCATTAAGGATAATTAGTGATACATGTCAACTACATCAGTTATGTACTGAAGCTCTTAACACCCCACTGACAGTTAGATTAATGAAGCAATCCTACACCCGTGAAAGGGTGCCAAATCGCATTTTCTTTTTTGATTTTAGCACACGCAGAGTAGGCAGAGCAAAAATGATAAGTGAACTGATACCTTTCGACTGGATGCAATGTTCAAGACACTTATTCAAATTCAAAATGAAGCAGACAACGCCACTTCTGGTCAGATAATCGAAAACACGACACAGCTCTGCAAACGGAACAAAAAACTACCCCAAAATTAGCCTAGATTATACCAGTCATGCCGGGTCATGAACCTAAGTTGGTTTTTCCCTCCGGTGAGGCTTCGTGTATTAACTATTGGCTGGTATGTCTATTTAAAAATCCGGGTTTTCCAACTTTGCTTTGATTCAGGATCAAGTCCTCAGGCGCATAAATTAGGGCTTTTCTCAATGTAATTGGTAGACAACCCTTCCCTTAAGAAGACAAAGATGATGAAGAAAAAGCTGATGACTCAAATCAAAATTCTTTTATTGATAACTAAATGTTCGATAATTCTTTCATGCCCTAGAGGCACAAGAAATATATGTTATTCATTCATTCATTGTCTTACGAATAACAAAAGACTGAGAATCTGGAAAACTCGCCATTTTAAATTTCTTTTTATATAAGCCAAAAGAAAATTCTTAACAGTGTTTTTTCGATCAGCTTATCTTTATCGAACAGAACGTTTCAATCCAATTTTTTATTTTTAGACCATAAAGATATTCTAAAAACACGAATTTCAGGTAAAACAAGGTTTCAAATTGCGTAGGATAAGCCTGATAAGGTTTGATAAAAACATCACGAAACAAAAAATATTTCTTGGAATCTTAAATAACTTTTAGCTGTACGATTCATCCAAACTATCAAGTTTCGTAATGTAATTTTAATTTTCTAGCTTATGTGAACAACAACGTTGTCTTCCTACAAACCGGAAATAAACCCACAGAAAATGTTGGTTTGCGTGCATAACTTGCTTGGTTATAGAATAAATGTCTTCTTAAGGATCAAACTTGTAAAAGACTTTTCCTATAACTATTCATAAATTAAAAGTACTTTTGCCTTAAGGTCTATCAACTTTCTCTCAAGTTTGATATCAAAAGTGTCTAAAATTTCTAAATCCTTACTTTGACACATAGATTAATGCCTCTGCAAATCTTGATGAAAAGTAGGAGACTTTTTTGCCAAATGAAGTGTCATATCTCAGATGAAAAGACAAGAAATGATTCCATTTCTTATAGAAAATTTATCCTTTGCGAGCGAAGCGAGTGGAGAGTTACATTTTTCATCACACTGTAGTTTTGCCGAGTGCGTGTATAGAGGTAGGGGTTGTCATCTGTCCATCCGTCTGTGTGTTACCACTACTTGCTCTCACAGTTTTAGGCCCAGAGAGCTGAGATTTGGCACACAGACTCCACATTCAGAGGTGTTTTTTTGAAATTTTATTGTAGTACATATTATTTCTTTTTACACCCTAGCTTTCTCTATTTCATAGATAAAGTTGTGCTGTTGCCTCTCAGCCATGCCACGGGGTCAATATAGTGATGGGTCCGGGTCAAAAATTTTTGACCCTGGTTGGGTCAATTTTTGTGGCTCTGGTTGGGTCGGGTCGGGTCGGGTCAGCCATTTATGGTTTGGGTTTGAATTTGGAAAATTTCCCCTAAAAATGTCAAATTTTTCAAT
>Ga0194133_10007493_pt1 | contig 13063 bp, 13 predicted proteins | sample TA2KigOf40mmetaG_FD_155448 | JGI IMG/M metagenome (GOLD analysis project Ga0194133, IMG submission 155448) | Freshwater microbial communities from Lake Tanganyika, Tanzania - TA2015055 Kigoma Offshore 40m | ecosystem: Environmental > Aquatic > Freshwater > Lake | place: Tanzania: Lake...
AATTCCGTGAACTTCATCATTCATCCTAACCAATAGGACTTAGTACCTTTGCGCAATGGCTCGCAAGGTCCACAAATTGAGTTTAGAGGCTGATTTAGCCGTTTTGGGCTTGGACAGCACCCTTGCCCCCTATGCCTTGGCAGGAGGCCTGAACAAGGGTCTTGGATGGAAATTGGTCCGAAGCCGAAGAGATGCCGAGCTGGCATTTCCCTCCCAAGGCAATTTAACTCCATCGAACCCGGTGGAAAACGACGAGCAATCCAACCAAGACTCCTCCGATATTTCATATTTCCAGCTATTCTTTCAGGAGCTTGAACTCTACACGGCTCCATTGTGCCTGGTGGCCAACAGGGGCTCCTTGGGTCTCCTGCTGCCTGCTATGAGAAATTTTAATTATTTGTTGACCTGGCCCAAGGAGGCCGAGGAATTCAGCGACGTACTTTTGCATCGGAAAATTGGAAATTTGGAGGGAGTGAATTTTGCGGCCGATATTACATCGCGCCTAGGTTCCCAGGCTATGATTTCACTTCAATTTGCGCCCAGTTTACAAGAACCCAAAGAAAAAAGAAACCATGAATATGAAATCCCTGGAGGAGTTGGAAAAGGCAGTTAGGCAAACCAAAATCATTGCCACCTTGGGGCCAGCGAGTTTCGAAAAGGCCCAACTCAAAAGCTTGATTCTGGCCGGCGCTAATGTATTACGATTAAATTTTTCGCATGCCGATTACGAAATTCTGCGCAGGGTTATTGTGGACATCCGCGCGCTCAACGAAGAGCTAGGCACCACGGTAGGTATTCTGGGTGACTTGCAAGGCCCCAAGATTCGAATTGGGGAAATGCCCCAAGGCGGCCTGCTCTTTGAGCCGGGTGATCGATTGGCCTTGGTGACCCAACCTTGCCTTGGCAGCAAAGATGAGATCTATATCAATTACACCCAATTACCTCAGGATATCCGACCCGGTGATTTGTTGCTTTTGGACGATGGTAAATTGAAATTCAAGGCTTTGTCCAGCAACGCCAAAGACCGTATCGAAATGGAGGTCGTCTCTGGAGGGTTGCTTAGTTCTCGCAAAGGGGTCAACCTGCCGGACACCGAAGTAGCCCTCCCCAGCTTAACCGAGAAGGACCGCAAGGATTTGGATTTTATATTGGAACACAAATTGGATTGGGTTGCCTTGTCCTTTGTCCGCAAGGCGGCGGATATTGTTGCTCTTCGGGAGATCATTCAATCCAGTGGTCAGGATATTCCCGTGATGGCCAAAATCGAGAAACCCGCGGCGGTCGCTGACCTCGAGAACATTATCAGTGCTTCGGATGCCGTGATGATCGCCCGCGGTGACCTCGGTGTGGAGTTCCCCATTGAACAACTGCCGTTGATCCAAAAGCGTATTGTCCGATTGTGCATGGATTTGTGCAAGCCTGTGGTGGTGGCAACGCAGATGATGGAATCCATGATTACCAATTTCATGCCTACACGGGCCGAAGCCAACGACGTAGCGAACGCTGTTCTGGATGGAGCCGATGCCCTGATGCTTTCCGGTGAAACCTCAATGGGCTCGCATCCATCCCAGGTGGTGGAATACATGGTCCGTATTATCCTGACGGTGGAAGATCAATCGGAAATTTATTACCGCGATCATCGTCTTTCCCAAGACTCTTCCACCTTCATTTCCGATCAATTGTGTTATTTGGCCTCCAGAGCGGCCTTGCGTGTGGATGCCAAAGCGATCGTGGGCTTCACCAAATCAGGATACACAGCCTTTCAGGTTTCATCGTACCGCCCCAAATCGGGCATCATTATCTTCACGCCCAACCTTCCTTTGCTGACCAGGCTTTCTTTGGTGTGGGGAGTGCGTGCTTTGTATTATGACAAACTCACCTCGACGGATGAAACCATCGATGATGTGGCTCGAATTCTCAAAGCCAACGGTTGGTTGAAATCTGGTGATGCTGTCGTCAATACCGGGGTGATGCCGCTGCGTAGTGTGCACCGCGCCAATTTTATCAAGCTGACGGTGATTGAGTAATCCATCATCTCACATTGAGGCTAGGACAGTAGGCCCAGGCGCCTCATGGTTTCTACAGGGGAGGTATTGGAGGGATGGAGGTAGGTTTGCAGGCCTGCTTCTGCTGCTCCCTCCAAGTTGATAGGGCTGTCATCAATCATGATCCAATCGGAGGGCTCCATGCTCCATGTTTGGATGGCATGGAGGTACAAGGATGGGTTGGGCTTGCGCATTCCGCAATGGTGTGAATAGATAACGCGGTCAAAAAACACGTCCAGTGGTTTTGCAAATTGTTGCACGAACGATACCTCAAAGGCCTCTTGATGCCATGGATTTGTGTTACTAAGAAGGATTTTTGGGAGCTCTGATGGCGTTGTTTGAACACAGCGTACGGCCTCATTTTGCCAGGGACCTAGTACTGAATTCCATAACTGCCTTCGGTCATCGCTGCGATGCATTCCAATCCATTCCTTTCCCAAAGCCTGGGCGAAGGCGGAATCAAATTCCTTCTCCGAAACGAGACCGCACTCAAATTGGTGATGCATAAGCTCAAATTCCTCTTTGAATAGTCCAGTTTGTTTGGATGGCCCAGCTTGCGCCACGTTTGGGGAAACAGGTCCTTGAATTCCTATACTTTCGGGAAAAACTTGAATGAAGAGTCCACCCAAGTCCCAGACGATGCCTTTGAACGCTGAGTTTGAATTCATGATGGCCTGCGCATAAATCCAAAGCTACTTTACTTTTGAGAATTGGTTGTTTGGTATGGAAGATTATGTGGCCATTAATCGCGCCTACTGGGATGCCCGGGTGGAGTCGCATTGGCTCTCAGATTTCTATCAAATGAAGGCTTTTAGGGAGGGGTGGTGTTCGCTCAAAGATCCCGAATTGGGGTATTTGGGGGAGGTCCGTGGGTTACGAGTTTTGCATTTGCAATGTCATTTTGGTCAAGATACCTTGTCGTTAGCTCGTCGCGGGGCCCAGGTGACCGGGGTGGATTTTTCGAGCCTTGCTATCCAAAAGGCTCGTGCTTTGGCGGTAGAAATGAACCTGAAGGCGGAATTTATTTGCAGGGATATCGCCTCTTTGAAGGAGGATCTGCCAACAACAGGGACCTTTGACTGGGTCATGTGCACCTACGGCACCTTGGGCTGGTTGCCGGAACTCCAAACTTGGGCTTCAACCGTTGCCGCTGCCTTGCGACTCGGTGGATCCTTGGTTTTGGTCGATTTTCACCCAGTGGTTTGGATGTTGGATAACGATCTTCGAGAGATCACCTACCCTTATTTTAATTTTGGTCCGTTGCACGAAGATTTGGAGGGAACCTATGCGGACCGCAATGCGCCGATTAAGGCTTCTTGTATTTCGTGGAATCACAGCTTGTCCGAGATTGTTCAATCATTGTTATCTAATGGACTTCGCGTGGATGCCCTGGACGAATGGGACTATTCCCCTTACCCTTGTTTTGCTCGTCAAATTGAAGTGGGACCAGGGCGCTTCCAAATACCAGGATTGGAGGGTAAATTGCCTATGTTATACGGCATCAAAGCGACCAAGGTTTATGAAAGTTAGGTTGATTCTGTTCTTTTTTTTGGCGGCCTGCCAAGGACCATCCCCTACCAAGGTGGATTGGGATATTCAAAATCCGGATGCTAAGTCTTCGACACGGATATATTTAGATTCCACGCGACTTTGGGCTGGAGGTCAGGGGGTGGATTCGGTGGCCTCTCCGATATGTGTTGAGTCCACCCAAATCTGGGAGGGCAGGGGAAATCAGGTTCCCGGTTTTTCTTCGGAATTCAAACGCCGAGGAACTTATCCGGGACCTGCTGTTTACCAGGTGGTTATGTATGCGCGAAACAGCAGTCCTCGATGGCTGCTTCGTTTGGGTTCGGTATCCGCGAGCGAGGGTGATATGCGTGATTACCCTCAAAGTTCGGTGTCAGGTGAGGCCTGGGTTCGACAGGCTTGGAATGTATCGGTCAAACACGACCAGCACCTCCGATTGGAGGTTTCGCTGTTGGATCCTGGCAAAGTCTGTATTCGTGGATTGGAGATTCGTAAACTTCTATGACCATGGACCAAACCAAGCGGACTTGGTTTTGTTGTTCGTCCTAGGATGTTAAGTTTAGCTCAGGTAGACCGTATTATTGAAATGGCATGGGAAGATCGAACCCCTTTTGAGGCTATTTTTCTTCAATTCGGACTCGCCGAAGCGGATGTGGTGGCATTGATGCGTCGTGAGCTCCAACCTTCCAGCTTTAGGCTGTGGCGGGAGAGGGTTCATCAAAAGGTAAGTCACAAACACCTTTACAAACGGGCCGCGGCAATCGAACGATTTCGATGCAGTCGCCAGCGCAGTATTTCGGGGAACAAAATTTCGAAGCGAACGTGATCTCGCCCCAGTTGGATGAGGCTCTGGCCCAGGTAGTGAGGATCGATCCGGTGGCCTATGGTCGAACCCGTAATTATGTGGATGGAGCGGTGACCCGTTTATCTCCTTACTTATCTCGGGGGGTCCTGAGCACCAGCTTGGTGGCTGATTCGTTGGTCGAACGTGGATTTTCGTGGGAGGACTGCGAGTCGTTGGTCAAAGAATTGGCTTGGAGGGATTATTTTCAGCTGGTCTGGAAACATCAGGGGGGTGCCCTTGACCATGACCTGCGTTACCCCCAGGTTGGGGTTCGTCATCATCGGGTGCCTGCGGCTTTGGTGAGGGCAGAGACGGGTATTGAGGCCCTTGATGTCGGGGTTCAAGAATTGTACAAGACAGGTTATATGCACAACCACCTTCGGATGTACACGGCGGCCCTTGCTTGCAATGTCGGAGGGTCGCATTGGTTACAGGCGGCGCGATGGATGTTTTATCATTTGTTGGATGGGGACTGGGCGAGTAATGCCTTGAGTTGGCAATGGGTGGCCGGAGCCTTCAGCACGCGCAAATACTTTGCCAACCAGGACAACATCAATAAATATGCGCATTCCAGCCAAAAGGGAACGTTCCTCGATGTAGGTTACGATGTTTTGGGAAACCTTGAGGTTCCTTTGGTCATGCAAGAAATCCTTGAGCCGAATCTTCCTTGCTCTTTACCCGAAGGTATGGGGACCGATGTTGCCACCTTGCAAGCATTGTTCATGGAGAACCCCCAGCGATCGGTTTTTCTGTATAATTTTTACCATTTGGATGCCCAATGGTCGCCGGTGGTAACGGACGTGCCTCCAATTCGTATATTGTTATGGGAGCCTGAATATCAACAACGATACCCTGTTTCTCCGCGGGTCATGGCCTGGGTTAAGGCTTTGGCGGACCAAATCCCGAATATTCTCTGGGTTTCTGCTCCTTTTGAAGCCGTTTTTGGTGGCATAGACCCTCATCGCTTACACTACAGAGAACACCCCATCACCGCCCATTACCGGGGTCATTCCCACCCCCGGGAATGGTTGTTTACGGAGGTGGATGGCTATTATCCGTCCTTCTCCTCCTATTGGAAACGCTGCCAATCGAGGGCGCGGGCTAGGTTTCTTTGAACTCACCCTCAAACATTCGAGGGCCTAGTTTGTTAAAAAAAACATTGATTTTCTGAATTTTAGATGAATACACCCTGGAATTTGCCTTTTGAGCCCGCTTTTCGGGCACGTATGGGTCGTTATACGCTGTATGCCGCGATTTTCGGCTTTTTGATTCATCCTGGGACTTATTGGACTCAAATCAGTTTTTCCTGCTGCGATTAGTTCGAATTTTTTGGCCCATCCCATTAACGCCATTTACACACCCTTCTCGATTCTGCTTTTCTTTGAATCGTATCTGCTGATCTTTTACCTTCGTCAATCCACTACTTTCTATATCGGAAAGCAGTACGAAATCATAGCCTTGATCCTAATTCGGGGAGTCTTCAAGGATATGACTCATTTGGATTTGCATGCAGGATCAATAGCTTCGGTAAACAATGTGGAACTGGCTAGGGATTTGGGAGCTGTAATATTGGTTTTTGGTTTAATTTATTTTTTTTACCGAATTAGCGGAATTCAAAGCGGGAAAGCCCTGGAAACCCTGGATGAAAGCGCTTTAGGTGACCCTTTACGTCGATTTATTCGGGCCAAAAAAGTTTTGTCACTCATTCTTTTGGGTGTTTTTGCCGTTTTATCAATTCAGAGTTTTATTCAATGGTTATCCGATTCACGGTCGGTTCAACTTGATTCGATGAATTTAATGCCTATTGTTGACCCTAACACCATATTTTTTGACCATTTTTTTACGGTTTTGATCCTCAGTGACGTATTTATTTTGCTTTTCTCCTTGCTGTATACCGAAGAATTTCCTACCATTATCCGTAACAGTAGTTTTGTGATTTCCACTATCATGCTCAAACTCTCCTTTTCGGCCGAAGGAGGTATGGTTCAATTGTTTATCTTGGCGGGTGTGGCCTTTGGCGTGATTATGCTTTATCTGGCCAATACCTTTGAAAAGCTCAAGGTTAATCTCGCAAGCAAGGGATAGAAAGTCCCAAGCGTTTGAGACCATTATCCCTAAACAGGGTCGAAGTGTTGAAAGAGGCTTGTCGAAAATAGGCATTGGAGGGGGTTACGCTTAGGCCCGTGGAGGACCACCAGTAGGCATGGCTGCCTAGGCCCTCGAAAATACCGGTTTCGCGCCTGAATCCGGCCGGTAAGCCGTTGAACCCTGAACTGTTGCTGCCGTTACCTGAGGATGCCCAACCGGTGGTGGATTTGATGGCATGCCCTGTCACCCCTGTTCCTCCCAAGGCCGTGGTCATGGTGGCCCACTCCCCATCCGAGGGAACATGCCACCCGGTAGGACATATCAATCGGGTATCGGATGCGGCAAACCAATTGTACATTCTCCCGTAAAGGCTGTCATTCATCGGATTGTTGTTATACAACGCATGGGCAGGCGTTATGGTGGTTCCAGACCAACCGATATTCGTTAAAGGAAATGGAATCAAATCACCGTTGGCAAAGCGGTTGGTACGCAGGTTGCTTCCCATCCAACATTGATTTTGGATGGCCAAGGTTGGGTACAGATTTCCGGCGATATCGGTTACGGAGGCGGTTGGACAAGGCGAAGGTGGTGGTGGTACAAACGAACCGTTTACATCGCCGGTGCTCAGAACCCGGTGTACGGCAGGTCCTGCTGAGGTATCCGCAACGACAAGGGCGCTGTCTTGGGTCCAGGGTCCTGCCGGGAAGGAGGTTAATAGTTGTGCAGACCAACGGGCGATGTTCAAGGCATCGGTGGAGGTCACCGTACCGCTGCGGTTGACATCAGCCGCCATGGCCTGAAGGCCGGTCAAAGCCGTTGAGCCCGAGAAGGATTGGACCACCCTCAAGGCGTCGGTGGCGTTGATTCCTCCGGGGGCCAAGGTCGGAAAGGCCCGAATTCGGTAACGCCTTCCTTGAATGGCGTTGAACGAAAAACTTCCATTCATGCGGCTGCTATCTCGATCCACCACCGTTCCGTTGCTGTCCACCAGTTCCAAAGGGCAGTAGGCCAGGGCAGAGCCGGCGGTGTTGGCGTATTGAAGGTTCCCGTTGAGGGTAATTGGCGGAGAAGTGTTGCAATTCAATTGGTTGATGGCGTTCCAAATAATGTTATTGAACATATAATCTAAAGGAACCGAAGGGGGTGTTTCCCCCATCCGAATCCAAACCATGTTGGTGGACGGGATAACATTGATAAATTGGCCCTCCGACCCCAACGCGGCGACCACATCCATTGGTGCCGGTGGAAACATGGGCCCGGAAAACACGGTACGAAAACGTGGTACCATATAGCTTGGGGTACCGTTGAGCCACCACAAGTAACCGTAGCCCTGATTGAGGTTCTGGGAACTGCGGGTCATTTGCCCAAAGTAGGCCGTATCGTTGAGTACCGGTACCCCATTCCATACCCCTCGGTTCAACATCAAAAGCCCAAAGCGGGCCATACTACGAGCTGTACTGAACAAAACCCGGTTATAACCCGAAATAATAAATTGCCCGTCCATTCCGGTAGGGGCTTTGATTTTTTGATTGAGGTATTGGTTAAGGGTTCGCCCCGTGGCGTTTTCCAATACCGGATCCAACAACGTATACGGCGCGTTGTGGTAGGCCCAGCGCGTCCCGGGGCTAGCCACATACGTGAGGCAGGTATCGTCGGTACAATAAAGATCGGCCACTCCATCGTTCAGGCCGCTGGTCATGGTCAATTGGTGATGAATTTTGATTTGACCTTCCTGGGCAGGGGTAAGGCTGCTCCATCCGGGCCCCAAGTAGGTCGAGGTGGAATCGGTGATGCTGAGTAAATTTTCCTGCTGGGCAATGCCAACCAGGGTGGCCGTTACCGTTTTGCCTGCCGAAGCCCAACGCCAAAGGCTGTTGGGACCATGTCCCGCGAAATACTTTTCAAGGACGATTTTCCCGTCCTTGAGCAAAATAAAGGCCTTGGTATCGTTGCTGTCCAGGAGCGCGTATAGGCTGTCAATTCTTGCGTTACACCAGCCCAAAGACGAGGGCGGTAGGGTATCCCAGACCGTGGAAGTTGTTGGGGGAAAATACAGACTTTGGGCCTGCAATGGAGTATAATTCGTCCCAAAGTATAAAATCCATTGGAGAATTAGAAGACGTAACTTTATGCGCTTAAACCATTTCATATGAGACTTGTCCAAGAAATTTTGGTTTAATTAAGCAATGAATGTCAAAATTAATACTTAAAATGAACGGTAGTTCGATTTCTTTTTGGTGGGCAGGGCTTGTTTATTGGTCGGTGGTTTTTTTAACTTGGATAGCTTATGGTTACGGGCAAACCTTGCCAAATCAAATCAACGGGGAATTGCGTTACGATAATCCCGCAGCGACCCCTTTGGCGGGGGTTCCCGTCGTACTCAAGAGCCTGTTAGGGAGTATCGTGGCTGCGGACACGACCGATTCCAGTGGGGCTTATACCCTTAGGGGCTTTGCAAACGGAACCTATATGCTGGATGCCTTACCGGAGGGGAATTGGGGCGGGGTCAATGCTACCGATGCTTTGCAAATCAATCGGCATTTTACGTCGTTGCTGACGCTGTCTCCGTTACGCCAAACGGCAGCCGATGTTAATTTAAACCAAGCCATTAACAGCGCCGATGCTCTCCTGGTAAATCGACGAATAACAGGCCTAATAACAAATTTCAACGCGGGCGTTTGGGTTAGTGATCGCCCCACGCTTACCGCTCAAGGATCTGTGATTTCGATGAATCTGCGCATGCTATGTGTTGGAGACGTGAACGGATCGTACACGCCCACGGTAACAATTCCAAACCTGATATTGGATACGGTAATGCCCGGTATCCGTAGCGGGGTTGCGCGGGTTCGCTTTCTTTCGCCAGGCGCTGGCGTTTACGAAAGAGGCTTGTGTTGGGGATTGACCCCGTCGCCAACCATCTCGCAGTCTACCACTACGGCCGGTTCCGGGGGCTTTGATTTTACCCTGGTCTTTGGAAACTCGACTTGGGATACGGCGGTTCGGTATGTTCGCGCTTATGCCCGCACCTCGTTGGGTGTTACCTACAGCAACGAAAAGGCCTTCAGGGCCCACAGCATTGGATCGCGATATGCCGGGGGAATTATTTTAGACCTTGACAACAGTGGGGAAAGCGGAATCGTATGCGCTTCCGAAGATGTGGGTCTTTATACTTGGGGATGTCCGGGCTCCTTTGTTCCCGGTACTACCACGTCCTTGGGGAGCGGCTCAGCCAATACCGATTCCATCGTTATTTCTTGTGCTACCAGACCCATTGCGGCCTCTGTTTGTTCCGGGTTGGTTGCCAATGAATACACCGACTGGTATTTGCCCAGCCGCGACGAAATGCAATTGATGTATAATCGATTGCATCTTCAAGGTCAAGGTGGTTTTGGCAGTGGATGGTACTGGACTTCATCCCAATCTGGAAGTTCAACAGCTTGGGCCTTGAACTTTGGAACCGGGGCGCTCAGTGGCAGCGCCTCCAAAGGCTTGAGCGGCATGGTGAGGCCGATAAGAACATTTCGGCCTACCCGTTGGGTGGTTGCCAACAATTTGCCTGTTCAGGTTTTGATCCAAAGGCCACCCCAGGTGATCAATCCTCCAGCTCCCAATCCGGTCGTTGATGTTTTGATTGTTTTTCACGGAACCGTCCTTTACGATTCCAATTTAGTGGTCGCCGCGAACCAATCACTCGAAGAGTTCAAGGCGATTTTGAATCGTCAAGATATGTTGCTGGTCAGTGTTGCCTATCCCGGAGAGCAACTTTTGTTTGGGGATAACATTGCATACGCTGAGGCTGCTTTGTTATGGGTCCGCAACCAGGCGTCCACCCAATTGGGGGTCACGGTCCGCAAGGTGTTTTTGGCCGGGCATTCCCAAGGGGGATATTTGGTGACTCGCTTGAACACCATGCACGCCACCAACGGGGTGATTGCCAATGCTCCGGGACCTCTAAACTTGGTTTATCGCTGTGGCTTGGAGGAAAGCGGGGTTTTGGCTCTGGGTTCGACCTGCTCCAAGATTCAACAAGTTTACGGTACCACCCAGGTTAACCCCAACGAATACATGCAACGATCCCTTCTGTCGTTCACAACAGGTCATCGTTCGGACATTCTTTTTGTGCAGGGCCTCAACGACTCACCCATACAGATGTACTCCTGGCCTACCTTCAAACAAAGCATGCAGAATTGTAACAATTGTCAACTCAGGCAGTATGTTGAGGTCCCTAATATGGGACACACCTCCATCTTCCTAGACCCCACGGCCATTACCCAATTCAATACCTTTATCAATACGCGTTAATGCCAGGATTCATGGCACAAAACAATCAACAAGCACTACAATTGAATAAAAGCACAAAGCTCCAAGTTTGCATGTCACCCCGCCAGACGCAAAAGATATGTTATGGAGTTTTATTTCCAATCTAGCCATTTTTGTTCCTGAATCTGCAACAATTTTGGAGGATTAATATTTAGCTTATTACCCGAAATAACTATTTCGTATCTTTTTAAATATTCGATTGTCATTTTTTTAGAATTAAACTCTTCCACTGCATATTCATGACATTTTTTACTTGAATAACGGTCGTTGTTTAAAATTGCTTTTACGAGTTCATCAGATTGATTAGATAAGAACCCAACATCCTCCTTGACTAATTCAGGAAGTGAGCCATAGGGCGTTCCGAATACTGGACATCCATAGTAAAGACTTTCAATTATAGCCAATCCAAAGGGTTCGTGCCATCTAACCGGGAAAATTAGGCCTTTGGACTCATTTAACAACTTGAATTTCTCTTTTCCGCCAATCATTCCTCTAAAACTGACTTTAGAAGAAAAAGTAAACCTAATTCCCATTTTGAAATTGAATCGTACACCGCCTAAGACTTCTAACTTTTCTGTTTTTGTCTTATTGATGATATCAATTGCTCCTTTTACATTTTTAACTCTCCAAGCAGCATTTCCCAAAAAGTGAAAGTGTTTCCTTTTGTTTTCTAAGTCAGGGGGTGAATATTCACTCCAATCAAGCCCATTGTAAACACAAGAATCAGAATTATATCTTGAAGCATGATTTTTAGAAACAAACACAGTATTTCTATCAAATTCATTCAAATTGTTTGAATTACCATGAATAGTAATGATATAAGGCATGCTAATTTTTTCAATGTCCTTTGGTTGAAAATTAAAATGAATTATGTCGTAGTCGTTAGGAATCTGTTCTATGATAGGCTTATTTTCATTGATATGGATAATAGGTGCAAAATTGCAGCACGAACCCTGTTTGACCAAATAGTTCACGGTATGCCCTAGTTTAACAAGTTCTCTTCCTAGTCCCCAAATAACTCTTTCTGTCCCCCCATATTTGTGAACTGGGATAACGCCCATATTTACGATCAATATTTTCACGGTCTCTCTATTTAATTGCACATAATTTCCCTCTAGAAAGTATCAATTCTTAAATTTAACGAAAACCTGTTGCATTTTGCGGGTTTAGTGTTTGATATTGTAAGTGCCCCTTTTTCTCGATAGATTTAATAGTTATTTAAGTTTGATTTTGTTCTTTCCATTCGGTTGGTGTTTGATTATGATGTTTTATATGGGGTCTTCGTTCGTTATACTTTTCGATCCATTCTTCAGTGAGGGCTTTGAATCCCGGATATCGGTGAACAGGTAGGCGTCCAGAAAGGCCTCGCGGTACACGCGGTTGAATCTTTCGATGTAACCGTTCTGCATTGGCCTACCGAGTTGAATAAATTGAATCTCAATGTTGTGTTCCTTGCACCACTACTCAAATTCTTTGGAAGTGAATTTAGGGCAATTGTCGGTCCTGAAAACCCAAGACTTACCTCGCCAAGCGATAACGCTTTCTAGGGGCCTTAAAATGCGTTTGGAGGATAGCAAAGTATCGATTTCAATGATCAAAGATTCCTTGGTAGAATCGTCCATGACGTTGACGGTTCGGAATTTGCGTACCCCATAATGATTTTGTGTCTGACTCGTTCACAAGTCATTGGTTTAATATCCTTTGTAATTCGCCATTGTCATATATTAGCAGGTAACGGTTTGCGTTTAGGCGCACACCCGGCGGGTTACGCTTATACGCTGTTATAAGTTGGAAATTGATATTTAATCTTCTATCTTATTTGACAGAATCACGAAATATGTTAGCTAAAAGCTAATTTTCGCTCAGCACAATCAAAAAGTCTTCTGCCGAAAACACTAGTTCATTTGATTTTTTTGGATTAATTTGAATTCCAAAATTATCTTCTGATGCATCTTTCTGTGCATAGATTCTATATCCTATCGCCGTTTCATTGAGCTGAGCTGCGCGTTCAATTAAGGTATAAAAATTAACAGGTTCTCCGGTTTTGATATAACGTTGAATAGGTTTTAAATATATCTCTGAACCTTCCGATTCAAACAGCACATCAAATACTTTTTTCAATAATCTATTCTCTGAAAGTTGAGACAACATTAAACTAATAATATTGTCACCTATAATAAAGTCGTCGGCTTTTGTAATTAAGCCTATTTCTCGATTTCGAAGATCCCGCATCTCAGAA
>Ga0194133_10007494_pt1 | contig 13063 bp, 12 predicted proteins | sample TA2KigOf40mmetaG_FD_155448 | JGI IMG/M metagenome (GOLD analysis project Ga0194133, IMG submission 155448) | Freshwater microbial communities from Lake Tanganyika, Tanzania - TA2015055 Kigoma Offshore 40m | ecosystem: Environmental > Aquatic > Freshwater > Lake | place: Tanzania: Lake...
GTTTTCTGCTGGCTGTTGGCTGTTGGCCGTTGCACAGCACAAGCGATCGCCCTTTCCTTCTCCGCTTCCTTTTCCGCTTGACGTCTGAAAGAAAAGAATGTGGCTACCCGCCTTCTCATTTAGACTTCTGGATAAGTCTATTCAGTCCGAACGCGGCTGCTAAAATTTTGTCAGCCACTCCATCCTCAATGACCTTATCCATGTGACGTAACGGGGCACGCGCTGTTTATTATTTTTAGTTCCGTTTCGTTGAGATTCAGTTTTTAACACTCAGAAAACGATCTGTAAAGAAAAGCCTGTGATAGCCAATCTGTTGATTGCGTTTCGTTTAAAGCTGTGTTGTCGCACCGAAGATCAGAGCATCACACGTTTCTGAAAAGTGAGGCACGTCCCCCCAAAAGTCGAACTGTGCCAAAATTTCAGTTTCCTGATACTTCCGACTCATTGACGTTCTCAGGTAAAATAATTATTTTTAATGAATAGCAAATGAAGTTAGCTTATTGGATAGGGGGTTGCAAATTGATTTAAATGGCTATTTCTGACGTGGCCTCAGCTTCCAATAAAAAGTGACTTGTCTCGAAATTAGTTCATCACTCTGAACACAACCTTGAATTGAGGCCTTTTTATTCAAAAATGTCTTGTCTGTTATGAACGACTCTAGAGAGACGGTCCTCTGCTCGAAACCCTCAAAAGGACGAGCAATTCTCGATCGTCATAAATGCGTTAAACACTGAGCGAGCATCTCCTCAAGTATGTGATGAGCGTATCAATTTAATGTGATGTTTTTGGGGGAGAGGTCGTTGTGAAGCAATTTATTCAGCATTTGGGATTCGCCTTGTTCAAATGAACAACAAATCATTTGAATTCTATAAAAAAAAAATTTTTAATTTACAGAAAAGATTTCTGTCAAATGCCGTATTTTGTGTTATTGTTTGACACTTGAGGTCATGATTGTACTTAAACGGTTGGATTTCTCAAACCAGATGAACTGCCAAAATAAGGGTTTTTACTTTTTACAAAGATTCTTCAAACCCTCTCTGATTTTGATTTTTATACGCAAAGCCGAAAAAGCACTATAAAAGGTGCACAAAATTTTTACTTCTGAAAATTGTTTCTTGTGATGCGTAATAATTAAATCCCTTCATTTTATACACTAAAAATAATAAATCTAAAAAGTAGTCCTGAAATCATCATAGACCCTGGTCTCCAAAAAATTGAGTTTGAAAGTCCTTGAGCGTACATAACTTTTGTTTCTTTTTGCACTGTTTGAAATATTTGTATTGAAAAGGAAAAGGGCAAGATTCGTTTAAGCTTCAGATGCTTTCCTTATGTAAATTTTTTTATATGTAGATAGGGAATTGCTCGATTGGCTTGGTCCCATCTTTTGAAGACTGATTACTGAATCCTGTTTGACTGTTGGTGCAGTTTTTCAAAAATGAATCGTGGCAGATTTATTTTAAAGCTACAAAGAACCGCTCAAAATAGCTGCTTCCCTAAAGTTTTCTGGTAGCCGCTTTTTTGGCCAGCTTGAGATTTGGAAAATTAAGATCCTGATCCAGATATTTTTAGAAGAGGCATTTTTACTTATTGAAAATGACCCCTGATTTCCAAGAAACGTGCAAAAAAAAGAAAAATCCACTGCAATCAGATCAAAAATGTATATATTCTTGACTTGTGAATATGCTCATATGTACAAAACCACTTTAAGACATGTCAACTGGCTATGGTGTTTATTACAATCATAGTCTCCTGAATGCTTGACAAATATGCATACTGTCCATCAGCTTAGTTTCTATTTGTACGTATTATATCATTGTGTGTAAATAACCTTTTTTGAGCTGAGTTCCATGGTAACGAACACCAATCAAAATCTTAGTCCTTCTTTTGGTCGGTTGAAAACCGTCAGGGGTCAGGCTCATACTTTTCTCTATGTATAAGTCGACAATAGATTAAAAAAAAGTGAATTTCTTTTGTTGCTTCATACCAAAGTAGCTTGGGAAAGCGTTTTATACTTTCTGGTCATAGTTTTTGTTCAAATATGAAAGCACTTGCTCTACAGCAGTGTATTTTTCTTTTTTGCTCTCTAACTTCTCTGAAACAATTTTTGGGAGTGCTTAGAAAACCACTTGTGAAAGCAAAAAAAATTTGACTTGACTTTGAGATACTTGCGGCTAAACTTATCAAGTTCATTTAATCTTATAGATTTTGTTAACATAGGGTCAACATTTTAACGACCTCGCAGTTTTTAGTGATTTATTTTCTTCGCTGAATATTTGATTGATTTATTCAGGAAAGTTGACTGATAATTTTGATCTTGCAAATAACGTCGCTTAAAAATGTAGTAAAGTTATGCATGAATTACTGATGGTTATGTGAGGAGTTGTGAGGTTAATATTTGATAAAGAAGAGCAGTTTTATTTCGGTCGAAGGTTGTTTCAATGTTTCTTAGTCAGTCTCGATTAGAAAGTAGACAAATCAGGCAAACATGACAACATTTTTACGATTTTCAATAATATTTTTAGCATGAGAACGATTGAGACAGGGTCTCTATGAAACTTAATGGAAGCGCAGGCATGCTAGACCATTCTGATAAAAGTTCCGTTAAAGATTTTAAACAAAAAATTCGTAGAGATTGATATTACATATGGATGTTGTAAGATTTTCAATAGCAACGAGTGAACGGCAAAGCTTGTTTGCACTGGTTGCTAGAGCACGCATTTCTTTTTGATGTAAGTTTATCATTAAATTACAAGGGTGTTTATACATAAGGGCTCATCAGTTATCATAAAAAAACTCTCCATCGATTCAAACAGAAAACGAGATAAATATTTCGCCTTACATCCAGTCAAAGGAATTTTAGATTGTGCAAAATTCTGTTTTAGCTGTTATTGGACAGAAACCATCATGAATGTTTGATAAGTTTCTATGTGACAAAATTCTGCCATGGTAGATAGTAGTTAAAAAATTAGCTGTTTTACGTTAAGTTTTGATGAACCTGGAGATAGAGAATCTCTTTTTACTTTTAGATTTAAAAAATTTAGTCTTATGAATGCTAAATTGAACAAACAACCTTGATATCTTTAACGTTGACGAAGTTTTTATTGTGCGAAGACTGTTATTTGGAGTTCCAAATTTTCGAATTCTATAAGTTAATTTTATTTGTCCTTAAAAGTTTGATGTAATTGTTGCAGACATTAGCATTCTAGGACAATCAGACCAAAACGAATGATGATTTTGGTGTCTTATATATTGCTAATTTTATTTTACTTACTCACGGCTCATGCATTTTATATAGAATATAGCTAGTTCCAATCTACTTTTTTATTATTGGTATTTAGGGTTACCGTGGCTGAGTGGTCGTACCACCTGACTGAAAACTTGGATCTGAGATTGTGGGTTTAATACCTGGCCATGCAAGCAATTTTTCTTCTCCGGATCAAGGAATCCTCAGTTGGATTAATAGTAATAATCTGCAATATTCATAGATATGATAATATCTCTATGGCAGAACTCTTTCAAAGGTGTGAAATTCGAATTAACATTAACATACTGAACAGGAGGATTTTTATTTTTTGTTGCCTTATTTTCACACAATAGGGCAAAGTATTCAATAAAAAGGAAATTCTGCTGCAGATGTAGAATCAGACCTGACTGCATTTTATTGAAATATCAGTTAAAATTTTCATCAAATGGATCAGGGTGTCCTTACGTTTAAGGTACTTTGCTGATCGCAAGATGTAAGTTGTAGGATCAGCTCTTTCAAAGACACTCACCCTATGCCCAAAAATTTGACCTTCCCAATCAAGAAAATCGGTAGTAGTAAGGAGTCTCTGTGGGCAAGTGGCATATGAAGTTCAATCCTCAGCCATACATGCAATTTTTCAACCCCAGATTGCAAAAAAATCACAAGGCTCCCTCTGGCAGGGTGATAGTAATCTGCAGTGACTATAGACATTTTAATATGTCTATTATGGAACTCTTATATAGCTGTTAATCGTGCATCAACATTGAATAAGTGTTGGAATGGCAGCTCTCTATTTAGTGAGAACTTAGATCAGAAATGTAACCATTGAAAGATTGGAGAGATGCTAATATTGTTTGCACAGAACTGTTACTTATAGATAGAGGTAGGAATGAAATAAAAGTCTTGAAATGAGTTTTATTAAAATGTGAACTTACCGAACATTTCCAATTTACAAAAAAGTAAAGGGTAAGACATTTCTTGAAATAAAAGCCCCTAGACAATCTCTCGGAAAAAAATAGAAGTTTAATGAAAAAGATCTATAATAAATTTTCAAAATACCATAATACTCAAACTTCGAACTCTTGTCTTCTCTGAAAACCTGTACAAGCGTAAAATTTTAAAAATTTTACTCCTAACCTCAAAAAAGAAAGAAAATCTATACAACTTTTAAAAATTATTTTAGGATTGGTTAACCGATGTTTGCATCTTAGCATCATTTTTGCATCAGAGGATTGACCACAAATCCCTCAAGATGGCAGCGGGATCGCGGTATGGAATTAGCCTTAAACAGCTCCGCGATCTCATGGAGTTCCGGGGCAAAGAAGGTGTCGATAAGATTAATAACTTACATGGAGGTGTGCACGAAATCGCAAAAAAATTGCAATCTTCTGAAACTACAGGTATGCCTCAAAAGTTAATCCAACGTTCTTTGATAGCAGAAAGGAGGTCTATGTTATTTAGATTGTGACTAAAGAACATGAATGTGTTACAACTTTTGTCACATCATTTATCATTTTCAAAGTGAATTGTTTTGCAAAAATGAGATTGAGTTACTAAGCAAATGTTTCAAAAATTAAGATGATTGTTTCCTTCATTTCCATTTATCTTGTTTTCTTTGAGAGCTCTCTGAATCAAAGTCTTTTTACGGAAAAATCACTATCACTCTTAAATCAGAACAGGCCACCAATCTCAAGAAGATCATGCTAAAAATGTTGTCATCTTATGCGAAGTCATTTAAAAGCAGAATTACCGTTTGTTGGTCGATTTGATTCATTTGTTTTTCTCAAATAAAATTTTACAGGTCTTAGTGGTGAAAATGCGGATCTAGAACTTAGGAGAGATGTATTTGGTTCCAATACAATACCTCCCAAACCTCCTAAAACTTTCCTACAGCTGGTAAGAGGTCAAAAAAATGTTTCAAAATTTGGTTTCATTTCTTATTCCAACGAGGTGACAATAAATGTTCATTGTATACGATTTTAAGGTCTGGGAAGCTTTACAAGATGTTACACTCATTATCTTAGAGCTTGCAGCACTCGTCTCGTTGGGACTTTCTTTCTACAAACCGCCGAAAGATGAAGCTGAATGTAAGAACTGTTCAATAGCCATAAAAATTGGTTGCAAATTTTTAATGATCTCGGGGTTGATTTGGCAACCTTTGACCCCAGACGAACAAAACTTAATAATTCCACTCAACCTGGTTCTGAGAATCTTTATGATCCATTTTGTAGGGTGCGCAAAATAAAAAAAAATATTTAGTTAGATATGATTATTGTCATATCTATCAAGTCAAATGGTATCTAACTGGACCTTAATGAATAAACTTAGTTGAAATTTCAGTGGATATTGAATTCTAAAATAATTGATAATTCTGTTACTATAGTTGGCAACGTTGAAGAGGACAATCACGGGTGGATAGAAGGTGTTGCTATTTTGATTGCAGTGGTCATCGTTGTTCTGGTCACTGCCTTTAATGATTGGTCCAAGGAAAAGCAGTTTCGTGGATTACAGGTATCTGTTCTTGAGTTTAACAAAAAACACGGGTACCTGAAATCTCAAATAAATTAGTTGATAGCTCATGTAAAGGAGTTGATTTTCATACACCCCATCAGTTCTATAATGTTGATTTAACATTAACAGCCACAGAAAGCTTGTTGATAGTCACTTTAAATTATTTCATAATTATAAATTAATTAAAAAGAAATAATTCTAATGAAGTTTGTGTGCTATAATCAATCCTGATTGCGATATAATCATCTCTGAGATGATAAATCGAGGCAGATGTAGGTATCGAAGGTTTTAACCTTGACTGAGGATTGAATGCCCGTCTCTTAATTCTCTTTGAGTTTCCTAAGTAACTTCATTTTAATGAGATTTCTTTTTGTTTCTCGTAAAGAGAATAATGAACACTTTCAAAATAGAAAATGGTCCTGCTATATCGAAACTAAAGAGTTTACTAATTTATTTTTCCATTACTTCAAGAACCGTATTGAGGGCGAGCAAACGTTTAGTGTTATAAGAGCTGGAACTGCCTCTCAGATACAAGTTGGTGAAATCGTCGTTGGCGATATCATCCAGGTAACAAAAAATTATTTGAAAAATTAAGATCTTTTTTTCTTTTTTTTGGTATATTTTTAAATATGACATTAAATGATAGTACTAAAAATAAATAAAGCACCTTTTTAAAATCAATTATTCATAAGGGCTTACAAACCTTCAATGTCATTGTTTTATGTGATTCCGTACCAAAATTTACTGATTTATTGAAAATAACTACATAAATAGTCATTTTAAATGGCTCGATTCTATAGGAATGATTTGCAACCAATCCAAAACTGAGTTAATTGCTTTTGGAGTATAGTGTTGAGGTTGACGTTAATAATGTGACAATTCAATCAAAAGATAACATGAAAGTTTTAGGAACTCTTTGGGACAGCAAATTCACTTGGGAGTCACATATCCAAAAACTATCAAGAGTTGTAGATCTCAGCTTTTTGCTCTGAGATACCTTTGAGAGAACCTATCATTAAAAAATTTACTTATTGTATTTAAAGCGCACATCATTAGTAAGCTGACCTATTGCTCTCCTGCCTGGATGTGTCACATTTCGTTCATCTTAAAATCCAAGCTAAAATTCTTTTGTTTCCATCAAATAAGAGTGATCCTGAGAGAGAAAGTCTGTCGACAATATTTTTTAAAATTAATTCCATTTTTGTCTTCAAAGTGATAAAAACCTTAAGCTCAACAAATATTGCTTGTGAGTCCCAATATGAGATCATATCAGAATGAAAGACACACTAACTGCCACACCCTGTTTGACCTAAGTTGTTCTAAAATTGGTAAAAAATCTTTCTTAAAATATCAGTCCCCAAATGTAATTAAGCAAGCTTAGAGCCCAGTTTGGCTAGCACTTTTTTAAACATTTTTTTTAGTACACCTTGCAACACTGCCGTCATTGTTAAGGCACACTAGGTGGTTTTTTTGTGGTAGATACCTGGGTGGGAGTCGAACCCGGGTTGCTGGGATAGAAGTCCAGCTTCTTATCACTTTGCCGCTCTGACTTTCATTAATGCCTTCTTTACTGTATTTATGGGTGTAGATCGACCATCTGAAATTTGTAAAGCAAATTAAATGAAATGCCATTCATAGTATACCGCCGAAGGTAATACATTTTTAAAATGTCAAAGAAAGTAAACGATTTTCTATTCTACCTGAGATGCTTTCTTTATAACGTACAAAATTTTCTCGAAAAATAAATTTTGTTTCTTTTATGTGGAAAAATGTTGTTCTTTTTACCTTTTTTTTATAGGTCAAGTATGGTGACCTTCTCCCAGCTGATGGAATAATAATGCAAAGCAATGACCTCAAAGTCGATGAGTCATCGCTAACCGGAGAGTCAGATCACGTTAAAAAGGGTGTGGATGTAGATCCAATGGTTCTCTCTGGGTATAAAAAATTTCAAGCATCATTGTAACAATTTTGGAAAACACGTTTCGTTTTTTAAGCACTCACGTGATGGAAGGTAGTGGGAAGGTTTTGGTGACTGCTGTTGGCATCAATTCTCAGGCTGGTATTATTTTTGCACTTCTGGGAGCAGTTGAAGATGAAGCTAGCAAAGAGGATAAAAAGAAGAGAAAAAAGGGTAATTCAAAGTGAACAGCCCATCTTTGATGATTATAAATTACAATTTTAGAAAATAATAGCTGTCTCAGCATGCAGCTACATTCTTTTTACTTTAACTTCCTATGTATTGAGCTACAGGCTTTTCTCTCTAACTTCGTCTGAATTTTTAGCATATTTTAATCATTTAGTGGTCGGTCAAAGAAACAATCGGCTTAATCTTGGATTAACTGTTGTTTCAAAATTAAATGCTCGTAGGTGATGCAGAGGAAGGACTGACAAACTCTCACGGTCACCATAATATTCCTCACAACGCCTCCAATATGGACGATGAAAAACCTGCCAGTCTTTTGCCAGAAGAAGAAATTTTGCAACCATCTGGTTCAGGAGAAAAATCTGTTCTGCAAGCTAAGCTCACAAACCTTGCTATTCAAATTGGATACGCTGGTAATTTAATACAATTTTGAAACATCTGATTAAGTTTATTGCAAGGTGTACTTTCAAAAAACTTCACTTAATTTTGTTTTTGAGAGCCGAAACTAATTTTTTACATCAATATAGGAATGGGTGTCTCACTATTGACTGTTCTTATTCTGATGATCCAATTTAGCGTCACAAAATTCCACACACAGGGAGAACCTTGGGATCCTACCTACCTGGTATTTAATAATTTTAATTCCTTTTGCATAAGACGACTTAAAAATTCTCGGACTAAACACATTCCTTTTGGATTTTAAGAGTTTTTACGTCAAGTTCATCATAATCGGTGTTACCGTTCTTGTTGTTGCTGTACCCGAGGGACTTCCTCTTGCTGTTACTCTCTCCTTAGCTTACTCAGTGAAGGTAAATTGCCACTACCTGCATTTAATTTTGGTATATCAGTCTTTCCAATTGGAAATTTTTATTAGAAAATGATGGCTGATAACAATCTGGTTCGCCACCTTGACGCCTGTGAGACGATGGGGAATGCAACCACAATTTGCTCTGACAAGACGGGAACACTAACGACAAACCGTATGACAGTAGTACAGGTAGGCTAGATTACTTAAAAAATTACAATTTTAGATCAAGTTCATTTTTAATAGGCTTTTATTTGCTCTCGCCACTGGAAACCCGACCGGAGTGCATTGCCAAAATTAGATCAAATACCAAAACAAGTTGGATCTCTTATTGTCGAAGGGGTAGCTGTTAATAGCTCTTACTCAACTGACGTAGAGGTATATAAATTTCTTGCTCAAGCAAACAGTAGAAATTGGAAAGCCTTTTTTCTATTAAAAGCATTAAGCTGTGTTACAAAATTAGTTACTTTTGAATGTAAAAGATGCAGGTCTGTTTTTGCATCTTAAAATTCTCAAACAAATACAAATTTGTTAACAGTTAACAGGTGACATTGCTTAAACTTAGATATTTTTTTAGTTTCCTAAAAGTTCGAACGAATTGCCTGTGCAAATAGGCAACAAAACCGAATGTGCTCTACTCGGGTTTGTGAATGATCTCGGAGAGGACTATAGAAGACTTAGAAAGGCACACCCAGATACCAGCTTCACCAAAGTGTTCACTTTCAACTCTGCCAGAAAGTCAATGAGCACAATCATACCGTTACCAAATGGAAACGGCTTCAGAGTGTATACCAAGGGAGCCAGCGAGATTATTATGGGAAAATGCTCGTTTATTTTTGCAGATGGTGCCCGAGTTGAAAAGTTTACCAAGCAAGTTTCAGTGTGATTGATGCTTTAACTTTAGAAAAAATATAATTTTCGCCTTGATCTTTCAGGTCAGCAAGAGAAAGAGCTATAAGAGAGGTTATAGAACCCATGGCTAGGGACGGGCTTAGGACAATATCCTTAGCATACAGGGACTTTGTTTACGGAAAAGCAGAAATAAACCAGGTAATTTTAGAAGAGGTGGTGCTATAATAAACATTTGTAATCAACTCTAAACTAAAATAATTGCGTCAATCCATTTAATGAAATTATTAGGGAGATGAGGTAAATGTGGTGACCAAAAAGACTTTCCTGCGTAAAAAATAAAATAAAAAAGAAATAATGTAGTGGCATAATGTTTTGATTTGATTTGTTGGGATTTTCCGTTTACAATAACTTAGTTTAAATTTGAAAGGTTCACATTGACGCTGAACCTGACTGGGACGAGGAAGAAAAAATCATGGACAACATGACGTGTGTTTGCATTGTAGGAATTGAAGACCCAGTGAGACCTGAAGTCCCTGAGGCTATAAGGTATTGTTTTTGTTGTTAAAAAATTGTCTTTATTGTGAATTTTTACCTTCTAGACAATGCCAGAAAGCTGGGATAACAGTTCGAATGGTAACTGGGGACAACATCAACACAGCAAGGTAGACTGTCGCACATTTTTGATTGTTAAGACTCGTAAGGAAACTTTTTCCTGAATACACTTTATTGTTAAAGAGCAATTGCTTTAAAATGTGGGATTATCAAACCAACGGATGATCATTTAGTTTTGGAGGGCAAGGAATTCAACAGATTGATCAGAGATTCTAAAGATGAGGTAAGCTTTAATTATTGTGTAGCAATAAATTGTAGGAAGAACATAAAATATTCAAAACCTGAAAATTCACAAAATTCAGTATTATTGATTGATGCTTTTGGTCTAGGTATCCCAGCAAAAGCTAGACCTAATCTGGCCTCGCCTCCGTGTTCTTGCGCGTTCCCAGCCTATTGACAAGTTTAACTTGGTTCGTGGAATTATCAACAGTAAGATAAGTGACAATAGAGAGGTAGTTGCAGTCACAGGAGATGGAACAAACGACGGCCCGGCTCTAAAAAAGGCAGATGTTGGATTTGCTATGGTAATTCAATAATTTTTATTTGTCTTGATTTCACATTGTCTATATTTTGCTCTTCAGGGTATCGCTGGCACTGACGTAGCAAAAGAAGCATCCGACATAATATTAACAGACGACAACTTTAGTAGCATTGTGAAGGCTGTTATGTGGGGTAGAAACGTGTACGACAGCATTGCCAAGTTCTTACAGTTTCAACTTACAGTTAACGTTGTTGCTGTTATAGTGGCATTTATAGGGGCTTGTGCAATCCAGGACTCTCCTTTGAAGGTAAGAAATTTTTAATCTAGGTTTAGTTTAAGATTCCTGACATTCTTATTCTCTAAAGGCAGTTCAAATGTTGTGGGTTAATCTTATCATGGACACATTGGCCTCGCTTGCACTGTCCACTGAGATGCCAACTCCAGGTAGGTTTATTTATTGTAAATGCTGACTGCCCCATTCTCACAAAAATGAATAAAAAATAATAATAATAATGCCCACTGGGTGCAAGATAAAATAAATTTTTCGTACTTACTTACACGTTAAGACTTTTATTTCGAGAACTATAAGTTTTAAATATTTTAATGGTTATAATTTTTTCGCTCACAGAACTCCTTGAGAGAAAGCCGTATGGCCGCACGAAAGCTCTAATCTCACGGACAATGATGAAAAACATTTTAGGACAAGCAATTTATCAATTATTTATCACATTTGGAATGATGTTTTTTGGTGAGTATTTTCCTCAATCTTAGAGTCAAAGATTAAGAAAATTTATCAAGCTGGTTGTGACTGCAGGAAATCTGCTCCTTGACATTGATGATGGCAAAGGTGCAAGCATCACAGCTCCTCCCTCCGTTCACTTTACAATGATCTTCAACACTTTTGTCATGATGACCCTTTTCAATGAAATTAACGCCAGGAAGATTCATGGCCAAAGAAACGTTTTCATTGGATTGTTCACAAACCCAATTTACTACACAATATGGGTTTTCACTTTTGTTGGACAGGTGATTCATCTTAAAAAGCTAAAATTAAAGCAAAATCTGAAAGCTTTCTGTAACTTGACAGATTTTGATCGTTGAATTCGGTGGCTGGGCTTTTTCTACTGCTCCATTGAATCTCGAACAATGGGTTTGGTGTATTTTTTTTGGGCTCGGAACTCTAGTCTGGCAGCAGATAATTACATCTATCCCGAATAGCTGCATTCCAAAATCATTGTCGTTAGTATTTTTTAGAAATCATAAGTGACCTCCGTTGCTTAAACAAACCAAATTACGCCTGAATGTAGGTATGGCCGTCAACCACCTGCAGCTCCAACGTCGCCAATGGCAATGTCTTTGAACGAGACAGGGCACCACCATCATCATGACCAGAACCTTTCCAGTTCAAGGTCAGGTCAAATTTTGTGGATTAGAGGATTGACAAGACTTCAGACACAGGTAGGATTTTCTTGCTTTTGTTTCCTTTTGTCACTTTATTCATTAATTGTTCAAGCAAAAAATTTAAGACTTACAATATTTTTTTATGGAATTTAAACTCAAAGACACTCTAAAATGTATCAAAAGGCTCATGTTGACAGATTAACGATTGTCTTGAAAGCTATGTTTTGAGAAGGCCCTCGAGTATAAGGGTCTCAAGATTTAGATGTTTACCAAAAACTGAATAAAAAAATGACTTGGTTTTCCTTGCCATACATAAATATGAAGCTTTGCTTGTTTTGGTAGTTTGTTTTGAAAAGGGAAAACATCTTCTACTAGTTCCTGTTTTACCACTTTTTTGGTACGATTTTTTATTTTTCAAAAAGTCAAAAAGAGGCCAGTTTGTTTCTTAAAGTAATACTTACATTTACCATGATTTTTTTGCAAAATGTCCCCCCATTCTTTGATTTCTTTAGTGATACTGTTCAAGCTTCAATTGCAAATTGTTGAAGTGCACCTACAATTCCAAACAAAATCACAAACACTTTTTAACACACACGTTTACACACATAATTAAGCTTTTCACATCAAGCTCAACATCGAGTTTGGATTGATCAATTCACTCTGATAACTAGCAAGCCAATGGGTAAACACTATTTTCAGTTGCGTGTGATACGAGCATTCAGATCCACCCTGGAGGATATGGAGGAGAAACGATCCGTACACTCTATCCACTCTCTAAGGTCGACTCGAAGTGTACTCACAAGGCCGATGTCAGACATTTCTTATATTGATGAAGAATCTGTGGGTGGATCTTCGGCCAACAGGGGTCTCAGCTTTAACGGCGGCAGCCTTTTAGCTGCGCCCTCTCGTCACGGTATGAATTCCTCTCTGCGTGCAAAATCTGGGATCGATTCTTCTGCTATCACTAACAACTACCTTAAGGTGGAGGGTCAGGCCTACCGTGTTTGTCGGTCT
>Ga0194133_10007501_pt1 | contig 13053 bp, 13 predicted proteins | sample TA2KigOf40mmetaG_FD_155448 | JGI IMG/M metagenome (GOLD analysis project Ga0194133, IMG submission 155448) | Freshwater microbial communities from Lake Tanganyika, Tanzania - TA2015055 Kigoma Offshore 40m | ecosystem: Environmental > Aquatic > Freshwater > Lake | place: Tanzania: Lake...
TGGAGTTCGGTCGCGTCCCGGCTTTCGGCCATGGGAAAGACCCCCATGGCATAGGCTGCCAGCAGTCGTTCAGGGCTAAGCCTTAGCGCCATCTGTCGCTCGGCGGCAGGGGGGCACGGCGGCAAAAGCCAAAGGGCGCCCGTAGGCGCCCCCGGATCAGTTGAACTGGGCGTCCAGCCATTTTTCCAGCCAGTGGATGTTGTATTCGCCGTTCTGGATGTCCGGCTCGGCCAAGAGCATGTGGAACAGCGGGATCGAGGTGTCCACCCCGTCGATGATCAGCTCTCCTAAGGCGCGGCGCAGGCGCGCCAAAGCCTCGGGCCGGTCGCGGCCATGCACGATCAGCTTGCCGATCAGGCTGTCGTAATAGGGCGGGATCCGGTAGCCGTCATAAAGTGCGGAGTCCATCCGCACGCCAAGGCCGCCCGGCGCGTGATACTGCGTCACCTTGCCCGGGCAGGGCGAGAAGGCGGGGATCTTCTCGGCATTGATCCGCACTTCGATGCAATGGCCGTCGATCTCCAGATCCTCCTGGCCAAAGGACATATCCATGCCGCTGGCCACGCGGATCTGCTCGCGCACCAGATCGACGCCGAAGATGCCTTCGGTTACCGGATGTTCCACCTGCAGACGGGTGTTCATCTCGATGAAAAAGAACTCGCCATCTTCATAGAGGAATTCGATGGTGCCCGCGCCGATATAGTTGATCTTGGCGACCGCATCGGCACAGACCTTGCCGATCTTGGCGCGCATTTCGGGGGTGATGCAGGGGCCGGGGGCCTCTTCAAACACCTTCTGGTGGCGGCGCTGCAAGCTGCAATCGCGCTCGCCCAAATGCACCGCCTTGCCCCGCCCGTCGCCGAACACCTGAATCTCGATGTGACGCGGCTTCTGAAGGTATTTCTCGATATAGACCTCGTCATTGCCGAAGGCCGCCTTGGCCTCGCTCCGCGCGGTGCGGAAGGCGATTTCCAGTTCCTCGGCCGACTTCGCAACCTTCATCCCGCGCCCGCCGCCGCCGGCGGTGGCCTTGATGATGACGGGGTATTTGATCTTGGCGGCCACCTCGAGCGCGGTTTCGAAATCCGGCACCCCGCCGTCTGACCCAGGCACGACGGGAATTCCATGGGTCTTGGCGGTTTCCTTGGCGGTGATCTTGTCCCCCATGATGCGGATATGTTCCGCCGAGGGTCCGATAAAGGTCAGGCCATGATCTTCCAACGCCTGCGCGAAGGCGGCGTTTTCCGACAGGAAGCCATAGCCCGGATGCACCGCCTGTGCGCCGGTGATCTCGCAGGCCGAAATGATGGCCGCCTTGGACAGATAGCTTGCAGACGAGGGCGCAGGCCCGATGCACACGCTTTCATCGGCCATCCGCACATGCATCGCATCGGCATCGGCCGTGGAATGGACCGCCACCGACTTGATCCCCATCTCGCGGCAGGCGCGGATCACGCGAAGGGCGATCTCGCCCCGGTTGGCGATCAGGATTTTGTCAAACATGGGCTTACTCGATGATCATCAAGGGCGCGCCGTATTCCACCGGATGCCCGTCGGTGACGAGGATCCGCTTCACCGTGCCCGATTTGGTGGCCGGGATGTGGTTCATCGTCTTCATCGCCTCGATGATGAGAACGGTCTGGCCTTCGCTGACAGCCGAGCCGACCGAGACAAAGGGCGTCGCACCCGGTTCGGCGGCCATATAGCAGGTGCCGACCATGGGCGAGGTGATCGCGCCGGGGTGCTGGGCGGGGTCGTCATGGCCATGCGCTGCTGCCGGGGCGGCTGCGGCTGCGGCTGGCGCGGCGGGTGCCGCCGCGGGGGCGGCCATCATCGGCGCGGCCTGCATCACAGGGGCGGCCATATGCACGACATTGGCCTGTTTGACCACGCGCACCTCAAGGCTGTCGTCGTCGCCATATTCGCGCTTGACGGAAAGTTCGGTCAGCTCGTTCTTGTTCAGAAGTTCTGCCAGCGCCGAAATGAAGGCGACATCGGCCTCAGACGTGTTCTTGCTCATCCCGTCCTCTTTTGACGTGTTGGGCCAACGCGGCCGCACTTTGGATCCGCGACTGTATAAGGCCTTGGGGCAGGGGAAGGAAGCCCCGAATACCGGCAGGGGAAGGTTACAGAAAACTTCCCCCTACTTGATTTTACCGTTTGATAAAAAAAATGACCTGTGGCAGCCTGATCCCACAAAAGCAAAGCCAATGGGAGGTTTCACCTTGTCCAACAGCCCGCTGACCCCCGGCATCGTCGCCGCGCGTTTGCCTGCCGCTGCCTATCAATCGAATTTCGCCGACCACGAACCCGCCCTTGACCGGCATGAGGCGCGAGTAGCGGCTGATCGCTGTTATTTTTGCCACGATGCGCCCTGCATGACGGCCTGTCCGACCTCGATCGACGTTCCGCTCTTCATCCGCCAGATCGCCACGGGCACACCCGAAGCGGCGGCCAAGACAATCTTTGACCAGAACATTCTGGGCGGCATGTGCGCCCGGGTCTGCCCGACCGAGCAGCTTTGCGAAGAGGCCTGCGTGCGTGAGGCGGCCGAGGGCAAGCCGGTGGAGATCGGGCGGCTCCAGCGCTTTGCGACCGATACGGTGATGGTTAAGGGCGTGCATCCGTTCAAGCGTGCGAAACCCACTGGCAAGTCGGTGGCGGTGGTGGGGGCGGGGCCTGCGGGTCTGGCTTGCGCGCATCGGCTGGCGATGAAGGGCCATGATGTGGTGGTCTATGACGCCCGCCCCAAGGCGGGGGGGCTGAACGAATATGGCATTGCCAGCTACAAATCGACCAATGATTTCGCCGCGCGCGAGGTGGAATGGCTGCTGAAGATCGGCGGCATCCGCATTGAAACTGGCAAGGCCCTGGGCCGGGATCTGGCTCTGGCCGATCTGCAGAAGTCGCATGACGCGGTGTTTCTGGGCATCGGCCTTGGCGGCGTGAACGCGTTGCGTGCGCCGGGAGAGGACATGAAGAACGTTCGAAACGCCGTTGATTTCATTTCGGAATTGCGTCAGACGTCGGACAAGTCGACCTTGCCGATCGGGCGCGATGTGGTGGTGATCGGCGGCGGTATGACGGCGGTGGATGCGGCTGTGCAGTCGAAACTCCTTGGGGCCGAGAACGTCACCATCGTCTATCGCCGTGGGCAAGAGAAGATGAGCGCCTCGGGCTATGAGCAGGACCATGCCGCCCAGGCGGGCGTGCGCATCATCATCCATGCGGCACCTGTTGCCGTGCAGGACGGTGCTGTGGAATTTGCCTATACAGAAGAGTGGCCAAAGGGGCTGACCGTCACTTCGCAGACCTTTACGCTGAAGGCCGATCAGGTGTTCAAGGCCATTGGCCAGACGCTTTCGGGGGCGCCCGAGGGGCTGAAACTTGAGGGCGGCAAGATCGCGGTGGACGGGCATGGCCGCAGTTCGGTTCCCGGCATCTGGGCGGGGGGCGATTGCGCCAGCGGGGGCGATGACCTGACGGTCACCGCCGTGAAAGAGGGCCGCGATGCGGCCGAAGACATCCATGCAAGCTTGATGGCGTAAGGGGCACGATCATGGCAGACCTGACATCCAACTTCATTGGCATCAAATCTCCAAACCCGTTCTGGCTGGCCTCGGCCCCGCCGACGGACAAGAAATACAACGTCGAGCGCGCGTTCGAGGCGGGCTGGGGTGGCGTTGTGTGGAAAACCCTGGGCGCGGAAGGCCCGCCTATCGTGAACGTGTCCGGCCCGCGCTATGGCGCGATCTGGGGGGCGGATCGCCGCCTTCTTGGCCTGAACAACATCGAACTTATTACCGACCGCCCGTTGGAGGTGAACCTGCAAGAGATCAAGGAGGTCAAGCGCAAGTGGAAAGACCGCGCGATGATCATCTCGCTGATGGTGCCCTGTGACGAGGACAGCTGGAAGGCGATCCTCAAGCAGATCGAAGATACCGAGGCCGACGGGGTTGAACTGAACTTCGGCTGCCCGCATGGCATGGCCGAACGCGGGATGGGGTCTGCCGTGGGGCAGGTGCCGGAATACATCGAAATGGTCACGCGCTGGGTCAAGCAATATAGCCGCATGCCCTGCATCGTGAAGCTGACGCCCAATGTCACCTCGATCCTGCCGCCTGCGATGGCGGCCAAGCGGGGCGGGGCCGATGCGGTTTCCCTCATCAACACCATCAAGTCGATCACCAATGTCGATCTGGATGCCTTTTCGCCCTTCCCGATGATCGACGGCAAGGGCAGCCATGGCGGCTATTGTGGCCCGGCGGTCAAACCGATCGCGCTGAACATGGTGGCCGAGATTGCCCGGCACGAGGAAACCCGTGGCCTGCCGATTTCCGGCATCGGCGGGGTGACGACATGGCATGACGCGGCAGAGTTCCTCGCCCTTGGGGCGGGCAATGTGCAGGTCTGCTCGGCTGCCATGACCTATGGCTTCAAGATCGTGCAGGAAATGATCTCGGGCCTGTCGCAGTATCTGGATGAAAAAGAGATGGCGCTGTCCGACCTGATCGGCCGCGCCGTGCCGAATTTCGTCGAATGGCAGCATCTGAACCTGAACTATGTCACCAAGGCGGTGATCAATCAGGACGATTGCATCAAGTGCGGGCGCTGCTATGCGGCCTGCGAGGACACCAGCCACCAGGCGATTGCGATGTCCGAGGATCGCACCTTTACCGTCAAGGACGACGAATGTGTGGCCTGCAATCTGTGCGTCAACGTCTGCCCGGTGGACAATTGCATCACCATGCAAACCCTGCCCAAGGGCGCGTTGGATGAACGCACCGGGCGCAAGGTGGGCAATTATGCAAACTGGACGACGCACCCGAACAACCCCGGCGCGGTGGCGGCGGAGTAGGGCTGTAAGGACAGGTAAGGGCGGGGCTTGTGCCCGCCCTTACCCTTGGGCGCGCCGTTCGGCCAGATAGGCCGCGCGGGCTGCCTCGGCCGCGGCGCGACCCGCCTCGAAATCAGCGGTCAGCGCCGTGACGACCGGCGGCATGCCGACGGGCTGGGTCGGCAGGATTTCGGTGGCCACAGGGCGGCTTGCCTCTTTGGCTGGGCCGAGTTGCGGCGGCTCGTGCAGCGTATGGGGCTCCGGGGCGGGGTTATGGAACGGCTGCATGGCAGCAACCGGCAAGGCTGGCGAGATGGTCATCTGCACCCTCAATCAACATGAACGCCCCCAAGGCGCAGGTTAGCACATGCGGTAGGGCGCTTCACGCCAAAGATGCGAAAAACCTTAACGGTTGATCGGGCGCAAGGCGTCAGAGCGCATCGAGGATGCGCGCTGCTTCGGCCCGCGGGTCGATCAGCGGGCGGCGATCCTCACCGGGGAAGAACCGTGCGCGCGTCGCCGTGGGCATCGGGCCCGGGGTGGCGATGACCACCCGGGGCCCGTGCCTGGCAGTCTCATGCTGCCAGCTTTGCGCAAGGGCGATCTGGCCAGCCTTGGTGGCCCCGTAGGCGCCAAAGAATTTCTCGCCGCCGCGCGGATCATCCAGAAAAACCGCCGTGCCTTGACCCGCGATCAACAAGGGTTCGATCAGCGGGATCAAGCTGCCCGTGGCGCGGAGATTGGTGGCGATGGATTTGTCCCAATCCTTCATGTCCAAGAACCCGGCAGGGGACAGTGGGGCCACATGGATGGCCGGATGCACCCAAAGCTGCAAGCCGCCCCAGCGGTCATGGATGGACCGGCAAAGGTGGCGCATGGCGTCTTCGTTGGTAACATCCATCGGCGCGAGCGTCAGGTTTCCTGCACCCGGCAAGCCCAGGGCCTTCACACGATCATCAAGCTCTTCAAGCCCGCCGACGGTGCGGGCGACCGCGACCACATCCCAACCCTTGACCGCCAGATGTTCGGCCATGGCCGCGCCAAGCCCGCGCGAGGCACCGGTGATAAGGGCGAGTTTTCTGGTCATGGGTTCTCTGGCTCCGACTGTCGAACCGGGGGGCTTCACGCCCCCCGGACCCCCCGTGGGATATTTGAGAACAGATGAAGGGGCAAGTGCCGGGGGCTAGACCTTGGTGTCGCGGCCTGCGGCAATTTCGGCTTGGCGGGCGGTGAGGATGGTGGTCAGCAGGGCGTCGGGCAGGCGGGTGTCGGGGGTGAAAAGCGCGCCGGATCTTGAGGTGCGGAACGGGGCGCAGTCGATCCGGTGGATGATGTTGCCGGAATGGGGGTAAAGGCCGAGGTGATGGGTGAAGGCGGCATAGCCCACCACCATCTTGCCCTTGGACCCCGGCTGGCGAAAGCCGGGCATGGCGTAGGAGATGGTTTCGATATGGTCGGGACGGCGGATTCTCAGGCGAGCGCGAAGGGCTGTCAGGGCGGCGGCAAAGGCGGGCGTCTGGGCGGCGATATAGGCATCGACCGCCCCGATGGTCATTCCGCCGCCTTCATCTGGAAGCCCTCTTCGATCTTGTCGGAAGGCGCTACCGGGTAATCCCCCGAGAAGCAGGCGTCGCAGAATTTCGGCGCTTTCGGGTCGCGCCCTGCGGCCTCACCTGCGGCGCGGTAGAGGCCGTCAAGCGAGATGAATTTGAGTGAATTCACCCCGATCCAGTCGCGCATCTCGTCTTCGGACATGGTTGCAGCGAGGAGTTTGGCGCGTTCGGGCGTGTCGACGCCATAAAAGCAGGGCCAGGCAGTGGGGGGCGAGGCGATGCGGAAGTGGACCTCGGCGGCGCCGGCCTCGAGAATCATGTCCTTGATCTTGCGGCTGGTGGTGCCGCGCACGACCGAGTCGTCCACCAAGATCACCCGCTTGCCCTTGATGAGCGCCCGGTTGACGTTCAGCTTCAGCCGCACGCCCATGTTGCGGATCTGCTCGGTCGGTTCAATGAAGGTGCGGCCCATGTACTGGTTTCGGATGATCCCCATGGCATAGGGAATGCCGCTTTCTTGGGAAAATCCGATGGCCGCGGGGGTGCCGGAATCCGGCACCGGGCAGACCAGATCGGCCTCAACCGGGGCTTCGCGCGCCAGTTCCGCGCCAATCTGGCGGCGGGTTTCATAGACGGACCGGCCCCCGATGATGCTGTCGGGGCGCGAGAAATAGACCTGTTCGAAGATGCAGAAGCGCGAGGCGGCAGGGGCGAAGGGGCGCGAGGAATTGACCTTGCCGTCCTCGATCACCACCATTTCTCCGGGCTCGATCTCGCGCACGAATTCCGCGCCGATGATGTCGAGCGCGCAGGTTTCCGAGGCCAAGGCCCAGGCATTGTCGCCCAGACGGCCCAGAACCAACGGGCGCACGCCCAAGGGGTCGCGCACGCCGATGAGCTTTGTTCGGGTCATGGCAACGATGGAAAACGCACCTTCAACCCTGCGCAGCGCATCCTTGATGCGCTCGGCAATGGTTTTCTGAATGGAGCGGGCCATCAGATGGATGATGCACTCGCTGTCCGAGGAGGATTGGAAGATCGACCCACGTTCGACCAGCTCTCGGCGGAGTGCCGCGGCATTGGTCAGGTTGCCGTTATGGGCAATAGCAGCGCCGCCCATGGAAAACTCGCCAAAGAAGGGCTGCACGTCGCGGATCGCGGTTGCGCCCTTTGATCCGGCGGTGGAATAGCGCACATGGCCGATGGCAAGCGAGCCGGGCAGGTCTTTCATCACCTCGGCCTTGGTGAAGTTGTCGCGCACATAGCCAAAACGGCGGGCCGAGTTGAACCCTTGTTCGCCGTCATAGGCGACGATGCCGCCGGCCTCTTGCCCCCGATGTTGCAGGGCATGCAGCCCAAGCGCCACGAAATTCGCCGCGTCGTTGACGCCCACCACCCCGAAGATGCCACACTCTTCCTTCAGCTTGTCGCCGTCATCGAGCGGGGAGAAGGGGTGGGCGGGGAAGCGGCGCATGGGCTCTCCGAATCCTGTGGCTGGGTTGGCCTTTGTTTAGGCCGAATGGGCCGCCCTGTCACCCCCAAAGCCGACGGCACCGCAACCCGCTGCGGCCTTAAGGTCAGTTCGACGGGGCCGGAGCCGTTTCCGGAGCGGTTTCGGGGGCAGTTTCCGGCGCGGTTGCGCTTGCAGGCGCGGCGCAGGCCTTGGTCAGCGCGTTATAGCGCGACAGGATCCAGCCCGGCGCATCATCGGGAACGGCCGCGTCGATATTGGCCTGGAACGAAGCAAAGATCTTGGCCGAGCGGGATTCATCCACCATCGGCACGGTATTGGCGGCCACGGCGCGATCATAGACCAACAGCGCCACACCGACGAGGACGATACCGCGCAAGACGCCAAAGACAAAGCCCAGCCCCTGATCAATTCCGCCGAGGGCCGAACGTTGCACGATCGAGGAAAAGAGCGGCGTGAAGAGCGAGGCGAGAATGAGGCCGATGGCCAAGACGATGCCGAAGGCGACGATGATGGAAAGCTCACAGCTGTCTTTCAGAAAATCACCCAGCACCGGGATTTCCTTGACCAGCGGCTGCGCGCTTTCGGCAAAGACAAAGGCCAGCACCGCCGCCCCGATCCAGCCCGCAATCGCCATGGCCTCGCGCACGAGGCCGCGCGAATAGGCGAGGATCGCCGAAAGTACGATGACGAGGGTCACGACGCCGTCGATCAGGGTAAAGCCTTCCATCCAGCACTCCTTTGCGCGTCAGCCTGCGCCAAACATTTCACCCACGAAGGCGGTGAGGTCGGGCATTTCCCGCACGCTCATGCCATCGACGGCAACCAGCTTTGACCGGCTCGGGGCAATCGCCTGTGAGAAACCAAGTTTTGCCGCCTCTTTCAACCGGTTTTCGGTCTGGCCCACTGGGCGCAGGGCGCCAGAAAGGGAAATTTCGCCAAAAAGAACCGTTTCGGCGGGAATTGCCACATCTTCGCGGGCCGAGACAAGCGCTGCGGCGACCGCCAGATCGGCGGCGGGCTCGGTCACCCGCATGCCACCGGCCACGTTCAAGAACACATCAAGCCCGGTAAAGGGAATGCCGCAGCGTGCCTCAAGGACGGCAAGGATGGTCGAGAGCCGCCCCGAATCCAGCCCCACCACCGTGCGGCGTGGCGTGCCGAGCGGTGAGGGGGCGACCAGGGCCTGAATTTCGGTCAGGACGGGCCTTGTGCCCTCGATCCCGGCAAAGACAGCGCTGCCGGGGCTTGCCTGCCCCCGTTCCGACAGGAAAAGCGCCGAGGGGTTCATCACCTGTGACAGCCCGCCACCCGTCATCTCAAACACGCCGATCTCATCGGCGGGGCCAAAGCGGTTCTTGACCGCGCGCAGGATGCGGAACTGATGGCCGCGCTCGCCTTCGAAATAAAGGACGGTGTCGACCATGTGTTCGACCACGCGGGGGCCGGCGATCTGGCCCTCTTTGGTGACATGCCCGACAAGGATCACCGCCACCCCGCGTTTCTTGGCAAAGGTCACCAGCTCATGCGCGGCGGCGCGCACCTGGCTGACCGAACCGGGGGCGGCCTCGACCGTATCGAGCCACATGGTCTGAATGGAATCGATGATGGCAAGGCCGGGGCGTTCGGCATCCAAGGTGGTCAGGATGTCGCGCAGATTGGTTTCGGCCCCCAAGGCCACCGGTGCTTCGGTCAGTCCAAGGCGCTGGGCGCGCATGCGGACCTGAGCCGAGGCCTCTTCGCCCGAGATATAAAGGCATTTGACGCCGTGGCGGGCAAAGGAGGCGGCTGCCTGCAAAAGAAGGGTGGACTTTCCGATGCCCGGATCGCCCCCGACCAGGATGGCGCTGGCTGGCACCAGCCCGCCGCCCAAAACGCGGTCAAACTCGTCGATCCCGGAGGAGGCGCGGGGGGGCGGCGCCTCTTCAGTGGCCAGATCGGTCAAGGCGATCGCGCGGCCCTTGGCCCCCAGCGCCTTAGGCCCGGCCGAAAGCGGGGCCTCCTCGACGATGGAATTCCACGCCCCACAGGCATCGCAGCGCCCGGCCCATTTGCGATGGACTGCGCCGCATGAGGAACAGCTGAAGGCGGGGGATGATTTGCTCATGGCTCTTGTTGCCTTGAAACGGCCAACTCCTCAAGCCCTTGCGGGCATTCGTCGTGGGCGCGCGCGACGCGTGCTGTCAGCCTTGATGAGCCGGCCCCGCAGGCCCGCGATGCGACAGGGCCAGCGAGGCGAGAATGCAGCCGGTGAACAGGTAAAGCCCCCAGGCGGTTTCAACCGTCACCATGCCCGCCCCCTTGATCAGCACGATGTAGATCGCCAACAAGAACACATCCGCCATTGCCAGTTTGCCCATCCATCGCAAGACCGGCATCACCCGCGGCGCGAGAAGCCCGAAATCCACCAGCGCCACGCCCACAACCTTGGCCATGGGCGCAAAAACCGCCAGAAAGGTCACCACAAGCGCCAGAACCGCATCGCTGCCCCAAAGCGCCTGCAACCCGGTGATGACCGAGATTTCCTCCATGCCGAAGATCGGCAAGACGGCAGCGCGCATCAGTGGCGCAAACCAGGCGATGGGGAACAGGATCAGCAGGCACAGGTTCAGATATCGCATCCCCCGACCTCGCCGCGCGGCGGCGGCAAAGTCAAGCGCGGGTTACTTGCCCGGCTTCGGCAGTTGCATCACATTCTGCTCGCGGTGATCTTCAAGATCGAAATCATAGCCCAGCGTCCGCAGGATTTCCCGCAGGTCCGCCTCCAGCCGCTTGATCTGCGTCTGGGCCGCACGTTCTTCGGCCTCGACATCCTGCAACCAGCGGCGCAACTCGTCGCAGGTGGTGCGGGCGGCGGCAAGGCGGTCGGTCAGGGCCTGCACCTCTTGCTGGCGGTGGCGCAGGAAGTCCATGGCACGATTGACCTTTTCATCGGAATAGGTCTGCGCCAGCTCGCGCGTCTCGAAACTCATCTGTGCCGCAAGTTGCAGCAGTTCGGGTTCCAGATCACGCAGGTCGGGGTGCTGGCGCAGATGCTGCATCCGCGCCTTCATCCCCTCGAATTCCGACGACAGGCCAAAGACGCCCTTGCGGTCGGCGGCATGGGCATGGGCATAGGCGCGCGAGATGTCATGCATGCCGATGGCAAAGCTGCGATGGCTGCGTTCCAGCCGCGAGATGTGCAGATTGGCCGGCATGTAGAGGAGCAACAGCACGACCAACCCGGTCAGGCCCAGCTGAAGCCACATCCCGGCCTGCGCCACCGCCTGCCCCCCCGAAGAAGAGCGCGATCTGTGGCCAGGGGATGACGCCAAAAGCGGCCAGCAGGCTGGCCGTTACCAGCCCCGCCGCCAAAAGCGCAACCAATGAGACCGCAACAGCGTTCAAGGTCGCATGGCTATGCGCAAACGCTCAACGATCTTCAGAACCATTCCACACCATCCCCGGCACTGGCCCTTGCGCCCCTGATCCGGGCGCATTTCCGGCCTTATCACTGCCGCCAAGCTTTTCGAATTAAGGAAAAATTGCAACGAAAATGGGGCATATCCTTGAAATGGCGCGACAAATTCCTGTGGACAAGGCGGGTTGTTTCCGATCTGGAAACCGTTGCACAACCTTGGCGGGCAAAGCGGGCTGGCCGCCCAGAATCGCGCTAGCGGACCGCAGCAATCGGCCCTGTCGCACGACCATGGATGAACTGCTGCACATAGGGGTCAGGCGTGCTGTCCATCTCGGCCACGGGTCCGGTCCAGCGGATCACCCCGTCATGCAGCATCGCCACCCGATCGGCAATCGCTCGGACCGAGGTCATGTCATGGGTGATGGTGATCGCCGTGGCGCCCATCTCGGTTACGATCTCGCGGATCAGGGCGTTGATGACGCCGGCCATGATCGGGTCAAGCCCGGTGGTCGGCTCGTCGAAAAAGATGATCTCGGGCTCGGCGGCGATGGCGCGCGCGAGGCCCACGCGCTTTTGCATGCCGCCCGACAGTTCGGCGGGGAAAAGATCGGCGGTTTCTGGCCCCAGGCCAACCCGGCGCAGCTTTTCGATCGCGATCTCGCGTGCCTCGGCCTTGGGCCGCTTCAGGGGGCCGCGCAGCAGGCGGAAGGCGACGTTTTCCCACACCTTCAGGCTGTCAAACAGCGCGCCACCCTGAAACAGCATGCCAAAGCGGGCAAGAAAAGCCTCACGCTCGGCGGTCAGCACGTTCTGGCCTTCCCGCGTGATCAGTCCCGCATCTGGCCGCACAAGGCCAAGGATGCACTTCAACAGCACCGATTTTCCGGTCCCTGACCCGCCGATCACCACCAGCGACTGCCCGCGATTCAGGCTCAGGTCGATGCCGCGCAGCACCTGTTTCGGACCAAAGGACTTGGTGACACCGGCAAGGTTGATCATGGCGTGAACATCACCGAGGTGAGCAGGAAGTTTGCCGCCAGGATCAGGATCGAGGCGGCGGCGACGGCGGTCTTCGTGGCGCTCCCCACACCCATCGCCCCGCGTCCCGAGGCCATGCCATGATAGCAGCCGATCAGGGTGGCGATAAAGCCAAAGACCGCACCCTTCACCAGCGACGAGACCACATCGGGAGTTTCCAGAAAATCCAGTGTGGTCTGGATATAGGTGGCCTTGTTAAAGCCAAGCTGGCCCGTGGCCACCAGGAACCCGCCCATGATGCCGATGATGTCGCCCACCGCCACCAGCAAGGGCACAGTCAGCGTGCCCGCCAGTACGCGCGGAACGGTCAGGTATTTCATGGGGTTGGTGGAAAGCGTGACTAGCGCGTCAATCTGTTCGGTCACCTTCATCGTGGCAATCTCGGCCGCAATGGAGGAGGTGACGCGCGCGGCAATCATCAACCCCACCAGCACTGGCCCCAACTCGCGCACCATGCCGATGGCCACGATCTGCGGCACCACCGCCTCGGCGTTGAAGCGCTGGCCCCCGGCATAGATCTGCAAGGCCAGCGCGCCGCCGGTGAAGATGGCGGTCAACCCCACCACAGGCAGCGACAGCCAGCCCACATGCAGAAGAGCCGAGAGAAACTCGCGGGTATAAAACGGCGGGCGGGCCAGATGGCCGATGGTCTGGGCCGCATAGATCGCCACCCGGCCAAAGGCCGCCAAGGTGGCCAGAACCGGACGGCCAAGCGCCGCGAGCGCCGCCCTGACGGCCAGCCCCGACTGGTTCT
>Ga0194133_10007503_pt1 | contig 13049 bp, 27 predicted proteins | sample TA2KigOf40mmetaG_FD_155448 | JGI IMG/M metagenome (GOLD analysis project Ga0194133, IMG submission 155448) | Freshwater microbial communities from Lake Tanganyika, Tanzania - TA2015055 Kigoma Offshore 40m | ecosystem: Environmental > Aquatic > Freshwater > Lake | place: Tanzania: Lake...
CAAGAACCAGTTGGGTTTAGATGATGTGTGTACTTTCAGTAAAGGAGGCAAACCCTTTGTCAAAGGACTTGCCATCCGTAACTCCGATCAGAAATTTAAAGATCTTCCCACTATTCTTCCTGAAGGAAAGGAAGAGTAACTGCATAAAAATGAGTCTGCCTAACAAAAAATGTGTTGGCCAGGCTCTTGTTGTAAAAATATTAGTGAAGGGGACTTAGATGCCTGCCGCAGTTAAGCGAGCCTCAAGGGTTTCGATCCGTTCTTTGCTTTCTTTCAAAGCGGCAACGAGCAAGGGGATGACATCTGTGTATGCCAGCCCCAATGTTCCTTGTTCATCGCCTTGGACGCTGACGGCTTCAGGGAGAACAGCTTTAACATCTTGAGCAATTAAGAAGGATCTACTGACATCTTCACTGTCGTAAATAAAACGGCCAGTTACAGCTCTGAGAGTACCAACTTTAGCAATAGCGTTTTCTATGGGTTTAAGATCTGTTTTAAGGCGTTCATCTGATGTGCCACTCCAGGAGTTTCCGCCGTTAAGGATGTAAACACCTGCTTGGGCTTGGTTGTAAACAACAAGATGGTTTGAACTATTTGGACCAATAGTCCAATATTGTCCTGCAGCAGAAGCACTATCTCGCAAGCCAAGCTGGCCAATTCCCCCGCTAGTTGCTTCGATATTGAGACGCCTGCCAGTTGTGTTGCTTGCGTTTCCAAGTGTGCAATTGCCAGCATTATCAATCCTCATCCGTTCCGACGAACTACCAGAACCAGCAGTCCCAGTTTGGAACTTAATCACAGAGCCGCCAAAAGCTACTTCTCTGTAGCCATCGCCAGTATTGTAATTAGAAACTTCAATCGTATCGACGCCACCATCTTGAACGATCAAATTCTTCTTAGTGTCTGCCTTGACGTGCAACAATGCAAAAGGACTCGTAGTGCCAATCCCTACTGCCCCTCCGTCAGGGTTAAGCACTAAATTGACTTTCTGGGAGCTGTCGCTTTGGCGCGTGCCCTGCAACGTAACTCCTCCGCTGGACGCAATGGTTCCAACTCTTAAAGCGTTATTGGAAGTTGCGTTAGCAGAGAAGAAAAGATCAGCTCTCTGTGCATTTGGCGTAAATGCGTTTGCGAACTGAATTGGAAACTGGACGCCACCTCCGTTAAAAATAACATCACCGGAAACATCTAGCTTTGCGCCAGGGCTACTATTCCCCACGCCTAGTCGGCCTGAGGAGTCGATAAACAACCTTCCAGTCCCATTAGTTGCTACCGCTACTTGGTCTGCGCCGGGAGAGTAAATGCCGGTGTTGGTGTCGCCGGTAAAAGTAACGGCAGGAAGTGATGCAGTTCCTGCACTAAATTCAACTGTTGCGCTCTTGCCGTTAAGTAATTGAGCCTTGGTTTGCGACACTACTCTTTACAATTATTCTTACCTTTCATTTTACAGTCTTTACATTTCTTGCACCAAGTTCTATCACCAGGGATAGGCTCAGTTCCATATGGAAAGTCATCGTAATCTTGTTGATTACGTAGCCAACGTGCAAACTCTTCAATGTACTTCTTGATGAGTTGTGTCGGCATAATCAAAGAAACCCAGGTAGTTGAGGACCTTTTAGACCAGAAGGCCTAGGTGGCATTAATGGTTTGAAATTACGTTCAAGTAATTGATCCATGTAAGGAGAATCAATGTGTGGGGCTTTAATGATTGCGTTAGGTGGAGTATAGCGAATAGTTCGTGCAACTAATGGACCACCTTGCTCTTGTTCATACTCCTGACGCACTCCTAAATCTGGAATACCTTCACCAGCTTGGCTGTAGTCCTGCATACCACTGACGTACTCCTGCAAGAAACCAATCCTGGTAGGGAAATCATTGTCCATCATCATGCTTACATTAGTCCCAAGCGAAACGCACGGGTTAAGTTGCGAGCACGACCAGCAGTGGTTGCCATATCAGCTTGATCTGCAGTGGCTTGCTGTTGTGCATCTTGGGCTGCCAAAGGATTCAAGGTTTCCATGGTTGGACCCAGCTCACCTTGGGCGCGGGTACCAAGATCGCCCATCTGGTACTCCTCTACAGGAGCAAATGTACCAGCAAAACCCTTGGTTTCAGGGAAGGTTGCAGCTAACAGAGGGTTGTAAGCACCAATAGCACCACCGGCTTGGGCCATGGGGGTTTTGCCATATTTCTCCATCCAGATCTTCATGCCAAGATCTTCTGCTTCTGCTTGCTTTTGCTGTTTAATCAGATTCTGGTACTGCGCCATCTGGGACTTGTACTCATCACTTTGAGAACGGTCCACAGTGCCAGCAGGAGTTAAACCGCTGACAATAGCAGCTGGTTGGACAGTACCTGCAGGAATAACTGCGGGTTCTGCAGGCAGAGTAAATGGTTCTGCTTTGCTGCCAGGGAGCATTACGCGGCCAAGAAGAGATTGATCTGCTTGCGCTGTATTTAATTGTTGAGCATTAGCCCCACGAACAAGACGGTTAAAAAGATTACCAGCTTGTTGCAAACCGTACTGCAAACCAGTTTCAGGTTGACCTGGAGTACCTGCTAAACCTGTTAACTGTCTCATGCCATATTCTAAACCGCTTTCTTGATTACGGTCAGGACGAGCACCTAATAAACTCAAACCATATTCCAAACCAGTCTGTGGTCGATTTGCTGCAGCAAGAGCAGCAGCATAATTTTTATATAGCTTTCCATCATCACCTTTATAGTAATTTTTACCACCGCGTTTAACGTACTGGCCCATTTCAATAAAGAAATCCTTTCTTACAATAGTAACACTGGGAGATGGAATCTAGCAATGCAAGTTATTCAAACCTTTCCAAAGGGTACAACAATTGAATTAGGTGAAGATCAGCACGGTAATCAAGTGCATCGGGTGTGTACTGCAAGTGGTTCGATGTGTCGTTTTGTTGAACCTTACCACTGCGCTTTAGTGTACGCAGAACAATTTGAAGAATGGTATTCTCATAGCCCGCAATAGTTACTGTTTCCGTTAACATCATAGGTAGGGAGAACAAGCGTACTGTTTGGTTGCCCGTCAGATCTGTTGTCTCCAGGGGCTTTTCACGGTTGGCTTGTGAACGGACGTTTTTGCCTTTTATTTCCGGTATTCACTACGGGATGAAGTTTTAGCTGTTCTCAAGTGTCCGTCATAAGTACGCGTACAGAGAACGGACGCATTAGAACAGCTAGCTACTACTCTCTAAGAAGAAATAGGGTTTTAAACGCAAAAGCGTCAGTTCGTTTGCAGCCCTCTGAGATCCCTTGACCTGCAAGGGGTTTGGTCCTATCCTAAAGGTGTCCCAAAACTTCCCCCTACCGTGGACTACCTGCAGTTTTTTAGGGATGAGTACCTAACCGAGCAGGATCTGATTGCTTTTGCTACCACTCTCAAGCTGTGTCAAGATGGAATCGGATTGAGTCCGTGTTGGTGCCTAAAAAAACTGGACCACCCTGGCCTCAAACACTTCTCCACATCGCATCGGTTTAGGCCCCAGTTCAAGGGGCGGGATGCCCGAGCACTAGCGCTGGCCTTGGTCAACCAGTTCATGCCAGAAAATGGAGCTGTCATCGTGCGGCGGCACACCTGCCAGTCACAGCATTGCATCAACCCTGCTCACTACTACTTTGGAACGCTTAAAGACGTTAAGCTGGAGCACGCCAAACGCAAAGGGATCAAGATCAACCCTGTGGTGGTCACAGAAATCCGGTCTAAACGTGAGTCTGATAAAAGAACATGGACCTATCAGAAGCTAGGCAAGCTTTACGAACTGCCTTACCATGTGGTCAGACGCATCTGCACTGAAAACGCCTACACCAATGACTGATCTCAACAACACCCTCAGCCAAAACCTGGATTTAATCTTGAAACCAAATAACAATTTTGAAACTCAGGTGCGCAAGATTCATGAGCAGACTGCTAATAAATACTGTCTATGGCATCGACATGGAGAACCAACTCATTGGAACAACTTTGGACTCATGGGAGAATGTCTAGATTGTTTAGCAGAAATTCAGAGGGGACGCTGTGAAGTTGATGTTCGTAACTTTGAACTTGATACCTACTGGACAGTTCGGAACTTCTGGCTAAAGGTGGACATCAAAGGACCAGATGAGTGCTGGCCTTGGATGGGGGCAACCCGTCGTAACAATCAAGAGACCGTTGCGTACATGCCAAGTCCTTTCCATTCCGCCAAAACACAGTCTGCCCCCAGGGTTGCGTTCTGGTTATCCCGTGGTTATACAGGGAAGTATCGTGTGTTCCATCAAGAAGGTTGTGACCCTCTGTGCTGTAACCCCCTGCATTTACGTATAAAGGAGTTAGCATCAGTACCTGATCCTACTGAGATCACCACCATAAACCTGAACTATGGCAACATCTTCGACCGTGCAAAAACCAACGCAGAAACAAAGTCAGGTACTTCCAAGTAACTACCACTTAAAAGAAAAACAGTACGCAGGTTTCATCACTGTTTTTGGAAAGATCCACGTTACAGATTGGTTTGAAAACAAAGAAGAAGCTGAGCTGGAATTGCGCTGCTTAGAGAAATCTTTGAGCTATGAGTTGATTAAAACTATTGAAATGGAAGGGATGTATCCAGAACGCGCTAGAATCATTGAAGAATTGTATCAAGCCAGTGGCCGTACCAATGGTCTGTACACTGGTTTAAATATATCTGATGGCAAGATTTCTGACAACGTTGCCAATTAACCTTGGCTTTGTTAATTTAGGAACAGTTGAATCATATCCCACTGGAGGCACTGGGCCTACTGCTTATGGTCCCACAACAAACTTTGGCAGTGATCCATTGCCTCCACGCTTGGGAGATTCTGTTAATAACCCTGTTAATCTGGGGAATTTTACGTCTATATACCGCACGATAAATATTTCTAACTCTCATGGTGGATTAAGTCGCCAGCAGAGCACCTTTTATTCCTTTAACTTAATTACTCCACGAGCAATTAAAGTTACTCAAAACTTTAGTCAGTTTGCTACTACACAGAAAACAAATAAGAACACCTTAGTTTCTTTCTACAAAGTAGAAGATGGTACCCATAGACGGGAACTTCCAATTAACGATCAAGGTTATGTCATTGATGAAGCTTCTGTAGAGAATGGAGATCAAGACAACTCTACTTTCTCAACAGATTACTCATTAGTACAGATTCCAAAAGGAACATATATCTTTTTAATTACAAACGATATCCGTTATCTAGAAACAACTTATTCTATTTCACTAGAAGCGTTCATTGCTGACTGGCGCTTTATTGCTGAGTCGGTAGAAGAATCTTTAAACTTTGCATCATTAACAGCAGCACCAACGTCTGTTCTGGACTTTGGTTCTATCACATCTTGATTCTTTCAAGAAATCTGCTAGGCTAGTTAAAGCTAGGTAACCACCATGAAGACTGTTACTCTCAAAGAATTTGAGCAGAACTTCGATGTGTTCATGGACGACATTATTGAAAACGGCCGCCACTATAAGATTACTTATGGTGACGGCAAAGCTGTGATGATGATTCCTTATAAAGAATATGAACTACTTCTTAACACCTACCAAGATTGGGTAGAAGAAACCAAAGATTCTATAGAAGAAAGCTTTTAAGCTCTTTGAGGAGTAACGCTACTCTTAAATTGTCCAGCTGTTAATGCATCTGCATAAGCTTCACGCGGTTCTTTATTTTTAACTTTAACTTCATCTTCATCTTTAGGTGGTTTAAACATTCCACTCTCTTCTGCTGCCCTTACTAAATCACTTGTATTGTAAATATCAGGCGCTTGATACGGTTCAATAACAGAACCGGTACTGGTTGTATAAGGCTTATATACAGGTGCTACACCATAGTGACTGAGATAATGATTAAGATTGGATTGACGTGTAGCAGCTGCTCCCTGGGCACGGCGTTGCCAGTGCTCACTCATGCCTCCCAGTGCTTGTAAGTACTGTGGGGAATCATACTCACGTAGAATAACAGGCTTGCCGCCTTTAACAACAGTTTCACTTTTAGGTGCGCTGGAACCCATTGCTAACTTTTACTTCAGCTTGACTTCTATACTTACTCTATCGGAGATAAACCTGTAGACATGGGGCACCAGTTGGAACCCACCGATAATCAAAGCAGCGATCAAGATCAGCTCAGCATAGGTAATGGGGCGTTTCATCAATACAGTCCTTTTACTGAGGATTTTAACGAATTGCTCAAGGCAATGTCCACTAAAACGATGTTATCACTAATGTCAACCCAACAGAAGAACTTTGCAAAGTCTTTATGGGAAGCTTCTAACTTTGGTGGACGGCCTAAACCAGGCGACCTAAAGCACCTGGAGCCAAAGCGGGATTACTACGAACTGGTTTTAATGATGGATCATCAGCGCCAGTGGGAAGAAAAGCGGTTCTATTGCAAGCAAGCAAAAAATTGTTAGGCTATGGCAAAACAAATCCTATGAATGAGCTATCGTTTTGCCGATCTTGATATTGATCTAGTTACGGCTGAGAACTATCAAGAAATTTTAAATCCGTCTTTAGCTCAACAGGTCACGCCTTTCTTACCGCCAGAAGGAAGCTTTGAAACGCCAGACCTCAAGCGTTATTTGGAACTAGTTAAGAGCTATGAGGTCAGTACTACTGATCTGATTCATGGATTGTCACTAGCTGATCAGATCAGGATTACGTTTAGTGACATGAAACCCGCTACTATTTGTGAGAAGTTTCCCGACATTGACTTACCAACAAAACGGCGATATCGTTGTGTAGCTGAATATCTGATACGCCAGCAAGAGCTAGCTAAACTCAAAGATGAGAATGGCAAACTCATTAAGAAACTAGGCAACATGGGGAAGATGGTTGTCATTTATCAACCCCTGCCTAAAATTTGCAAAACCCTACAACAAACCGGACTCGGACAATTTATTAAAGATGAGCGACAGGCGGCAAAGGTTAATCAACGGTCTCCTCTCAACAGCCAAAACTGGTGGGGAGAAGAAGATGGCACAGCTTGTGATCGAGAGGATCTGTGCTGACATGTGTGATTTTTATGAGAAGTTCTACGGCAATGAAGGTCCTGGCGCCATGGTATATGTCCCTGGTACTGAGAAACCTGAGGACTCTATGTTCTATTTAACGGTTCCTGCATTGATCCAGGCGCAATCTGATTTCCGCTCCAGGGAAATGGATGGTCCTGCGGAGATTATGCAGAAAGCCATTGCCCGTGCAGAGGCTGTTGATCCCAAGGAGCAAGCCGTTTTCATTCTTCAAGATGCTAAGCAAATGTCATTGATTTGCTACAAGCGTGATCAACCACTGCTATTTGCTGATCTGGAAAAGGATGCATAGACAAAGAGCTACAACAAATAATCACTTTGAAAAGCTCTATCGCATCTACCGATTAGAGGACGATTGGTGCACACCACCTGAATATCTTCCTCTGATCTATCACACTTTAGGTAGTGTTGATCTTGATCCAGGATCAACAGAACACTCCAATAACGAGTTCTTAAAAGCAGATACAATCTTTACCAAGAAGGACGATGCACTCAACCGTACCGATCCCTGGCGCGGGAACGTGTATTGTTTTCCTCCAACTTATGGACGCTGCTCCTTCAACAAACATAGGGGCAGCTGGCGCTGGTCACTGCGCGGCGGCTTTGGTGCTCAGAGCCCGTCTACAGCTTGGTTCAAACGCCTGGAGAAGGACTGGAAGCTAGGCTACGTCAATGCTGCTTTGTTCTTTACAGTGACGCCAGAGGTGATGAGGACTGCTCCTCAAATCTGGGATTATCCAATCTGCATTCCATCAAAACGTCCTAAGTTGCTGCACGGCAAGACGTTTTATCAGATTGAGAACTTCCCTAAGTGGGGATTCTTTGTGTTCTTACCACCCAAGGAAGGTGGTTTTAACCGTCTAGATAAGTTTGAAGAAGCCTTTTCAACGATTGGAAAGGTCGTGCTCTGAACTAAGACGGTGTAACCCTAAAGCTATTACGGAAACCAACAGACCGGTCAGTGTTCCCGAAACTGGCAGAACCACGTGGCTCATAAGGGAGCGCAACAATTGGAACAGTTCCACCTTGTGCGGGGAAAACAAACCGATCATCTTGACGACGCTCCATGGTAATCGGCATTCTTGCTCCAGAACGCCTGGATTCTAAATAATTTTGCAAAAAACCAAGAGCCTGATTGTTATCAGGCATTTCTTTTGCTTCTGTAAAACGACTGTCAACCTTATAGGATTGACTCTTCTCAAATGCCATTCTATTATTCTGCCAGCACTAAACGTTAACCTTGTCAGATCCAGTTAACCATCCCAATCATTACACTAAAGGTGGCGTGGAATGTATTGACGCCATTCAATCCTCCATGTCAGAGGAAGCATTTCGTGGTTACTGCAAAGGTAACATTCAGAAGTATATTTATCGCTACGAAGACAAACAGAATCCTAAACAGGATCTGCTGAAGGCGCGGTGGTATTTGGATCGTCTGCTTCAAACGTTTCCTCAAGAAACTGAGTCAGAGCCTCAACCTCCTCTATTATCAAAACGCGAGCAAACTGATCAAGTTCCTGTAAATATTTCTCTGTCTCCTCCGGAATTAGACTACTTGCGTACCTTAGAGGCTCTAGATCTTTTAGATGAGCTTCAAGGAAAGAAAAGCGGGACCCCGTCGCTCGTGGTGGCTGGGTCCACAATTCAAAGAATTTAGAAACAATTTCACCGCCAGGATCTAACCGTAGGAGTTCAGATTCTAAGTACTCAATAGCTTTAACTTGTTCTATAGTTCCGTTGTAATTTGCTGCAATGTTCAACAAACACTGGGGCAAAACACATTGATGTTCGACCAACAACGGAACTTCAACATCACTCTGTAAATAAAGATCTAATTCAGCTCTTCTTCTATCTCTTAAGGTTGGATCTGATTGATAATTTCTACGCATAAAAGGAGACCATTCTCTAATGATCTCCTCTTTACTTGCATTACTATTGATTAACTCAAGCAGCTTACACTCTTTGAAGTAAGTAAGTCCTACACTCTCTGCATAACTTAAAACAGCGCCACGCTTTTTTTCATTGAGTGGCATATAAACAAGATCTGCCACATACTCAGAAAGAACTTCTAAATCTTTTTTGAGTTGCTCATCAATTTCATGACGCCTAACCTTGGTAAACGGTGTGACTGTCTGGCGGCCAATCTTTTTACTGCCGTAACCAATTAGCCAGGGACCGTCTTCCTTGGTTGCTTTATAGGAGGTGTATTCTTCAAACCCTACATGGATGCAGCAAGGTGTGTACCGCCGCACCAGTTCAAACGCGTAGTCGGTATAAAAGGACAAGGGACCGCTGGCCCCTCATTAGGGCTCAGGGAACAACAACAGAACCGTTATAGCTGATTTCGCTGTAGTCGTCTGGCGTGGTCATCAGAACAATATAGTTCTTAGAAGCATCGGTAACGGTCACAGCAACAGCACCTTTGCCTTTACCGGCTTTGGCAATGTTAAAAAACTTCTGGTAGCCAGTTGGTGCAGTGCCTGCAGTGTACGCATCATCCTGGAAGATCTCGATGGTTTCAATACCAACGCTGCGATCAATCGTTACGATGATGTTACCAGTAGAACTTGGATTAACCAGGAAAGCACGCTGACTCAGATCACCAGTGGAACCAGGCAGAGCATCACCTTTATAGACTAGCTCAGCACCACTGGCTGTGAAGGTGTCTTGGGTACCTTGAAAAGTGCGGGTAGCCATTATCAGTTAATTTGGTTTTGCGTTTGAAACTGGAAGGAGATGTCGGCATCAATACCGTGCTCTTTAAGGATGCTGAGGAACATTTGACGATCCATCATTTTCATGTGGAGCATGTCAACAAAAGCTTCCTCTAGCTCATCACGGTCAAGATCCTTGATTGCCAGAGCTGCTGCATGGATAGCAAATTCACTATCAACGGGCAGATCGAGGGCATTGGCATCCATTAAAAATTTACCAATCCGTCACTACATCCTAACAGCTCTGCAATTTTTGGCTACTAGGCCATTGCAGGCTGTTTACCAAGAGGGATGTATTGCTGATCCACGGTAAAGTATGGAATGTCTGGAGCGCCTTCTGATTCCTCTGGATTGAAATCAGGAAGCTTTTCTGTTACGTAAGCGGTGAGAAAACTTTTTGTATCCATGATTAAGAATTGATGAACTTACAACACAGGTGCAAACATAAACACTAGCAAACACGATGATCAGAGTTGCCATCTTACGCAGCAGCTACATGGAACGTTACGGTTGCGGCAGTTCCGCCACTCTCACTTACAAAAACAGGACGTACCCATTTAACAGGACGATTAGATACTGAATAGGCAAACGCACCATTAGCAGTAATAGTTTGTGGAGCAATGATAGAAGCGTAGTTTGTTCCATCAATGCTACCTTCTAACGCTACGGCAACGTTGGTATTGATGTTAGCAACAATAGCTATTAAGGTGTAGTCCTTTGTAGAGAACAGATTATTAACGGCAACCTGTAAGGCACTACCATTTCCTGGAGCAGTTAGTGCTGCATTGATATCAAAGATTGTATCTTGAAAATAATTAACCATGATTACCCCAGGGTGGACTTAAGCAGCCATTGGAATTTCTTGTGAACGCGTCCGCGTTCTACAGCTAAGTCTAAGGTGAACTGATCTTGCATTGCTTCTGCTTCTTCTGCTAGCAAATGAAATGATTCAGCTACTGTGTTGTTGTTAATAGCAAGCGTCCGGATCATGGCATCTTGATCAAAACAATTCTCGGGCACTGGCGCCAGCATAGAATTATTCAGATCTTCAACGCTCATCGGAGTACTGATATCCAAAGAACGCAGGTGCTCTGCAATGGTATCTAAACCCTCTTGCAGTTCTTCATAGATCTCTTGGGTCAGCTTATGAATGGAATAAAACTTACTGCCCATCAGATTCCAATGAACAATATAAGTTTGATTAAGAATATGCGACGTATCCCTTAACAACTGCACTAGATGGCAGTAACAAGTTGTTTTGGAATCCATTTTTACCTTAGCCATTGGCTTACCATTTAACTTTTATGACTCCAGTAGCGAGCCGACATCTTATCCGGATTGGGATCTTGTGCGTTATGTCTAGCATAGTATGACCGTTTCCTTGCTTTATCTTTAGCACTTTTTGGATTCTTTCCTGCACCTTGAACACCCTGTTGGCCAAAGCGAATGATCTTTTCTTTACCGTTATCGCACGCTTTGACTACATGCGATTTGGTTGGATGGCCAGGAGTGCGCTGCGGTTTATTGCAGGCCATCCGCTCTTTAGCTAATCGCTTGGCCTTTGCATGGTCTGCCATGGCATCAAACGTAATTAGAGCGGCGTTCTTCGCTGAGGATGGTCATGTCAGGACGACCTTGAGCAAGCTTCTGCCAGTTAGTAGGCCAACGTTCATCCCGCGTCTCCTTCAAACTTTCCTCTGGAGCTGGAAAATCTTTGGCACGCACAAAGCGATCCAAAAATCCTTACCTGGTTTCTGTTGTATCTTCTGGAAACATCATGCGCTTATAAAAAATCAGTAACGTTAAATAGAGAAACAGTCTGCGGTTTCTGCTCTAACCACTTTTTAATTTTACTTTCTCTCTCCTCAGAGTACGATGAATGCCCTTCTTTAAACCAATTAAAGGGTAGCTCTGATGCTTTTGAGCGATTGCAAGAATTACAGGCACAAGCAAGATTGTTTCTTACGTTATGGCCACCTTTATGTTTGGGAATGATGTGATCAATTGTTGCAGTGCGATCACAAAGTTGTTTTTCACAGTAAGCACATTTCCATTCCCAAGCTTCAAATATTGATTCTCTAAATTTTTTCCGAGCATTTTTAGGACTAAGAACAATAAGATTAGCTAAAAGATCATTCTCAGAATGAAACATGAGCGATTCATGATTCCTAACATCAGGTTAGGGTGCACAAACCTGCACTATCTGCTAGGCTGCAAAGGTTCGCCCCGGTGGTGAAATTGGCAGACACAACGAGTTTAAGCCTCGTTGCCGAAAGGCGTGCAGGATCGTGACCTGTCCGGGGTACCACGGGATATAGCGCAGCTTGGAAGCGCAACTGCTTTGGGAGCAGTGGGTCGCAGGTTCAAATCCTGCTATCCCGATTAATCAGTTAAACCAATCTCTTCTAAGAACAGATCATTATCTTGATCTGCCGGATCATAATCTGCATCTTCTAAAAGTTTTAACAAAAAGTGATGCACACGCTCGGTGACCCAGCGTAAATCTTCATCTTTTACATCACAGACAATTGCATTCAAACGGAGTTCACGGGACGGCTCCCGTACATAGTCCGCAATTAACTCCAGAGCACGGTACCGTCCTTTTGTGAACTCACCTAGCATTAGTCTGCACCAGGACCACCAAGAGCTGCTTGCACAGCTTCTGTATCAGCAACATCCTGGCGATCTTTGACCACCGTAAGGATTTCAAGAGCACCTTGCACTTTGAGATAACCTTCTTTATTGCGCATCAGTTTTTCTTCTGTTGCACGAATGTCATCAGCTAATGCTTTGAGCTGTGCATTCAGGCCTAACTCCAGTTCAGAAATAATCGAGGACATGACATTGATTGATCTAGGCAAATAATAACTTATTTCAGATCAATCCACCAACCGGTGTTGGGTCCATCCACAGTCCAGCGGCGTTTGAACAAGTTGTAGCTATAGCGCAGCCGCTCACCATTGGTGTTGATGTAGTTACCACTGTAGTTATCAATTTCACCCCAGGGGTCATGGATAACAAAGCGTTGCTTCTCTTCTTCGTAACCAATGACGCAGATCCAATGGCCGCTACCAGTTGGTGCATTGGCTGGTCCTTTGTGAAGAATACCAACAGGGCAGGGGAAACCCTGATCAATACGCTGTTTCAGGTCTTCAATGTTGCCATTTTGTTTAAAACTAACTTTGAAACCCAGCTCTTGTAGGGCTTTGACCTGAACCCAAGCTTCTGTGGTATCACCGATAGCAAACACCTTTTTGATGTACTCGTTGTCATTA
>Ga0194133_10007504_pt1 | contig 13048 bp, 8 predicted proteins | sample TA2KigOf40mmetaG_FD_155448 | JGI IMG/M metagenome (GOLD analysis project Ga0194133, IMG submission 155448) | Freshwater microbial communities from Lake Tanganyika, Tanzania - TA2015055 Kigoma Offshore 40m | ecosystem: Environmental > Aquatic > Freshwater > Lake | place: Tanzania: Lake Tanganyika...
GGGATATAAGGGTTTTTCTAACGAAGGTAAAAAATGGACGTGAACGTTTGTGGTTTGTAATGCCTCAAGACTAGTTAAGAAAAACCGTATCTCTGTTCCCAGACAAAATTTCAAAAATATGATTGGTAACTTTTATGGCAAAAGTTCAAGCTGTCTGTATGAAAAATTTCAGCTCTCAAGCATCAAAACAGAGGTTGTAGTTTGAGGTGACGGACGGAGACCTTCACACACAGACAGCATACTAAAAATTGAACCTGTAATGAAAATTCTAATGGGAACAAAGGCAGAAAATGGCAAAGAAAAGGAAAAACAGAGAAAAATAGGGGGGCAGCTTGGCCACTCTTAAACTGCTAATAACGGGTCTATGATCTTTCGCCCAATGCAAGTTCGCCCAATCAAGTTCGCCAACCAGTTCGCCAACTACGAACTAGGTTAGGTTAGGCTCATTGAACTACAAACTCGTCCCAAGAATGAGGTCATAGTTTGTGGTTCTTGCATGGTTGGCAAACTTGTGTGGTTGGCGAACTTGTACGGTTGGCGAACTTGTACAGTTGGCAAACTTGTACAGTTGGCAAACTTGTATGGTTGGCAAACTTGATTAGGCGAACTTGTAGTTGGCGAAAGATCATGGTATTGCAAATAATATCATTTTTTTACATTTCCAAAATAAATCTTACATCCTTATACTTATATTCAAGTATTTTGGATATGAATCTTAGCACATTTTTTCCTGGTAACACAATTTAAAGGCAGTCAGTGAGTGAAAAGTTTCTTTTTGTCTACATTTAGGTCAAGGTGAAACAATCCATTTTTTCACCACAAAATAAATCTTCGACTGTAGACGATCATTTACCCACCCAAATGCTAGAGATCTATTGGTGCAAAAAGTCATTCAATTCTACAGAGGCTTTTTCCAAATGTAACCAAGCTTTTTTTCTCATTCCATTTCCTAAATGTAAAATAAATTTTCCAAATAATTCAATTTGTGCATCAGTTTTATAGCTTGAATTTGAAATGTATATTCCAACATATAAAGCAACCAATTTGTGTTTGAATGGATGGTAATATGCTCTACATTTTTCAAATGCAACTTGAAACTTTAAATCTCTGCTATCATCAATAACTTTGAACTTCTAAATATAATTTTTGACTAAATTAAAGCACATAATTGATTGTAAAAAGGTAACATTGATTCAGTTCCTGATTTGCTATTGATTCAGGCATTGTTAATGCAATTTCAGCACTTTTATCAGAGTCCCGCAATAGACATGCCTATGGACACTGCAAATTACTATTGTCCTGACTGAGGGTGCTTTGCTGATTTTTTGCAATCCGGGGTTGAAAAATTGCTGGCATAAGCGGCCGGGGATTGAACCCACAACCTAAAATTAGATTTTAGTTCTCATTCAGGTGTCGTTGACCCCTCGGCCACCACCAATCCTCAGATTCTGTCTATAAAATCATTTTTTACACTGAAAGTTCATTTTTGGAGTTTGAATCCTGCCACAGCATCCAACTTGTCCTCTGATAACATTATCTAAATATGTTCCATTCTTTTTTTATCTTTTAAAGTACGCCTTGCGAAATCAATCATTAAAGGCACGCTGTAAGGCTGGGAAAATTTTTGCTGTTTTTTTTTGGCAACCCATGGTCAAAAGTGCAATATTTTATCTCTGTTGAAATCAAATTGAGATAAGCATATTTTGATCATGGTGTGAGGTAGCTGTGGCAAAATGGTGAGAGAAATCTGTTTTGACGGACAAAATTCCTTTCCAAACAAAAGACTGAGAGAGACTGAACTGGTTTTTAGAACAATCGGTCTCTTATTTTATGCTTTTGCCAATAAGCCCATTCAATATTCAATCATAAAAACACGTGTGATTACATCATGAAAGTAACATACATGCAGAGTGCATATTAAAATTTTACCTATTACTCAATAAAAAGCGTAAACTTATGATTCCTACCTAACAGGACATTTTACTACAGAATATCTCTATTTTATATAAAACTTAATTTAAATCAAGTTGGTGAGATTTTGAGGCTGGAATATTCTTCCTATTATGATCTAGGTAGGAATATAGGCTTCATATGAGTGATCAAACTTTTATAAAAAAAAAAGTTTAGTCACCCAGTGACCCAGATCAATGCTGCCCAGGAAATTTGCATCGCGCTTGTTCGGTTGTTGTGGTGTGGAGTTTAGGAGCCACATTGAGGCCATGAGTTATGAGGAGGTCCTATTTATAGATGATTGTTTTGCACTCGACCAATCAGGTTCATTTGTTTGTTTTGAGATTGGCCAATCAGATTCCTTCAAATGCACAGATCAACATACAGCAAACATTCCATTCTTATATATAAGGAAGATTTTACTAAAAGACAAAGATTGAATTGACGAAGACTTGCAAAAGAGCCTCACACACAGAATGGGCCAAATACACACAGGGTAGTTTTGCTATCAAAAGCCTAAACACTAATGATAGCCCATATTATCTAAAACAGACGCTACTTCAGACAGTCTTCACCACAAGATGCCTACCAAGAATAGGAAAGTTCTTTAACAATGCAAAAGGAAAGAAATACAAACACAGAATCCACAACAGATTGAAGTTCATGGATATTTTGTGATAACTGTAATTGATGTATTTTAAGCAGTATAATTTTCCTATAAAGACATGTTGTACTTCATGAAGAACGAGAATAAATGCGACGAAAGAAAGAAAGCTGGAGTATTAGGCCAATCAAAACTGGTACTTGTTAGAAAAAACTGGATTCTTGCCAATCACATTCAACAGACATTCATGTTTATTTTAAATGCAAGAATGCAGATCAATTAAGGTTAGCTTGGAATACTTGAACAAGCAATTTTTCTTTTACAAAACTAACACAAGGACTTAAATATCTGCATTTTGCCTTAGTGGTCCTCCTTACTCAGCCAGCCTTCTCTTTTAGTGAAAGCCAATTCAATTGAAGATAGGAATAACAAATTAGGTGGCTACCAATATTGGAAAAAGAGTTTTTCCACCTTTTTTACACTAATTGTGTGAAGATCTCATGTTTCGCCAAAAACAAACAAGTGTAATCATTGATAAGCTTAAAGATGACAAAAATCTTTTGTATATAATTCTATGTAAGAACAACTCGGTTAAGATAACCGATGCTGTAAAGATGCAAAAGCTTTCATACCAATGCTTTCACAACCAAATAAATAGAATTTGTATTAATCAAGCAACACTTAATTAAAGAAACAAAAAAGAGAGAAAAGTAACTTCTTTAAGGTAAATTCTTTTCTAAATAAGCTAACATGAAAGAAATAGGATCACATTTAGCAATTACAACAAAGTTATACAGTTACAGTACATATAACCAAATTAAGCATCACTTTCCTTTTATAATCTTGTTACTGATAATTTCTTCTATTCCTTTCCAATTTCTACCAATACATTTTACAATCAATCAGAAGTAAAAAAAAATGTTTCTTCTCTCAACTTCATGAACAAAAGAACTAATTTTGTTGAATGGGGAATTCTTTTGTAAAAGACAATAGAGATTAACTGTTTTTGTTCAGAAAACTAGAGTTTAAGTAAAAATGTCAGATCAGATAATAAGCCATTGATGCATGGAAACAAAAAAAAAGTTGGATCATGTATTGCCAATATGCCACTACATTATATGTTGTGACTAAAGACTGAACTGGCTGTTGAAAAGGCAAACAGGCAAACTTTATTAACATTTTTTTTTGTTTCTAGTGCAGAATGATCATTGAGGCAGAGGCAACTTTTCAAACTCAATTTTATCTCTTGGGCTATTTTTCCAGCATAGAAAAACTTCTTTCACAACCAAAGAGAGAAGATCAAGGTTCTTCACAATTCTTATTCATGTTTGAACAAGAGATTTTAAATCTTAAACATATCCATTCTCTAATTTTCAATATTATTACTATTACTCAAAGTCACACTATTGTTTTCATATTGGAAAAAGTCCTCTTGTTGTTTAGATTGAATTGTATATGGAATATTCAATACTACCTTTTGTTTAGCTATCAAAAAGTTTTGAGCACAAAAATAATTTTCATTGATAATATTCATCACCTATTAGATACTATGTCGATTCCTCTAATGATCTTTCATATAACGGACGTTTTCCCGACGATGGTTCACCTACTGTCGTTTAGCCTACTATGTCAGTTTGGCTAATAGTCACTTCGCCTACTGCCATTTTGCCTAATAAGCCTTTAACCAAAAGGGCATTTATTGCTAACCTAACCTAACTCAACCAACCCCTTAAAGCATGACATAGACTGACACAGTAGGCAAACTGTCCTGAAGACGAACATAAATTAGGCGAACCATTGTAGGGAAAATGACATTAGGCAAACCGTCATTAGATGAATTGACATTTTCCCAACCTATTAGACTATAAGAGACAACTTTTTGAGCCATCTTTATTTACAGTTGAATCTTGTGGAAGTCATTCTAGCACCAAAAAAGGGATGCAATTCTCAACCCTTCCCAAAAATGATCGTGTCTGGTAGAATTTTTGAAGTAAATAGCAGTATTGGTAAATTGTGGGATTTATTGGGACAATTTGACAAAATATATATGGTTGATTTTAATCCATACCAGTTTTTTACTACCCTAAATCATAATACAATAATGTGCGTGCATACGACAACTGTGTAACTTTTGCCCAAACAGTGTGACACTCTTCCGGTTAAGTTGATTTTTTTTCAACTTGGCCACAGAGGTTGAAGTATCTTAACAGTAAAGGCGATTACATCATGAAGGGAACATATATGTGACACACAATAGTGATTATTGTATAACATTACGATGAAACGTAGAAATATGAATTGTATAAATTCCACATGTGATTACAACATCATGAAAGGAACATGTGCAATGCATGTTATGGATTATCTTATCACACTACAATGAAGCATGAATATATATAAAACCCTAACGCCTGTCCCGTCACACAGGCCGGGAGGGGGAAGGGTACAAGAAAAAACAATTCAATAAAAATGACAAAAAATGGGGGCGGCTTGCCGCACAAAAATATACAAGTAGATAAATAAATTCTGCTAGCGCAAATTCTAATAAGATATGAATGACATTATTGATCTTACAATATTTTTTTACAAAACTACAAAATTGGTCCTGTATATTTTTGTGTTGAGTATTTTTATGAATTCTGCATTCAGACTTGCCTTTCAACACTTTTAAGCCAAGATTGTAAAGAAATGAAATCCTCAGGCTCTACATTTTCTCAACCTTGATATCTTACATAATTAGTTTTTGACTTTAAGTGACTGTAAATTCAGCATCAAGCTAATATTTTCATAGCTAGATAGACATTTCTCAAAGACTATTTGAGCCTTCCAAGTGTTAATTTCAAGAACCTTTTTTTATAATTAAGTGCTGCTTAAATGACTTCATTGCTTGCTTCTTTTCTTCCTCCAACAAAAACTTCCCCGCTGTTTATTGCTTTGATTGTATTTTCCTTTTGCTAAAAGTGTAAAAGCCATAAACTTTCTAATAACACAGTTATATTCTACAGGAAAACTATCAAAGGAAGTTCAAAAAAATATCATGACTGTTTTCTAAGGAGTAGCACATATAAAAAATGCAATCAAAGCTATAGCTAGTATAGAGTTTCTTTTCCATCATCAATCAGTCTTTTTTCTGATACATAAATCAACCTTAAATAAAGATTTGGCTTCCAATTTTCAACTATTTTTCAATACTTGTTGTTCTTTACAATTACTGTCAAGGCAGAACTGAGGCTTTAAGGTTTCATCCAATTTCTTAGCATGGGTGGAGGGGGGAAATGGGAAAACATGGGAGGGGAAATTGTTCTACTGCTTCACAAAAATGAATCAATAAATTGCTTTTCTTCAGATAACCTTGAGAGGGCCATTCACCAAAATTAAACTTCTTGAAAAATATTGACTTTTGTTTATCTTTACAAACAAAGACATTCTATTTTATGAATTATTTTTAAAGCTGAGACAATCAACTTTGGAATCTAAAGATTATTATTTCTAATGATAATTTTGTTCATATTCAAGCTGAAATCTGCAAAGCTATAATGTTTTTATGTTTCCTCATTATAGAAAATGTGGAGTAAAGGCTGATGATTTATTTGACTTATTGACCAGTAGCCCTTTGACCTGTGCAATCAACTTTATTGAGGAAAATTTCAGATGGGAGCAGCTATTAAGTTATAATTACTGCAGACTAATCTTCTCCAGGATACCATGATCTTTTGCCTAATGTATGTTCGTCTAATGAACTTTCGCCTAATCAAGTTTGCCTAATCATGTTTGCCCAATGCAAGTTCTCCAACCGTACAAGTTTGCCAACTACGTACAGCGTTTGTAGAATGAGTTTGTAGTTTAATGAGTTATAACCTAACCTAACCTAACCTGGCAAACTTGCATGGTTGGCAAACTTGTAGTTGGCAAACTTGCATTAGGCAAAAGATCATAGACCCTTCTCTGGATATCTTGTTTACTCATTTAGCAAACCAATTATTTCCAATAAACAAATCCAAGTGACCCAAATCAAACGGTTTTAGCCAAAGAATTATTTGTTTAAACTTGTTTAAGATTGGCATTTGGATTTGTTTAAGAATTCCAAAAATGAGTCTAATGAGTGCCAAACAAGTTGCTAATATAGCAGAGCTTCATAACCAAAAAAACCCCAGAAATATTACAGTTACTTTGGGTGCTTAAAAACAAAATATCACAAAAAATATATTTCAAAGTTCAAATTTTGTAGTTTTTTATAATACAGTCAAACTTCAATTGGCTAATGGCTATTTGCAAAAAGCTTTTATTTACTTCAAAATGTTTAAAACACAAATCCAAGTCAACTTTAGATACTCACTTTGTTTCTGGGCTGCATCCAAATTAAAATAAAGCACCCTTTGATACTTTGTTATGGGTCTGAACTGTATTCATTTACATAAGTATAGTCTTACAAGAGCAAGTTCATATTGCCAGAGTTCCTTATAATAGTTAATTCTAACAAAAAAAGATTGAGCCAAAAATCTTACCATGGCCAATTACATATAAGTTCCAATCAAAAAAGTTTCCCCATCATATCTGAAACTTTATCCTACATTCTTTTGCCATCAAAAAGTCTCTGTACCAGAAAAAAATTGACTAACTGTCACTTGCAAAACTTTTGCAATAATAATAATGGCTTTGCTATTGATTATAACTATGACAGACAAGGGAAGTCAGAAAGTATGTAAAATTGCCCCTTTTTCAGTATAAACTCTGACAATCAATTTCATTGTATTCTTTATAAGCACCAAAATAAAAGAAGTAGAAAAAATGTGTTCTAAGGTTCTGACCTTAATTTGTCTTACTTGGAGTGTTTTGTGACAATGTATCATAGCACTTGAAAGGGGAAGTATTGACCAAACTTGTGGTATTCAAAAAGTGCCATGTTGGCAGCTTAGCAAGGTTTTCATGTTTTTACTTCCAAAGAAGATGATGAAGATGATATTTAGGAAAATGTCGACTGAGCTAATCTTGGGTGCCTCGAGTTTTCCCCTTGCATTTTTCCTACCATGAGCTTTTCCTGACCAACAAAGTCCCAAAGGCATTTTTCCTGAGGCCCAGATGATTAGAAATCGGAGTAGGCCCAGATTTCCAGGTCTGCCTGTATGATAAGTCCTGCAGGGTTAGGCGTGAAAGGTCAGGTTAGGTTGGGTTAGCAATAAAATAATTCCAGGCAATTTTAAAAACTAACCGAACCTTTCAGGCATAGCGTAGATGGGTTGTCGTCTGGAATAACCCTGTGGGCCTTTATCATCTGGGCCCAACCCAGCAGCCTTATAATCTGGCCCTAACCCTGAGGGGATCATCATCCTGTTCTAACTGAGCTCAAGAATAATGCATTTGGGAATTTTTTTTCCGAGCTAATCTTGGGCGCTGCGTCAAGCCTGGATGATAAGCCCTGCAGGGTTAGGCCCGAAAGGTTAGGTTAAGTCAGGTTAACAATAAAATAATCCGGGCCAATTTTAAAAACTAACCTATCCTACCCAAACCTTTCAGGCCTAGCCATGAGGGGCTTGTCATCTGGGCCTACTCCTACAGACCTTATAATCCAGGCCTAACCCTGTGTGGCTTATCATCTAGTCCTAACCGAGCTCAGGAAAAATGCTTTTTTTAAAAAATGGGATAATGGCCAGTGGGAATAGAGCATTCGGGAAAGCTCTTAATCCCCTAATCTTGTTTGGCACAAATGATTGTTGAATTGAGGTATAGTGACCAGATCTTACCTGAGTGTAGGTCATCCAGCAGCATGGCTCCACTTGGTTAGCATCTAAGCCCCAATATTCCAACTCTTCTTCAAAAAGTGGTCCACAAACGTCTGTTGGGTAATGAAGCTTTCCAGTTCGGTAATAATTTAGAATTTGTGCAAAGACTCCAGGATGACGGTCAAAGAAGTATTCATTGAGGACAGGGTCATAGTTACCCAAGGCTTCTGTGAGTCTTGACAAGCGGGTTGCTGGGATCTTTTTGAGAGTTGTTTTGTATGTCTCATGACGGACACCGCCACAATTGAGGATCAATCGATTCTCAGCATCCATTTTAGCTGAATAAGACTAACCTTAAAGCAGAAATGAAATGATTTTACAATTTTTGAATCCTTGATGACTAAATTAATCTTTAATTGCTGTACCAAAAATGCTGTCCCTTGTCAAAATTCTAGTTTGTTTGTTTGTATCACACTTTTTATTCTGCTCTGCATTAAAAAATACAATTTCAAACCATTTAAGATCTGAATTTGTCTACAATGACAAATTTACAAATAAATAAATGAGTGAAACATTTTAAATTAGTTAAAATTAATTGTCATCGTGGTCTGATATCGTATTAGCTGGTAGCTTCGTAAAGAGAGTCTTGGTATTTGTGAAAAACATGTCCTTAAGCAAGATTCGGAGCCTGTTGATGTTGTTGTTGATCCCTAGCCATTCAAATTTGATTTTCCCCATGCATTGCAGCTTGCAGTTTATTTTCTGTTTTCTGACCCCATTTTTAAAATAAAGCATCTTACTTTAAGTTTAGTTAGAGACATTTAAAATAGCTCCAACTCTTTCTTAGGTGGCAAGTATTTTGTGAAGCTCTTTTTTTGAAAACATTTGAATTTGAGAGATGAAAGTACCAGGGTTGGCCTCTTTTTTACTGTAGGTCAAAAGTATGCTCAGGCCGGGTCGGGTCAGGGCCCATCTCTATTTTGCATGCTTCAAATGCTTTTTTCGGAGCCCATCATACATGTTTTCAACTCATCAATTTGTATTTCTATCCAGTGCATTCAAGAAAAGGCTCATCTTACTGCCTTATTCAGGACACTTCTTTTTGTCAACTTCTTCTTAAATTTTTTGATGACTTAATTGATTCTACTTTTGGGTATTTTTTTTGCCTGAAGAAGTAGTAGAAGTTTCCAATCTATTTTGTTTTACCACTGTTAGTCCTCTTCAAAAAGTTTTGGCTTGTTTTTAAGTATTGGAAAAACTTTTTCACTTGAGTGAAGAATATATTTTATTTGAAACAATGTCAAACATGTAGAACAAAATCGATCATAATTCAATTACTACATTGGTCTTGCTGAAACAATGATACTTCTTTTTGTCTACTGCTCAAAGCATAAAAACTGCCTTTTTTGTTGTTGTGATCATCTTGTAGACACAAAAATTGTAGGGAGAAATCATTTGAAATCTTTCTTTTAATCAAAGATGTTCAACCAACTTTTGATTAGTACCTTTACTGCTCAGATGAGTGGATAAATTTCTGGATATCATGCCCAGGGATAAGGGATATAGAGATGGGCCCTGACCCAACCCGACTCATGCATACGCCTTACCTGCAGTAAATAAGAGGCTGACCAGCCTTAGGCCCAGGCACTTTGACGAGATTTTTTTGACCAGAAGTGAAATAAATTGAAAAATTTGACATTTCTAGGGGAAATTTTCCAAATCCATTCCACACCATAAATGGCTGACCCGACTCGAGCTACAAAAAATTTACCCGGACCCATAACTAATTAGGGGGCTATGGGTCCAAAAGTCTAGTGACAAACTTATCAGATGACTTTTCTTAGCAATTTTCAAAAATTGTTCTTTACCCTTGGGCATGGGTAGAGGCCCTGAAAAATTTCTAACCCACCCTATATTTGTTCTCCCATTTTCAATGAACTTTCAGCACAATTGAACTATCTGTTTTGATAAGGTGCGCCATTATTCTGCTTTATATGTACCTGAAGCCTCTCATCCCTGGACCTGGGGAGCAAAAATTAAGCAGCTCATTTTGACAAAAATTAAAAATTTATCCATCTGAGCATTTTTTGTGACTCAACATTTTATCACCAATGATCTGCTTATGTTTTAGAGCTTGGGTGACCCCTTTGCCAGGGGTTTGGTTTTGCGAGGTCATACTTGTATTACGAACCTCCTTTGATTTTGTGCGGAGGTTTGTACAAAATTTGGTGGAGATTGGTCTAGTGGTTTATGAATGCTAGAAAGGTTGAGTTAAATAGATAGGTATGTAAAAGCAGTCTGTTTTTTAAATATAGATAGAAGATAGATGCTTCATGCTCTTTCAAACTCATTTGGTAACAATTGAAGAATTTTAATCAAACATTCCATAGCATTATTCTGAAAAGCAGATTTCTTTTTCCTAAAATTTCCAACTTTTTTCATCATGAAAATACTCTAATCTGTAAAACTTTTTATATCTGTTTACACATCTAATCAGTGTGTAGATAAGAGGTCAGTATATACAAAATTATCTTGTACCACCAATATACACACAGCTGCAAATAAAGGTTGATTTAAGTGGGTTGGTGAAAAATTAAATTCTGGTTGGGTTACTTTGAATCCAAACCACATCACAATTTTTTCAAGTAATATGAAAAAAGTATGCAAGTCTCAACCCTTATACAAGACCCAGGGCTTTTGGGGCTAAAACCAACATGAGTTTTGTATCTTTCCATTTCCCTCAGATATGTAAACTACTTCACAGATGCTATATAAATGACCGTGAACCAGGTGAGGGATCCATCTCGGACACATCTAGGTTAAAAATTGACAGCAACTCCTTCATCAACAGATTAGAGAATCTTAGAAAAGTGAACTTCAACTGGACAGCGGGCATAAACCCGCACCAGTTAAGACAAAAGCTAAAAAAGTGTTCTTCTGATTAATTACCAAATATTAGTTATGATGCCCTGAATGTTAAAATGACTTTTAATGCTTACCATGTAGCCTCGCACCAATCCCAAATGGGAAGCTTTTTCTGTATGTTTTGTTTGGTTTTTATTTGGTTATTTTTTGTAATTCACTCGCCACAAGAAGGGGGCGAGGGAACTACAGCTCTTAAAAAGTTATTTATAATTGGCGAAATCATTGTAAATCTCAATGGAGCAGATATCAAATATATACAAATACAGTTTTTACCGAATGATGATTTCCCAAATGAGGTATTAACGAAACACATTTTCCTGATTTTTATTTCCCCAATTTTTTAAATTATTTCCTATACTAACCAAACCTTACCCCAAGGGACTTACCATTATTTATGGAGAAATTATTTTGGAGAATTTGTATTTGTGAAACCTTTATTCAGAAAAAGCTCACCGCTGACATCCTGACTTTCAAAGTCCTTATTTGCTCAGTTGTTTGTTGTAATAGACAAATCATATTTAAACCTACATTGATTCAGAATGTACAGCAAGCATCTCACTTGTTTCCTTTCCTAACAGATCTGATTATGAAAAAACAGCTCTTACCTATGCCAAGTATCATCTTAATGAAAAAATTCCACAAACTATTAATTAGGTTCAGAGGATAATAATATTGTCCATATAATTCTGTAAGTATTTCATAATTCACAAAAAGTTTTTTTTTCTCAAGTCCACAACAGGAACAGCTTTTCCTCCAAGACTGTTTCAGGCCCTGTTGTGGAAACAAGAGTCAAAACTAAAGTTAGGAGGGAGAAGCGCAAAGAAGTAGTGAAAAAAAGGGGCTTTTTTCTCCCCCACCTTGTTCAAAGAAAAAAACAACTGGTTATAATATCACATTTATAAATATAAATGGAGAAAAATGTTGTTTTAAGGAAATGTATTGAGAAAAACAAAAAAAACATCTTCTTTCCACCTTGAACTTTTTTTCTCAGCATTATATTTGAGTGAAAATATAAGTGCTTTAATCTTCACCAGCTTTCATGCAATATATTGCAGATGATGGGATTCTTTCAATAAACTTAGATAATAAATTTTGACAGTTTTAGACACCGTCATTTTTTACTGACATGGAGACATAACTTGACTTTTAAGTCTTGGACATAAACATAAAAGTAAATTGTCTTGATGACAAACTAAAATACAGGCAGCAGTTGTAAGTAGTTTAAGGCAGTGCAGTACAAATTAAATTTGCAAAATAAAAAAATGAATTCAAAATAAAAGGATAATGATAAATTGTATATGTAGTGATGCTTATGGGAGAGCATTCTCTCTCCCTGAGATGCAAGAGGCCTGACTTAACTCTGAGTTTTCTATCTCACTTGTAAGAATGAAACAAGGAAGTAATATAAAAATGCTTTATTATTACCTAACTTGACAATGATGATAAGATCAACAAAAACAACAGGTGAACAAACAGCAAAGTATCGAGAATCAATCAGTCATGGAACACATTTTCGTAAAGGTGTTGAATAGGCACTCCAATACCTGCAGTCTAAAATTGAGGTCTGCATTCAGGCTGGTTGCTTTAGATTAGGAAAAAGGGGTTCTGTGAGTAATGGTTATAGGTTATTGGATTTCTTAAGTATTTTCAGGTGGCTGTTATTTTGCATTGAATTTAGGAAGTGACAGATGTGGATAAAAAGCAAATGAGGGGTTTTCATGGAAACAGATTTGGTTTTCATTCTAAATTTTAATTCTAAAGAAACCATTAGCTTTCTTTATTACCTCTATAGCAATATTTTCATAGATAAAGGTGTTCGGTAGCCTCTGTCAGCTAGGTAGGGTGGGTC
>Ga0194133_10007505_pt1 | contig 13048 bp, 9 predicted proteins | sample TA2KigOf40mmetaG_FD_155448 | JGI IMG/M metagenome (GOLD analysis project Ga0194133, IMG submission 155448) | Freshwater microbial communities from Lake Tanganyika, Tanzania - TA2015055 Kigoma Offshore 40m | ecosystem: Environmental > Aquatic > Freshwater > Lake | place: Tanzania: Lake Tanganyika...
ACGGACCGTGCTCGATGGGCTGGACCTCTGGGTGATTCCGGTCGCGAATCCCGATGCATGGGCCGTCGGCCTCGCTCGTCCGCAGGACCACGCCGGCCGCGTTGGTGCGCGCATCGATGATGACCGTGATGGCCGCGTCGATGAGGATGCCCCGCGTGATGTCAATGGCGACGGCCTGATCGCCATGATGCGTCGACTCGACTGTCCTTCGGATGCGCCCGCGACACGCGTGGCCGATGCGGCCGATCCACGGCTCGACCGTGCGCCGGATGGCGCCAAGGGTGAACTCGCCGCGTTCTCGCTGATGGTCGAGGGCCTCGACCAGGACGGCGACGGCAGCGTGGGCGAGGATGCCATCGGCGGCATCACGGTCGACGCGAACTTCCCCCACCTCTGGCGCGAATTCGCGGCCGACGCCGGACGATTCCCGCTCGAGGCTCCCGAAGCCAAGGCCCTCGCCGAGTTCATCCGCACCCATCCTGGGCTCGGCGCGGTCTATGTGCTCGGACGCCAGGACTCACTCGCGCGAACCCCCAACCACGAGCGGCGCGACATCACGGGCCGCACGCCGGTCTTCATCGATGGTGATGACAAGGCGCTTTATGAACGCATCGGCAAGCTCTATCGCGACTCGACCGGGATCGAGCGCGCCCGCGACGCCGCACACGAGGGTTCGTTCGCAGCATGGTGCTACGCGCATCGCGGGCTGCCGACCTTCTGCAGCCAGGTCTGGCAGCGGCCGGATCCCTCGCCGCCGCCGGAGGACAAGAAGGACGCCCCCAAGCCAGCGGACGAGGACGCGGCTGCGTGGCTCGCATGGAGCGATCGCGATCAGGGCAGCCGCGGCTTCCTGCCATGGAAGCCCTTCGACCACCCAACCCTTGGCAAGGTCGAGATCGGCGGGTGGGCGCCGGGCTTCCGCACCGAGCCGCCGAGCGCCATGCTTCCCGAGCTCATCACCAAGCACGCGGGCTTCGTCGCCGCGCTCGCGGGTGAATCCGCGCGCGTGCGCGTGGAGCGCGTGAAGGCGCGCGAGGTCGCGCCGGGCGTCACGGAGATCACGGTCGATCTCGTCAACGACGGTCGCATGCCGATGACGACGGCCATGGCCAGGACCAATGATGCGATTCCGCCGCTTCGCCTGCGCGCCAAGGTGGGCATCGATGCCTTGCTCTCTGGCGACGTCGAACGCCGCATCGAGCGGCTCGACCCGGGCTCGCGCGCGAGCGTCTCGTGGACGGTGCGGCGCGCTCCGAAGACGCACATCGAGATCGGTGTGCATTACCCGAGCGGCCGCTTCGACCGGGTCATCGTGGATGATGATGCGCTGCTCTACGGCGGCCGCGTGCTCGAAGGAGGCTGGGAATGGTGATGGCTCCAATGATCGTGATCGCAGCGGCGGCGTTGGCGCCGCAGGATGCCCTGCCGAGCAAGTCAGGCATCGCGTGGAACCGCTACCGCGACTACGACGAGCTGCTCGGTGCCGTCACGCAGATCGCCGCGCGTTCGCCGAACCTCGTCCGCATCGAGCAGATCGGCAAGAGCGCCCTCGGCCGGCCGATGGTCGTGGCGATCGTCAACAACCCGGCGACCGGCCCCGAGGCCTCGAAGCCCGCGATGTGGATCGACGGCAACATCCACGGCAACGAAGTACAGGCCGGCGAGGTCGTGGGCTACACACTTGATGCGCTCTGCAACGCGCACGGCCAAGTGCCCGGGATCACCGAGCTCATCGACCGCTCGGTCTTCTACCTCTGCCCGAGCGTCAATCCCGACGGCCGCGATGAGTGGTTCAGCAAGGCCCATACGCCCAACTCCAATCGAACCGGCCTGCAGCCATTCGACAACGATCGCGACGGCGAACTCGATGAGGATGGCCCGGATGACCTTGACGGCGACGGTTCGATCGGCCAGATGTGGCGCAAGGACCCCAACGGCACGCACCGTCGCGATCCGCGCGACCCACGGCGATTCACGCCGGTGTCGCGCGAACCCAAGCCCGATGGCACCGTCGAACGCGGCGACTGGAGCTTCGCCGGCGAGGAAGGGATCGACAACGACGGCGACGGCCGCGTGAACGAGGACGGCCAGGGCGGCTACGACATGAACCGCAATTGGCCCAGCGATTGGCAGCCGGACCATGTGCAGCGTGGTGCGGGACCGTGGCCCCTCTCGTATCCCGAAACGCGGTGCGTGGCGGAATTCATCCTTGCCCGCCCGAACATCGCCGCGGTGCAGAGCTATCACAACGCCGGCGGGATGATCCTTCGCGGTCCGGGCGCGCAGTACAACGAGTCTGCCTACCCAGCGAGCGACCGTGTGGCCTACGACGCGATCGCCGCCGCAGGCGCGCAGATGCTGCCGGGCTACCGCCCGATGATCATCTACAAGGACCTCTACACCGTGCACGGCGGCTTCGTGAACTGGACCGCCGAGGGCCTGGGCGTCGTCTCGTTCACCAACGAACTCTGGACCGACGACCGCATCATGCAGAATGGATCGGCACCCACCGAGGAGCAGCGGACCCGATGGCGGGACGATGTCCTCTTCGGGCGCACCTTCAAGGACTGGACTGAAGTGCAGCATCCGACGCTCGGCACCATCCTGGTTGGCGGGCAGAACAAGTGGTCCAGCCGCGCCACGCCGCACTTCATGCTTGAGGAAGAGTGCCACCGCAACTTTGCGTTCACGACCTTCCATGCGAGCCAGATGCCGCTCCTTCGGGCTGGCCACACGCGCGTGCGGTCACTCGGTGAGGGCGTGTGGGAGATCTCGGTCGAGGTCTGCAACGACCGACGCATCCCCACGCGTACCGGTCGTGCAGCAGATCGCGGCATCGCGCAGCCTGATCTCCTGTCGATCGGGCTCACCGATCCTGCTGGCGTGGTCGCAGCGGGCGGCGTGGCCGAGGGAGGCGTGCTCGACCGCACCTTCACGGCGGTCAAGGCGGAGCCGAGCCGGCTGCGGGTCGAGCGCGGCATTCCCGGCCTCGGTTCGACGGTCTTCCGGTTCATCGTGCGCGCGAGCGCAGGATCGACGGCACGGCTTCGCTACGAGAGCCAGAAGGCATCGCCACTGGATATCGAGCTTCTCATGCAGGAGTCCCGCTCGCCGTGACCGTGCCGACCGAGGCCGATGTGTGCATCGTGGGGGCCGGCGCGGCGGGCCTGATGGCTGCCGTCGCCGCCGGACGATCGCTCAAGGCGATCGGTGCTTCCGGCACGATCGTCGCCCTCGACGGTGCCAAGACGCTCGGCGCCAAGATCCTCGTCGCTGGTGGCGGCCGCTGCAACGTCACGCATTGGCGGGTCACGGAGGCGGAGTACGCGGTCAACCGTCCTGCCGTGCGCAGCGTGCTCAGGCGCTTCGGTGCGGATGAGACGGTGCACTTCTTCGACCAACTTGGGGTCGAACTCAAGCGCGAGGAGACCGGCAAGCTCTTCCCCGTCACCGACAGTGCCCGCACGGTGCTCAATGCCCTGCTGCACGCCGTGGCCGATGCGGGTGCCTCGGTGGTGCATCCAGCGCGCGTCACGGGCATCAGCCGCAGCGAGGACGGGTTCCAAGTCGCCGGCGAATGGGGCTCGATGCATGCCGCGCGCGTGATCCTGGCAACGGGCGGCATGGCGCTCCCGCGCAGCGGATCGGATGGCGCAGGCTACGAGTTCGCGAAGGCACTCGGCCATTCGCTGACCCCGGCGATCCGTCCCGCCCTCGTGCCACTCACACTTCCCACCGGTCACTGGATCAGGGAGCTCAGCGGGCTCACCGTGCATGCCGAGCTCGTGCTGCGGGCGCCGACCGGCAAGCGACTGGTGCATTTCGCCAACAGCACCCTCTGCACCCACTTCGGACTCAGTGGCCCGAGCGTGCTCGACATCAGCCGCTACCTGCTCGATGCACGCGATCGTGACCCGGGCACCACGCTAATCCTGAACTGGATGCCGGGTGAGTCTGCGGAAGCGGCGGATGCATGGCTCCTTGCTGCCAAGGGCCGAGGCCTGCTCACCGTGCTTCGCGAGCGGCTGCCGGAGCGGCTCGCCCGAGCGATCCTCGCGCAAGCCCGGCTTGCCCCCGATGCCACGGTGCAGCAGACGCCGCGCGAGGTCCGTCGCACCCTCGTCGACCTGCTCGTGGCCACGAGCCTGCCGATCGAGGGTGATCGTGGTTTCACCTTCGCCGAAGTGACTGCCGGAGGCGTGCCCATCGACGAGGTCGACCTTGGGACGATGCAGAGCCTGCGGTGCCCGGGGCTCTCGCTGTGCGGCGAGGTGCTTGATGTCGATGGCCGCATCGGCGGCTTCAACTTCCAATGGGCCTGGGCCACGGGATGGATCGCCGGCCAGGCCGTCGCGAAATCGATCGCGCCCATCCCTGAACCGGCAGCCTGACGCTTCAGAGCGCCTTCACGAGCAGCGCGCGGAAGCGCTCGCGGGCCTCGTGCACGGCAGCGCCCGAGGCAGCCAGCGATGGATCGCGCATGCAGGCGCGGTAGCCGTCGGCCAGTGCCCATGCAGCAAGGTCATCACGATCAGCACGGCGCGGCACCAGATGCATGTGCAGATGGCGGGCACTCTCGCCGAAGGCAATCGAATACACACGGTCAACGCCGAGTGCCTGCTTCATGCATGCGGCGATGCGGGCATGCAGCACACCGAAGTGCGCCGCATCCTCGTCGCTGAGGTCCGCCACGCCACCAACATGGTCCACCGAATCCAGTCGAAGCCAGCCCGCAAGCGGACTCGGCTCAGGGTGATGGATCACGAGGAAGCGGCCATCAGTCCACAGCACATGCCCTGCCGCTCGCGCCGCAGCGTGCTGCTCGCAGACCGCGCAGTTCACTTGGTCCCCTTGGGGCCGCCGCCGTCGAGGTACTTCTCGCGGATCGCTTCCTCCAGGTCGACGCCCGCGATGTTGGCCAGCGTGCACATCCACGCCAGGCAGTCGGCGAACTCCTCGCGCAGGTTCGCCGGGTCTGGCTCGCCGCGTTCAAGCTTGCCCAGCGCATGGGCGAGCTCGCCGAACTCCTCGGCGAACCACAGGAAGGTCTTGCCGGCACCGCGCGCACTGTCCGTGGCGTAATAGCGGTCGTGGATCAGCTTCTGGAATTCAGCGATGCGCATCCGCGGACTCTACGCGGCGCTGTTCGTGCTTGTCCTCCCGCGACCTCGGGCCCTGGCCGCGCGGACGCGCGCGCTCCTCCTGCGTCGCTCGGGATGGGCGCTGCGCGGCCGCTGTCCTGCAGCCGTCGCGGAAAGGGGGCGACGGCCGCACAGCCAGAGCGCTCACTCAGCTCATCGACACGCTCAGCGCATCGAACCGAAACGTCCTGGGCGGGACTTGAACCCACAGCCTTCGCCTTCGGAGGGCGACGCTCTATCCAATTGAGCTACCAAGACAGCGAACGACGAAGGACTGTACCAAGGCCCCCACCGATCGCGCTAGCCTTTGGGCGTGCCCAGCACGGATGCTGTCCAACACCCCGGATCGAGCGAGTGCCGCGCGCCCTCGGCGCGTGCGCAAGCCTGGGCGCTCCACACGATCACCTGCGTGAATTCGCTGGGTACCGGCGTGCTCTGGAATGGACTGAGCTTCCTGGTGGAGCGCGACTACGCCTACACCCGGCAGGAAACGCTCGCGCTCTATGTCGGCACGGCGTTGGCATATGCCGCCGCGGCATGGTGGACCGGATCACTGCTGCGGCGGCTCGGCAATCGGATCAGCCCGCGTGCATTCCTCGGTTGGATCTTCGTCGCGCAAGGACTGGCTGCGCCACTGGTCCTCGTTCCGGGTTCGAGCATCGGGCTCGTCGTCGCAGCAGCGGTTCTCTCGGTCGCGGGCGCCATGATGTGGCCCGTCGTCGAGGCGTATGTGAGCAGCGGCAAGGACGGCCACGCCATGCGCCGCTCCATCGGGCTCTGGAGCATCAACTGGATGGGCTCCGTCGGCGCGTGCCTCCTGCTCATGGCGCCGCTCTATGCCACCGGCCTCACGCGCTGGGCCATGGTCGCGGTCCTGCCGATCAGCGGGCTCAGCATCATGTGCCTTCGTTTCCTGCCGCGCGAACCCGCGCCGCACGGAGAGGAACACCACGACGCCCCTGCGTCCTACCAGCCGATGCTCGCCAGCGCGCGCGTGCTGCTGCCCACGGCCTACATCGTGGTTGGTGCGATCAGCCCGATCCTGCCGTATGCGATCGAAGCCCTGGCGATCGATCCTGCTTGGCGCACGCCACTGGGTTCCCTTTGGCTCTTCGCCCGGGCAGCGGCCGTATCGATGCTGGCGCTCACCCACTTCTGGCATGGACGATGGCAGGGACTCGTACTCGCCGCGCTTGCGCTCGCTGCCGGCTTCACGATGGCTGCCTTGGCCCCCAACACGATCACGCTCGTCATCGGCCTCGTGTCGATCGGTCTCGGGCACGGGTTGCTCTACTACAGCGCGCTCTATTACGCGATGCGACTGGAGCGCGCCGATGTCGACGCGGGTGGCAAGCACGAGGCACTCATCGGCTTGGGCTACGTGATCGGCCCTGGCGCCGCGCTCGTCGGAGGAATGTGGCGCGGCGTGCACGGCATCGTGATCGTCGAGCTCACGGTGCTGGGGCTGGCGATGCTTCTGGCAGTGCGGGCATGGCGGCAGGCGGCACGATCAGCCAGTCCATGACTGACGGCAGTACTTGCGGCACGATCATCGTGTGACCTTCGCCTTCGTGGACGGTGCATTCGATGCACGCCCCACGATCCCGGAGCGACCGCGCAGCTGCCGAGATGCGACTGGCCTGCATCAGCGGATCGAGCGCACCCAACTCGACACGGATCGGCGGCAGTTCCCGGATCGCCGCCTCGTCCATCCCCGAACGCCCCGTGCCGGGCACGCCGCCGAAGCCACCCCAGCCAGCCAAGAGTGCCGCGCGCGCGATGGCCTCGGGCCGGGCGCACACGATCGAAGCCGTCGCCGCCGCCCCCATGCTGTGCCCAACGACCGCGACGCGCGCACGGTCGATGCCCCACTCCTGGGCCAGCCGGTCGACGAGCCCATCGAAGAGCAGCGGACTCGTCGCGAAGACCGTCGTGTTCGGCGCCACCACCACACAACCAAGTCGCTCGGCCTGACGAACGATCTCGCCCTGTCCGTAGGCGGAGAAGAACATGCACTCATCGCCACCCGCGCCGTGCAGGGCAATCACCAAGGGCGGGCTCGATCCGTCGCGCACTGAGTCGGGCACGACGATCCGGCACGGCAGGTTCACACCACCGACCTCGATCACGCGCCACTGGTCGCCGCGCCGGCCGACGAACAACGGCTCGCCCCGTTCGAGCCGGGCAAGATCCTCGCGCACCATCGACCAGATTCGCGACTGGTCCATGACGAGCTGGATGGTCCGGCGCGGTGATGCCTCGTTGGTGAGGAGCGCTGCGCGGAAGCGGGCTTCCGCAAGATCGGTGGGTGTGCAGCGGCCCGAGGCGGCCGCCAGTTCGATCGCGCGCTCGGCCCGCTGCCGGAGTTCATCCGGCGAAGCCTCGGTCACGGGAACCATGCGAATCCGCATCCAGTCGCTCGCCGGGTCCTTGGCCAACCGGACATCGATGGTGCGTGCTCCCGCATCCTCCCCCATCGCGAGCGTGACGGTGGCCGGCGGCGTGACCTCAAATGGCTGGCCGCCGCCGGCTCTCAGGGTGATCGGCGTACCGAGGCCGGACCGCGGCAGCGCAACCGACACGGCCATCGAGGCCTCGTCGGCGCGCAGCGCACTGCGCGCAGGGGCAACGCGCACCTGCATCGCACGAAGGAGATCAGCGCGCTCATCGGCGTCCTGCACCTCCAGCACATCGAGGGTCAGCGCATCGAGCGCATCGACCGCCTCCACGAGCCGGTTCTGGAAGAACAGCAGCGTCAGGCCATCGAACCGACGGTTCAATTCCGTTCTCGACAACCCACCGGGTCCATCGGCGACGGCTGTCTCCAGCCGCTGGAATGCTGCGGCGAGTTCAGCCTTCGTGACCGAAGCCGACGGCGTCGTGCGCCGTGCGCTCCGAGTGGTCGTGGGTGCAGCAGAGCCTTCGCTGGACTCATTCAGTGCGGACGCCTCGGGCGAGGACGGCTCGGTCGTTGGATTCACTGCCGCCACGGGTGATGGGCCTTCCACGAGTGTGGGATCCCAGGACGGCTCGGTCGTTGGATTCACTGCCGCCACGGGAGCCTGCACAGCGGCCGGGGCCGGCTGGACTTTGGTGGCGTTCAAGGCCGTCAGGCTCACGCCGCACGCCACGGCCAGAACGGTGAACCATCGCGCGCCGTTCATGATGCAGGAGCCTTGATCGAAGAAAGCGCCCGGAGTGCTGCATCACGCGCCGTGGCGTGATCGACGATGGGCTTCGGATAGGACTGGCCAAGCACCACCCCCGCCGCGGCGAGGACGGCCGTGGGCGCTTCCCATGGCTTGTGGATCAGCTTGCTCGGCACGCGGGCCAGCTCAGGAACCCACCGGCGAACATAGGCGCCGTCCGCGTCGAACTTCTCACCTTGCAGCACCGGATTGAAGATCCGGAAGTACGGCGCGGCGTCCGCACCGCACCCGGCACTCCATTGCCAGCCAAGCGAATTGCTGGAGAGATCCGCATCGAGCAAGGTGTCCCAGAACCAGTCGGCACCGTGGCGCCAGTGCTGCCGAAGGTGCTTGACGAGGAATGAGCTCACCACCATGCGGATGCGGTTGTGCATGGTGCCAGTCGACCAGAGTTCGCGCATGCCAGCATCGACGATCGGATAGCCCGTCTGCCCGCGCTGCCAGCGCTTCAGCGCCGCCGGGTCGTCGTTCCAAGGGAACGCCTCGAAGCCGGGTTGCAGAGGCCGCTCCGCGGTGTGCGGGAAGTTGGCCATGACATGGTGGGCGAAGTCCCTCCAGAGCAGTTCAGCCTGGAACTTGTCGATCGCCGCACGCCAGCCGGGCTGCACCTGTGCGGCGCGCTCGGCTTCGTGCCAGATCCGGCGCGGGGACAGTTCGCCTGCATGAACATGCGGACTCAGGCGACTCGCTGCGGGTCGCCCGGGGAAGTCCCTGCCATCGGCATACCCCGACACCGGTCCTGCGAGGAAAGCCTTCAGTCGATCCTTCGCACCGGCCTCGCCGGGGGTCCAGAGCGCGTGGAATGCACCGTCCCACGCCTTGACCGGTTCGAGCTTGAGCGACTCGATCGATGCACTGGCGAGCGCGCCCTTGAACCATGGCACCGCACGAGGAGCACCGCGTGCTGCATCGAGCTGGCAACGGGTACGCCACGCCTTGGCGAAGGGCGAATACACCTTGTAGGGAACGCCCGTCCCCGTGCGCACCGACCATGGGTCGTGGAGCAGCGAGCCATTCGCCCAGACGATGCCGATGCCAGAGGCGGCGAGTTCTCGCTGTGCAGCGGCGTTGGACTCGCGCGCTCCGAGCTCAAAGCGCTCGTTCGCATAGATCGTGTCGGCACCGGTCTCTGCGGCAACCGCGAGCAGTACGGCAGCACGAGGTCCCGACCGGATCACCAGCCGCCCCCCAAGAGAGCGCAGCGAGGCATCGAGCGCGCCAAGCGAGCGATGCAGCCACCAGCGGCTCGCACCGCCGGGAGCCCAGGCTCCCTCACCGTCGGGATCCCAGATGTACAGCGCCACGACCGGCTCGCCACGCTCGCATGCAGCGCGCCACGACGGTTGGTCATCCAGCCGAAGATCGTTCGAGAACCAGCAGATCGATGGTGCCATCACGCGCGTCCAAGTTCGAAGTCAAGGGCATCCTGCAAGAGCGGGAAATCCCAGCGGAATCCAAGCTCAGCGGCACGGGTGGGCTGTGCGAACTGCCCGCGCAGGAGCAGCGACTCACCCATCTCGCCAAAGAGCATGCGCACGACCGCAGCCGGCATCGGCGCGAACGCCGGTCGACGCAGGCTGCGCCCGAGCGCCTTGGCGAACTGACGCTGCTCCACTGACTCGGGAGCCACGGCATTCACCGGCCCTGCCCAGCGAGCATCCACGATCGCCGTGGCGATCATGCCCAGAAGGTCATCGGACGCAATCCACGAGATGCCCTGCTTGCCGGAACCGATCGGTCCGCCGGCTCCGAAGAGAAACGGCGTTCGCATCTTGGCGACGGCCCCGCCTGCAGCCGTGACCACCATGCCCGCACGAAGGAAGACCACGCGAATGCCCGCATCGATTGCAGGCTGCGCTGCAGCCTCCCAATCCCGGGCGAGCTGGGCGATGAAATCGCTGCCGGCGGCATCGCGCTCGTCCACCGTGCGCTCGTGCTCGGTGCCGTAGATCCCGATGCCGCTCATGCACACAAGGACCTTCGGCTTGCGCTCGAGGCCCGCCAGCAGCGTGCACAGGTGTCGCGTGGCCGCGATCCGGCTCTCGCGCAGGACTTCCTTGCGGGCGGGCGTCCATCGTTCATCCGCCAAGTTCGCACCGGCCAGGTGAACGATCGCGTCCAGCGACTCGAAGGGCGCCGTGGCGACACGCTCACCGCCGGGATTCCACTGGATCTCGCCGCGGCTGGCGCTGGCCGAGCCTCGGGTGAGTCGCTTCACGCTCGTGCCGCCAGTCGTCAGGAATGCCTGCAACTGCCGACCGACCATGCCACTTGCGCCGGTGATGCCCACGCACAGTTCCGAGAGTGCAGCGCACTCCCGGTGGCGGTGCAGGTCATTCGCCAGACGCCGATGGCGGAACCTGAAGGCGCGCTCGAGATCACTGCGCACCAGCCAACCGCCCAGCATCGAGCCCACCGGCGGCACGGGGAGCTCATACTGAATGTCATCGGTGATCGCGCTTGATGCACCGCGCTCCTCGAACCGGTGCTGGTGACGCCACCGACGGAACGGCCCGCGCACTTGGATGTCGACAAAGCCCGTCGCCGGATCGACCTGCTCGTGGCGCGCCACCCAGCGGATCGGCAGCAGTCCCTTCTGCAGGATGAACTCGGCGATTGCGCCATCGACCATGGGGACCGGAGCCTTGACCACATCGACCTCTTCCCACGGCGGGAGCATGCGCTGCAGCGCGCCCTCGCGCATGTGCCAGTGGGCCAGATCGCCGCGCGAGGCGGGCATCGGGCTTGAACGCGTGAAGCGGCTCATCGCAAGGACTCCACGGTGACGGGCTTGCCGTGGACCAACAGTTCACAGACGATCGAGGCCACGCGCTGGTCGTCGCGACGCTGATCGGCTGAACGCTTCCGCACGCTGCCCATGACGAGGCTCATGCGGGGATTGTCCCTCAAGGACGCCTCGTGGCGACCCAAGAAAGCCCAGTACATCGGGGTGATCGGGCAGGTCGTGCCCGGCGTGAAGCGGCACCCATCGCAGAAGTCACCCATCTTGCGGATGTAGGCGCTGCCGCAGACATACGGCTTGGTCGTCATCACCTCGCCCGCGCTGTAGGTGGCCATGCCAAGCACATTGGGCTCGACGACCCAGTCCCAGGCATCCATGTAGGCAACCCAGAACCAATCGGTGAGTTCACGGGGATCCACATCGAGCAGCGTCGCGAGGTTGCCCAGCACCATGAGCCGGGTGATGTGGTGGCTCCATGCTTCGGCCCACACGCCCTCGACGACCTGATCCAGACATCGAAGCCCGCTCGGGGCGCCCCAGAAGGCCGGCGGAAGCGGTGTCGCTCCGCCGCCTGCCCGAGCGGCCCACGACGGACGCGCGCCACCATCGACGCCAGCGGGTGCGCTGCCTGCGGTGGTCCAGCCCTTGCCCGACCAGCGCGCGAAGCCGCCATCGCCCGGGGCCTTCGCCACGGTGCCCGTGGCCGCGCCCAAGCCGGTCCGGAACCCTTGGGTCGCATCGTGGACATGGCGCACGAATTCGCGCCAACCGATGACCTGACGGACGAATCCCTCCCGGCATGCCAGCGGAATGTCGAGTGCCAGCACATCATCGACCAGGCGGCGAGGCAGGATCCGCATCACATTGAGCAGCGGCGAGATGCGCGAATGGAACAGCCCCCTGCTCCGCGTGCTCATGGCATCCTCGAACGGCCCAAAGTGCGGCAGACAGGCCCGCAACGCCCACGACCACAGTTGGTGCGTCTCGCGCAGGGTCGCGGGGAGCACTTGGACATCCACCGCGCCCGGATGGTGCGAGAAACGCTCGTTCACCTCGCGCTCGACTTCGGTCCGGCGGGCGGTCATCGCGAAGACCGGCGGCTCAGGCGCCGCCGGCACGCCATCCCACCGTTCCCGGTTCTCTGCATCGAAGGACCATGCACCACCCTCCGGGCGCCCAGCATCGTCGACCATGATGTCGAGCCGCTTGCGGACGCGTCGGTAGAAGGCATCCATCCGCCATCCGCCCTTGGGCATCGGCCCAAGGTCATCGGCGGTCGTCATCCATCCCTCATGCGCCACGAACGAGAGGACACCCTCCTTGACCAAGGGCGCAAGCTCGGCGCGCATCTCATGCTCGGCCGGCTGCATGCACACGATCGGGCCCTCTGCACCAAGCTCACGATGAGCGCTGCGGACGAGGTCGACAATCGAGGCGCGGCCTTGCGCGCAGTGCACCGCTCGACCGGCGGCCCGGCACTCTTCGGCGAACTCGCGGGCGTTCAGGAGCAGCAGCGCCAGGCGCTGTCGGTGATACGGCCGACGGGACATCCACTCATCGCTCTCGACCAGAATCACCCCTGCGTGCCGATCCCGCGCCAGAGGGCCGATGTCCTGCGTGAGCTGGTCAGGCAGCGCGAGCACCCACGCCGAAGCCCGGGCCTGCACAGCGGCTCGCGCGCCCCGCGCAGCGACGCTCTTGGCGGGCGATGCCCTCCGGTCCTTGGGCCGAGCGTCGGCTGCCTTTGTTTGCTTGCGAGGCATGGCCGTGGCTTCGCGGCCGACGCTCCGTGGATGCATCGTGGCAGCCGCCCGTCGCTAGCATCGAGTCCGTGCAGCGTGCGCTCGCTCCTCTGCTCATTCTGGTCGCGACCATGGTCGCGGCCGCCGACGACGGGCTGTCCCGGATGCGGGAATCGGGCATCATGCGTTGGGGCTGCGACATCAGCGGCGCTG
>Ga0194133_10007508_pt1 | contig 13044 bp, 9 predicted proteins | sample TA2KigOf40mmetaG_FD_155448 | JGI IMG/M metagenome (GOLD analysis project Ga0194133, IMG submission 155448) | Freshwater microbial communities from Lake Tanganyika, Tanzania - TA2015055 Kigoma Offshore 40m | ecosystem: Environmental > Aquatic > Freshwater > Lake | place: Tanzania: Lake Tanganyika...
CCCTACTTTTCAAACAGGCTGCCGTTGGTTGTCTTTCCTTTCGTGTAATATAAGTCATTCCAATCAGGCTGCCAGTGTTTTCATTCCCGCTTTACTTTTTCTGCAGTTTCAGTTTCACCATCTTCCAAGAGCTAGGTCAGATATTCCTCTTGATCAGTTTCTGTATCTCCCTTCTGTATTTAAAGCCCCAATAAACAGTTCAGTATTGATTATTTTCTTGATTTGGAAGGTCATCAATGTGATATTTTACTCATCACCCTCTTCTCGTCGTTGCTCGCAATTCCGCAATTTGGTTATACTCCCTTACTGGCTTATGCAACTATTCAGATGCTTTTCTCATTATTTGAAAACTTGAACTCTAACATTTTTTTTGTAAATCCTTTACAAATATAACCTATTTAAGAAAGGTAAAAAATTTCTCAACGCATTTACAAACTTTCCTTAGAAAACTTTTCTTGTCAGATACTTTTCAAAAGGATAAGATTGGAAAAAATCAGGCAGAAGGTGACTTCTCTAGAGATTTTAATTTCCCCCAAAAGCACCTGAAGAATTGTTAATGATCAGTCGAGCATGCTTCAAAAAATGAGGTCTTTGAAACTGTGGAAAAAAATCTTTTGCTCAAGTAAAATCTATTTCAAACTAACTTGCTTCTTTCATCTTGAATTTTTCCAGACAAACTTTGGCAGAGATTTTTAACGTTATAGGTCCTTCACAAAGTCTCATAAACAAAAAAATGTTTACCCATGAGAACCGAAAAGTTTAAGGAAACTCGCCTTTTTAATCCTTTTTGCCCCTCTACAAACTACTCTACGATGACTCAAACTATGAAATTCTCAGGTGCAGACAATATGAAATTTCAGATTTTATAAAAATCCTCTGAGAGATCAAAAGAGAGAAAGAACATAACAACATACTCAACTTTCAGTAAAAAGCATTTTTCTTCACCAGAAAACATTCTTATCATTCAAATAATTCATTTTCATTTTAACTCAAAGTCAAATATTTTGAGTGGAGCCATGGTTAGCAAAAGTTTGTTTGTTGAACTAAAACTTTGCACTAGAAATTAGTTGACCGTAGAATTTCATCTCTGAAAACTTTTCAAATCAAAAGAAGAGACAAAATTTTATCAACACTTATGGTCTTTAATTTTTAAGAATTTGAGAAAAACACTTGAAAAGAAAATGGTTCTTGCTGAAATTCATTATCATCATCGCCGCCACCACCAAGGTTTTCATCGTCATCAATAGAATCAGGGAAGAGGATTACAATAAATTAATTAAATTCGAGACTTAGTTTGAATTGCCCCTTCAAACTTTTGAAACAACTCTGGATTTTCAGGGTTTCTTTCTAACCCCTCACCCTTCTATTTGAATGCGTCAAGGAACATCACTTCAGGAAACGAAAAGGCAATGCAACAAAGTTTTGCAGATTTTGTTTAATTTGATTTTGTCTAAACATGGACAAATGGAGAGAAAGAGGTTTAGAGAAGATAGAGAAAGAAAAATTTGAGAGTTTTTTCAAATTTCTATCCTTTTTATCTTCATCATGTCAATAAATCTTATAAAATGTTTCTGTGGCTGAAAAACAAATTACTTTTCCAACAGTTGCCCCGACAATTCAATGTCAGATGACGTTTTCAAGTCTTTCCATGACGTACCAGTCAAAACACAGAGAAACAAAATGCCCAACACATTTGTTTGGATCAAGTCGAAAAAGAGAGAAGGGAAGATTAAGATTCGGGCATATGGTAAACGGGGTGGATTAAATTGAAAATTTTATCTTAGACACATTCTAGAGAAAATTTTAACTTTTCAGGTAGGTAATAATTATTTTTCAGAAATGCAAACAATGTTTTGCCTGACCCAAAATATTCAAGTTGAAAATTAAGGTAACTTTAAGAGTGACTTTAGAATTACTTTAAACTATTTTTGGTTAAAAAAAAGGTGCCAAACTTCTGGTTGGCAGTTGGTGTCAATGACAAATGGTTATTTTTGCCACCCCTGATTTTTTTCTTCGTAAAAACGATCATTTTGATTCGTGATATCCGAATGATTAGCAGAAAACGATAAAACGTACGACACAAGTTTTTTGACTAGACGTCTACATTTTTGAAATATTGATTTTGATATTGTGTAAGAAAAAGGGAGGTTTTCTTGCATGAAGTAAAAAGTTATTCTTGAAGGAAAAATTTGTATCATATCCGTCTATTCCATTTGGAAATCTGTTTTTCCAAAAATATCTGGACACAATTTCCTCTGGGCCTTTTGATATTGTCACATATCTCAAAAGTTCTGCGGACGAAATCTCTCGGCGAGAGTTTCACAACGTATGTAAAAATATTTGTGGAGATTCCATTAGAAGTAAGTATAGCTAACCCATCTCCTATAGCCCCCATGTGAGTTGGAAGAAACTTTTAAATAAGAGACTAAAAATGAATTCACCCATTTTTGAAGCATCAAAACGTGTCACAAAAAATGACAAATTCAATATATGTGTTGTTCTCTTTCTTTAACAAAAAAAATGTTAAAATATTCATATTCTCTTTTATTCTATTTCTGGCGGCACATTGGTTTTATGATTGAAAGAAAATGGAATTATGAAAATTTTTTTGAAAAGGAGGAAGCCTTTGAGCTTTCCAACTATGTTTTCCACATATTTCAGAACACTCCATTTGTCACTCTTATCGGGTCTAAAACAGATCCTTTTTTTGACGCTGACTCTACCCAACTTCACATGGCCAGGAATAAAATTTAAAAATAAGAAACTCTTTTCAAACTCAGATTCTTTTTTTTCTCCTTCTCTAATCAATTTTAACATATCGTGTCCCTGGAGGATATTAATAATTCTAATAGCTTCGACATCCATTGTAATGAAAGAACATTTTGTTTGCTTGATCATTAAAACTTTTCTATTCTTTGAATTGGTTTTCTTTTTGAACATGGAAACTTTTTTCCCATTTGCAAAATTGTAGAGTGAGTAATAATGATTGAAAAAGACATCATTTCCGTAAGGGATATTTCGTTTCATTGAGGCAGTTTCGATTACACAGGCAATTTGAATGAGACCAAAAAGTGATGAATTGACAGGCTGGATTTTATTATTTAGTATCTGAGAACCCTGACTGTGTAGATTTTTAATTCCCCCTTTCACCTCACGTCCCAAGATCGAAATCTTTTTCTTTAGACAAACAATTCACAAGCGATTGTCTCATAATCTTTTGTCACACCTAACAAAGAAGAGTAAAGTTAATGCACTAACTCAATTAATGTGTGTTACTCGTTCAGCTAACCTTAACAATAAAACATATGTTCCTCATTATACGAATGTTTCATTTGCACCTATCTTTCTATTTGTGAAAAGGGTTGCTGCCTGTAAAGAGAAAGTAGATCGAGTCAACACCTTTTCAAAGAAAAAACTACTACACAGCATAAAAGTCAATATTTGTCAGTCATTTTGGAGTTGAGTTGTCAGAAAACAGACCTTTTGTCTGAGTTATATTTTATCGGAGACTCGGTTGTGTATTGTATTGTATTGTATATTTCGACTCAAACATTTCACATTATTCAAAAATAAATGAAACTTTATTAGAGTCAAAAAAGGACCAAAAAAGGAAATATTTTTTCGTCGGACCGACTTAAACCGTTGGTCAATTGAAAATTGATTTTCACTTTTAGCTTGAAAATGCTTAGTCCTGCAAAACAGTTTCATCAAAACTTCTTTTTAAACTACTCCTATTAGAGAAAGCTCTTTCTGATTTTATGACGAAGTGACTGTCTGTAAACACGAATTGGTGATCGTGTGTTTGCTTATTTGCTTTACATCATTCGTTGTGGGATGAGGGCCAGGACGTTGGAGACCACAGAGTCAAATGGAAGTCGACAATCTAGATAATTGCTTTGCGATAGACTTATTTCTCTCTCATTAACAAATGTCAACTCAACCTTTATTTGATTAAGATATGGCAGGGTGAAAATGATTTATGAGCTCAAAACTAAAAATTGAAAAACCTTCTTTAATTGCGGTTTGGCATAAATCAAAATATATATTTGTTTTAGTTTCTGATGGCAAACTGAACATCATTGATGGGTCTGTATGTAATTCGTTTGTTTTGGCGTAAAAGGGAGGACTGTTAAACAAACTTTCTTTATTTACACCCATGTATCTTGTTTCTTCAAATGGCCCATGAGTTCTGGGATGGTGGATATACACTTTGACAATCAGACTAATTATAAATTATCAAAACTTCCAGTTGTTTCTAATGAATACTAACAAAAAAAAATACTTTCAATAAAGGTTGAAACAGAATTGTGGATGAAAGTTTGAATTAAAGCTAATGTTCTTGCACAAGAAAACGCTATCCTCAAGTGGTTGGTTTCAAAACAAGGAAATTCAATTCGACAGTTGCTTTCTAGAAAAAATTCAACATTTTCCCTTTCATCGAACTCTTTGTTTGTCAAGTTTTTTTTTCGAGTAAAAAACAGAATTGGGAACTTGTGATTGAGTGGAAGATTGAAACAAACACATACCATACCGAACCATATACCTACCCTCCCCCAAACAAACTTGAACACAATCAAAATATGCAAAAAAGATGAAAACTACTTTTCAATGGATTTGAAAAAAGTTTTGATCAAAGTTTTTCCTGAGACGAAATAAAAGAATAGAGATTGGGATTTTGTTGAATGTAAGATAAAAATTGAATTTGAAGAATACTTTTTTCACTTTAAGGCTTATGTGAATTTGCAATTATATTTAGATTTTGAAAGGTGATATTTTTGATGCATATACTTATTGATTGGTGACAATTTCTCTCTCCCTTGTGATTGTTAGTCCAACTGAATGAAAGTAGTTGTTGGTAATCTCTTCCCTAAGATGGATTGTGACTGATTTCTTCATTTATAATGCACATCTCGGCAAAGTGGAAACGAAATGATCGAGAGACGGATTAGTCGGTCTGAATTTTTCTGTTCTCAGAATTGAGCAACACTCAATAGACAAAAGGATGTAAAATTGAATTTCGGTTTGCATTGAATTTAAGAAGGGAGGAAAATGGTTTCAGAAAGAAAAGTTCAAATCAAAATGTACGTTTGACTTGAAAGAATTTTTTAACTGTTTATTTTTATTTTTTGCACTTAATTGACTGAAACCAAGAATATAGCCTTTCCTGAATTTTTTTAGAATTTTTTAAAGAGTTGGAATGTCATCAAACTTCTTGAATTTGCCATTACCTTTATTGGTCCTCAAGCCATTGAGGCAAAACAATTCTCTCTCAGGGTTGCACTTTATCAGTCTTTCGGCATCTCAGCTTTACTTTTCCAGTTCAAGACGGTTGTTCAATTTTGCTATCACTTCATTATCATGTTAAATCAAGAGAAAGAGGCAAAAATGAACTGACCATTGAGGGTTCGATTCATGGCAATTCACCGCGCCCTTACTTATCTTTCAAGACATCAAATCAAACAGGTCGATCTGTCCACAGGCCATGGCATTTAGGTTTTACGGATTGGGTATTTAAGTCAAACATTTATTCATCGAGAGTTGTGAGCAATTGCAAGAATAGAATCAGCTTTACAATCGTAATAAATGTGAATGAAAAATCTTGAAAGTGGTTTCCAACGTTCCGTATAAATTTACTGCTTGTAAAAAAAAGGTATCCAAAGGGCAATAAATTGACAAAACTTCTTTTGGCTCTTCGATACGAATAATTCTAATTTAGTTAGAAAATATCACGTTTCGAGTTTTCCTCTTGAATGACTCTATCTCCATCGAAAAACCCATAGCATTAGAAACGTCACGTAGCACAAATGATTTTTTCACTGTGAATTGATGAAAACAAAACTAGATCGTTTTTCAGTGTCATAAAAAAGAGTTAAACATGACAGATGACATAGCAAAAATACTACTTCATGGCCAGCAAACTCTGAAATTAAACATATTGGTTGCTGTCAGCAAATGAATTTTTTCTTTCTCGATCTGACAGCTGTTTTATCAAAACTAGATAAAATATGTTTGAGAGACAGTGAACTGAGAAAGGAAAAAATGCTTCGAGTTTTTTCTCCACTCCATCCCAAGAGCTACAGTTTGATTTCACAGAAGCTTTTTTGTTTTATCGTTCATCACAATGTCACTTCTCAATATGTTGCAAAGTAAGAAATACGATTACGTCATGATATATTGTTCACTGAAAAGCGACAATTCGTCACTTGGGAAGGAAACCAACCCTTGGCAAACCCATTTGACATGAAGCAACAGCCACTACCAAAAGATAGATGAAGAGATTTATTAAAAAAGACCTACAAATCTATTCAAAGAAAAAACCATCTTTGCCAGTGTAGGAGTCATAGCCTTTTGATGTTTAAATTTGAAATAAAAAAATTCAAAGTCCTTCTTTGCAGTACCTACATGTCTCTCATCCAATAAAAACTTTTTTAATTCAAACAAATTGCCACATTTACAACTGTTCATTTTTTCCACTCATTTTAATGACTCGACTCGTCAAACGAATTTTCGTTTGAGGCACTGGAAATTTTCTTCTTAAAAAAAGTAATCTCAAAAAACTTTTTCAGTCTACATTTTTAAACGACACAAGGGAGAAGTATTTCGTTGTGTCGAGGGGACTTTTTTCCCTTGCCAATAATCCTTGCTTAATTTTTACCACAACCAAACTGATGTTTGCAAAGACAATTGTCTGAGCGAATAAGAAATGCCTTATCCACACATATTGTCGAAGTACATTTTTTCCATCATAACTGCTTCATTTCTTTGTTCCCAAAGAATGTGAAAATAAGTCTAAGACCTAATTCTATCATCTATTTGGTATGTTTTAATATGTCTAACACGTCAACTTCCTTCTAAATACGAATTCGTCACTCCCCCGTTCTCTTCGTTGCTTTTGCAGGTGATAACTCAAGGCTCAATGATCGCACCACCTCAGTCTAGCGCAGTTATGGAAAATGTCATTGAAACACCCTACCCTGCCCTATTCCTCACACTCTCACAACTCAAAAAAACTCAATAAACTTGGGATCAATTGTGGCGTGAAATGAAGCAACTGAATTATGACACAATTCTTGAAATTAGCTTTTTTCATTTGAAAAGGCTAACAGAAAAAATGTTTCATGTAAAGCTTTCTAAAGAGTTAAATATTCTGTTTCATAATGAATTTAATCCTTTCATCTGGAACAAGAAAAAAAGAAATGTTTTCTTTTCCATAAAGGTTACATTAGTAATTAAAAAGGAAACTCTGATCTCGACAAGATGTTATCGTCATTACAATCAAACTGGAAAACTCGTAATGCTGAAACTTTTTTGAATCTACATAGAGGGACCCCATTTACACTGGAAAAGTTAAATAAGGATTTGAAAATAATTTGCTTCCAAATTTTATTATGAAACCATTTACGTCAGTGGCTAAAGCTCTATTGTCTTGCAAAGGTTTTTCACAGCTGACGAAAAGGAAATTATCAACTTTTAAAAATCATTTTTTTCAGTGCGAAGATCCTCTGTCAAATTGCAGCGCAGGTGTGTTTGTTCTTCTCCCATATATGTGTGTGTGTGGTAGACCCGTTTTCCCTGCAAGATGTTAACATGATAAATTAAGTCAATTACAACGTAAAAAAGCACAGATAATGGCGACTAGTTTTTCCAAATGTTTGCTTACAACGAATCCTTTCTCTATATCGAGCAAAAAGTGAGAGAGCAAAACAAGCAGATGACTTCTAATTAAGATACAGAATTTGGAAAATATTTTATATATTTAAAAAGCATCTTCTTTCTTCATTCACATAAACCATTTGGGGTATGTTTAACACTAACTCTGAGAGCTACGGTTCTAGATTCATATTTCCATCCATTCAAATTGATTGACAATTCATTTGAGACTTGCTGAAACGTTATTTTCTTTTTTACATACAACCTTGAATGATAGTGGTAAAAAAGTTTTAAGTTTTTTTATCAACTCATCAGCGATCGATATCAATGGTTGAGCATAAAAACTACCAGATGAATGATAGTAAAAAGTGATGACGAATGACTTTAAACCAAAGGCCAAAAATTGTTTAGTCGTTCATTTGATCACATAAAATGGTTTAATGCTAGAAGTAGATTTTTTAATATGATTTGACTAAGTTTTTAGTTTGCAAAAAAGCTTTTTTTGTATGAGAGACTTGAAAGAAAGCCTTCAATTAAAGCTCATTGATGGAATGTAAATTCAAAGGATTTCTTTCTTTTGTAGATGTTACGGTTTCAGTTTCTATACTTTTAAAATATGTAAATGATAACTCTGGCTAGAATAAAAGGTGGGTGGGTATCTTTTTTTGCTCAGTCTCTAGGTTTTTATTGTTTGGAGTTTCAATACCTATTCAAGGAGAAAGTTCTGTGCGAGACTAAATGCGAAAATCTTCAAAGTTTATTACTTTAATATTCAAAGTCAGATTCTTTGAAATTTTCAATTTGAAGAAAGGAGATTGTTATTTTTGTCAACGAGCTTTCATTTTTAAATAAAAACCGTCAGATGTTCTTTTTTTGCTTAATAAAGATTTGATTAAGAAAAACTTAGAAGGATTGTGTTGCCAATGCACCTCAAAAGAACTGCAAAAGGGGTTTCGAATTACTTTCTCTCCTCTTATTATAATCACACATTGTCCACATACAAAGTTTAAATTCAAACATTTGCATGAAGAAGAATGAATGTGTTTGTAATACTGAAAAGGCTTAACTTCAGAAAAGAAGACAGACTGATTTAAGTAGATTTTCTGTCTGTTGTAATGGTCAACTTTTCTGCATAATAATGAGAAGTTTGGAAGGAGAAATGTCAGGATAATTTGCATAAAAACTTTCTGTCTGCCCTTAAATGATTCCCGTGCATTGGTCAAAGTTCCATTGTTTTGTTTGTTTGCCCTCCAGTTTGAGTTGACATGGCTGACATTGTGACATCTATTCGGCATGGAAAACTAAAGTCAGCCCTGTGTGGGAAGTCAAATCTTTCAAATTCACTTTTTGTCAAATGGCATTATGAAAAAAAATTCTATTCAACGTATACTTTAGACAAAAGATGAATTCTCTTGCGATTTTCAGTTGAGATATCGACTTTATTCATTCAAGCTCTTGCGTGTATGATTATGTCGTTGAGGAAAAACTTGGAATTTAGAATGGCCGTGAGCAGGTTTTGAGCTCAACAATTACCACTTGGATTGGCACGCGAACTGGAATCAAATTAATAGCTTTGATGTCTGTCTGACCTTTTATTTATTCGAATTCTAACAAGATGAGTATGACAGGAAATCTTTGTCGGTGGTAAATCAAGAAACAATATCAACTAATAAGTAGAAGTTATCGCATAATTAAATATGATTTTGATTCGACCCTGTTGAAAAATTGTTCATGGAAATAATGAATCGAATATTTGAAAAATGCCGTTATGTATTTCAATACTTTTCGACCTATGTTCTTCAACTAACCATCTGTTGGCTGTGAGGTATTCGTTTACTTATGGACTTGTCCTGAGGATTAAAAGCAAAAGCCAAACCTGGTAGAGATGAAACAAATACTTGATTTTTTACTTTTTTCAGTTGAAAGTACTCGTAATACAAGTTTATATTGGCTAAACAATATTTTTGTTGCGCCAACGAATATGGGTTTGTTGTTAACTTAAAACACACAACACAAGCGTCGAGAAAGCTTAAAGATACTTGCAAAACAAACGACTTTACATAAAAAATTATGTTAACACATTTTGCATTGAGTTGACAGAAGAAGAAACCCTCTTAAAAGTATGGTAAAAATATGAAAGTTACTTCTTATATGCGTGGTGAAATGAATCCTGTTGCAGATAACTTTGCCTTTGTGACAATATACCTGACAAAATGTCAAAGAATACTTTCAAAAGATTGAGTATAAACATTTCATTTTGATAACGAATAGTGCTTTTGAATTTGTTCCCTCTGATTTTGTTTATGTCATTCCAAGTTATTTGATTGTATGATTATTTCCTTGCACTTGTTGTCGAGGAGATCTTAAGATAAGAGGAATTTAAGATTATTTTTCTATTCATTGCAATATTATTTGCTGTCATTCTTTTCTCCCTAAAACTGTTTTATTTGCAATATGAGTCAACCACATCTTATATATGAGGTCCCTTGACGTCACCTCGGGGAAATCGACCAACCGAAATAAGATTCCAATCATTCAAGCAGTTGTCAATTTGTGATGACAGAATCTCCTACTTAATATAACCACAGAAAAAAAGTCAAAGACATGTTAAATATGAACTTGAAAATGACAGCTAGTTCAAGCATGGAAAAATAACTTTTGTCAAAAAAGTTAAATATTCCTTAAAAATTCAAATGAAAGTTACGGTGATTCGTTCGTTGGCAAGCGGTTAAACAAAAAAAAATTATCTTTTCTATTCCAAACATAACAATGAATGAAATAGATATGAGAAATTGGCGCCAAAATTGTAAGTTGGAATAGTTTTAGATGTATCGCTGGAATTCTTTTAAAATACAGGAACTGCAATTGGCATTAGTAAAAGTCAAAACAGATTTTTTTTCATGATTGAAAGGGAAATTGAGAATCTCCCTCTAGATTTTGAATTGATGTTCTTCTTAAGTGAGACGAAACAGGCATTGAAACTTATTTCTCATGTCAATCTTGCCATCTACAAATATAGCAAACAGAGTAACAGAAGAAAAAGTCGAGTCGACTTTGTCAAGAACTTCTTTAGATCTTTTGTCTGTCTTTATACTTTTCACACTCCCACGTTACTTTGAACCTATTAAGAGCAAAAAACTGCTGAGCCTCTAATTGCATGGCAAGTCTAGTTTTAAGTAGAGCATGAGATGCTCATATTCGGAAATTTGTATAAAACTTGTTGTCGTAAACGTTGAATAGCCCCCTGAGGAAATTTGAAAGTTGTCAATCAAAGCTCAGTTTGTTTATGCAATGTTATGCTATCAATCGGAAAGAAACATTTTATGTTCAAAACAGGACGTCAACTTTAGAATCTTGTGATGTTGTACAAGAAGAGTAAATTTCATCGAGAACGGTTCATTTTAAGGTTTTTTACTCGGTGGGTCAAACAGGTTTTGGTGGTCAATGGATTCGTCTGAGCGTAAAACCTCAAATCTTTCTTTAGACAGACTTGATAATAGGAAAAAAAGAACACAAGAGTTCTTTCATGTCCTTATTTGTCAATTCAAACTGTCCCTTTGTAAAACTATAATAACTTAATTGATTGTAAAAGTAAACAACTTGCACGGAAAGTTTTCCTCGGGCAAAACTTCGATTATAAGTTTGACCTGAATCTCTACATTTTGAAATCAATCTAGCTTAAATATCTGAGAATTAGAACTGTTGCTCCAGAAGAAAAAATATTCCTGGAGTAAAAGATCGATCATTTTAAAAGCAAACTTTTTAACTCAAAAGATTCACTGGACCAGAAATAAAAAGATTTTGTCATTTGTGCAAGTATCACTTCTAGCAGGCATTTTATGAAAGACATCTTCAGGAATAAAATTTATGTGTGAAGCCTTTTCAAATTGATCCACAGTCTGGTCCAATTTAGAAATAATCTTCATGGCAATTGATCCTGACTCCACTCAATTTTATTTTACCCTCAGAAATCTAATTTAGGTTAGATGTTTGATTGCTACTGGTGACTTGTCGATTTTTTTGTTCCTCCAAGCAATTACTTTGAAGGCGTACGATTGCTAGCTTAGCAATATTGGCAGACGAAAGATTGAGTTTCTATCTTTTACAAAGATCTTAAAAAACCTTCTTTTTCCATTCCCATTTTAGTTTTCGGAACTCGTCAAAGGTAGTACGTTAATCTGAAATTGCATTAATATGTAGTTCACATTGTGACGGAAAGACTAAACGAGATTTGTCTAAATTCCACCAAAAAATTGAATCTTTTGTGGACTTCAAGCCACCCATTATTAAGTTAAACCTTATAAAACTCTTATTAATAATAGTAAATATTCACATGCTACAATAATTCATGATGGCAATAAAAAGTAAATAGAAATTATTTCATTCTTTCGTTTCTTTTTTTTGTGTTGTTTCCAACGCTTCTTTTTTTCAAAAAGTCCAACACTGGAGCTTGAATAGTCTTTTTGTACAAAATCATAGAGCAAAAAACTCTTCGACAAAAAATGTCGAATAATCAAATTTTTTAGGAATCACGATTCGCAAGTAATGCTAAAAGTTATCCGTTGAAAAAAATTAATTTTCTACAATCACATTTCAGGTCGGATGTAATGGAATCATCCCTGACAATTCGAATCATTTCTTTCATTTGGAGTTGAAAGAAAATAACCTTGAAATTTTTCCCAGCCTTTCATTCAGGACGACATTTCAATTTGTTCCTTCTCAGTTTGTGAAATTCCAAATAATATGTGAAATATGAACTCATGTATAACGAAAGCAAGTTTCATTTAACCACCAAACAAGGTACTTTTGTAAAATACAAATTCCACAAAATGCTTGTTCATTCTGACAAAATTCTGGACCGTTTTTTTGATCTAAAGGTTTTTTATATTGGTTTTTGGTAGCCTCTCTTTTTTTACATGCAATATGAAAAAAAAGATGGCAGATGTTTATGCATCTCGACGACGCATCAGTTAAGTAAGACTTGTGTACCGAAGTTGAATGTAAAAAAAAGAAATATATGTGTTTCATTTCCTGCAGAGTGGATAGTGAGAAAATTTTCCAATCATGCTTTCTTATGCATTCAATACTTCTTCTGAGTTTTTAATTGTTACTGAGCGAACTTTTAACCCTGGAAAGAAGAGTGACAGACTTCACTGACCCTGGGAGACTGGATTGGTTATGCCAACAAGCGCGTGTTCAACGGCGGAAATATCAACTTTCAAATATTTGCCTGAAAAAATTGTTCCAAGGGAAGCCTAAATTTTTCAGAAATGCATGTAATGTTCATTTTATATGAGTATATTTGGAGTCAGTGTCACAATCAAGGTGGCATTGCTTCTTTCATTAAAGTTATGCATTTTTGTATTTTGCTTCCTTTCACGGTTGGTCATCGAT
>Ga0194133_10007509_pt1 | contig 13042 bp, 15 predicted proteins | sample TA2KigOf40mmetaG_FD_155448 | JGI IMG/M metagenome (GOLD analysis project Ga0194133, IMG submission 155448) | Freshwater microbial communities from Lake Tanganyika, Tanzania - TA2015055 Kigoma Offshore 40m | ecosystem: Environmental > Aquatic > Freshwater > Lake | place: Tanzania: Lake...
GAACCAGTAAGTCCATTGAATGATGTTACAGCACTACTAGTTATCAATGAACTGATTCTCGAGTTTGTTGCAGCTTGAGTTGCTAAACGAGTAGAATTAGTCCAATTTTGAGGACTGTTTTCAATCTCTGCACCGATCCACACAGATGCAGTATCATTGTCTCCTATGAATAACCTGTCTGCTGTATTTCCAGTGCCTCCTGGAAGATATGCCAATTCACCAAAAGTCAAACCTGAAGGAGTTGACTGATCAGTTGTTGAACGTTTAATTTTTATTCTTGCCATGTGTTATTTTAAAATGTTCCGCCGTCTAATATTCCTACTATATTTATATTACCTCCCATCGATAAATCTCCAGTAATAATTAAAGAATTAACAGTAGGATTAGTGATTCCTGATATGGTAAAAGTTTGACCGGAAGTAGAAATAGTTATATTAGATCCTGCACTGATTCCGATAGGACCAGTTAATCCGTTAAATGATGCCACACCCGTAACTGGGCCTGTTAGACCGTTAAATGATCCGACACCCGTAACTGGACCTGTTAGACCGTTAAATGATGCCACACCCGTAACTGGACCTGTTAGACCGTTAAATGATGCCACACCCGTAACAGCACCAGTAGATCCGTTAAATGATGCCACACCCGTAACTGGACCTGTTAGACCGTTAAATGATGCCACACCCGTAACAGCACCAGTAGATCCGTTAAATGATGCCACACCCGTAACTGGACCTGTTAGACCGTTAAATGATGCCACACCCGTAACTGGACCTGTTAGACCGTTAAATGATGCCACACCCGTAACTGGACCTGTTAGACCGTTAAATGTTATTACTGCATTTGCTTCAGGTCCCGGATTACCTGTTGGACCTTGATTGCCTGTTGGACCTTGATTGCCTGTTGGACCTTGATTGCCTGTTGGTCCCAGATTGCCTGTTGGTCCCAGATTGCCTGTTGGTCCCAGATTGCCTGTTGGACCTTGATTGCCTGTTGGTCCCTGTATTCCTATGACTTCAACAGGAATATTATTTTGACCACCAATCCAGAGTTTTTTATCTGGTATATTTACAGCAACTTCACCTGGAAGAAGAAATTGAGGAACTTCTCCTGGTATTGTGGATCTTTTTAGGCGTATTGTTATTGCCATGGATCATCGTTTCAAAGTAAATTCTTTAGCAATTTTTTTAATATAAACTTCTAATACTTTTATTGGTGTAGATTTAATTTTAATACTTGTTATTTCATATTCATGATAAATTATTTTAATACTTTTCACGGAAATGCACCGCCGTCAATTTCGTCACCAAACAAGAATTGAGAAAAATTGTCTTCTATGTTTGTTGTTACTGATGCTCGAACGTCTACAGTTCCTTCTAGTAATTTCGTAGATACTCCTCCCGTGAGTCCAGCTGATACTCCTGCTGGAGTTTTAATAACGAATATATCGTAAAATAATTTACCAGCGGGCAGTCCACTGAATGTTGCAAATCCGTTCATTGTTAAAAATACCCCACCAGTTTTACCACCTGAATTAGTAGAATTTCTATTTAACAGTATACCACCACTAAGACCTTCGCTAGTACTGCCGCATAATAAATCAAACGGATAAGACTTGAGTAAAACTAATGCGTCTTCATCTGTTACATATCGTTTAATCATCATTTTAGAGTAATACAAAGGATTATCTGCAGTAGGTCCGATAAAATCTACCAGATTTCCAGTATCGTCTGTGTACTCAATGTACAAGTTAAACGGTTCGTTTTTATTGATAATTAGATCGTAGCGTGCTGTCATATGAATATTTATAATAACTTAGATATTAAAATTGACCGCCGTCCACTATTACAGATTCTACTGTTTCTTCATCAGCGTCCAATGTGTATCCACTAAATCCCGTTTTAGAAATAATTAAACCGTCTACACTAAGTTGACCTAATATTGTTAAATTTCCTGTAACTTGTAGAGAATTAAAACTACCAGTATTTCCAAAAATATTACCTGAAAAAGTGGCACCTGTTCCACTGATCCCTGAACTGAACTGATTAAGTCCAGTAAACAGATTATTTTGACCAACTATAGCGTAAAATCCCAGAGAGGCCCCAGGTAAAAATTGCCATCCGTAGCCGTCCCAATAATAATTAAATCCACCAGTACACGCGTGTATCTGATTTAGTGTTGGATCAATCGGAAACTCACATGCCATTCAATATTTATATTGGTTTATCGACGAGTTTTGAACCGTTTTTGTTTTTTAGGAATAACTGGAGTTGCAACCGGGTTGGATTGAGGATTTTGTGCCTGTTGTTGATGTTGAATTTGTTGCATCACTTCTTGATATTTTTTGAAATTTTCTTGAACTCTCGGAAGCTCACTTTCAGGAACTCGTCCTTGTTCTAACAGAATCTTTGATGCCTGATATCCTACATCAGGCCGACCAGCATAATACGCCACTGAAGCCAGTTCGTCTAATATGGCAAAAGTATACATCACCTCTGGTATAAACAAGATGTCTTGTTGTGGAAACGGAATATCTGCTGCCATCTTGGCATAGATATAGGCCACTGCAGGTTGATTAAATTTTGTTCTGTAAATCTGTGCAATATGAAACAAAGGTTCTGCTCGAATAGGTCTGTAATTGTACGCGTTAAGGAAGGCCTCTTTAATTTCTCCCCATGGTTTATTGGTCAATGCCTTACAGATGGCCACTCGATACAAGGAGTAATACACTTCTTCCGGCCATCCTCCCATCTGGGCACGTTTCATATACGCCTGTTCTGATTTTTCGTATTGTTGTGAATCAAAATAACTTTGGGCCAGATAAAACCAGTAACGACTATTTTCTGGTTCAGTTTTGAGTGCCTCTTCTAGGGTAATGGCGTCTCTGGAATATTTTTCTATCGGTGTAATTCCTTGATTACGGGCACCTGTAGTTCTGGCATTAACTTTGTACTGTCCTTCCAGGCGAACGATTACAGGATTAGGTTTAGAAGTTGCAGCGTACTCGTGAAGAACTCCTTCGTATCTCCACTCGGATTCTGTTTTGAATATTTGATTTCTCCACCAAGTAAATTCTGGTCCTTTTCCTAATTTAAGTGTGTACGCATCTGCATCAGTATTTGGAGGAAGTTGTAAATTTCCCACCAAGAAATCGTCTGCGTCAATCATCCAGGCGTAATCTGCCTTGCCTTGACATACTTTTAACACATGAGATCTGTTGTGAGCAAAATCTTTCCAGGGCAAATCAGCAAATTCTCCTGGTATACCTTTTTCTCGAAAGAAGGTTTCGATAAGTTCTTTGGTATTGTCAGTTGATCCTGTATCTGAAATGACCCAGTAATTAATGTGTTTCCATACAGAATTAAGACATTCCAGGATCACATGAGACTCATTTTTCACAATCATGCATAATGTAATAGTTGGTTTCATAGTGTATTTATATGAGTTATTGTTATAGATTTGAATCACTCTTTGATTCAATCACGCAATTTTATTCATTAGGATATTTTTTCTATAAAAACTTGACTTGCTTTTTCGCCCAATATTTTTATTCTTTTATAATAGCCATTTAAAAACGAATCTATTCCTCGTTTTGTTAAATCCGGACCTCCCCAGCCATAGTCATCAAATATCATTATTCCATTCTTTTTTAATTTTCTAAAACTAATAACAGCATCTTCTAAAACAAATTCTGGTTCATGATTTCCATCAATATAAATTATATCAAAAAAGTCATCTTCAAATTTTATAACTTCAATATTAGAAAATCCTCTAATTACATGTATCTTTTCTTTAGAAGATGAATTACTAATATTTTTTAAAAATGTAGAATATATTACTGTTTGTTCATTTTTATATTCTGGATATTGATCGTAATCTTGCCAGGGATCTATAGCAAATAGTTTACTATCTTTATTTTTACCATAAGTATTGGCTACTGATAATAAGTTTGCACCATAATAAGCACCAATTTCTAAATAATTAATTGGTTTATCGTATTTTTTTAATTCAATAAAATCAAACCAATTATTAGCTAGTCTATAGTGTGTTCCCACAAATTCTTCTTTTAATAGATCATTCATAATGTATTTAATGTATTTATAATGAGTTTGCGATAAGTTTCTTGCAGTCCTCCAATTAATCCTATTGTTTTTATAGGCATATTATGTGACTCTCCACAGTAAAATTCTAGTTTGTCTTTGTTTTCTATAATCACAGGAACCGTATGCATTCCTAATTTGTTTATAATATCTGTGATATTTGTAAGAGTATATTTTTGTTTATACGAACAATTAATAGTTTTGTCTGGTGATTTTTCTCGAATGTAATGCTCTACTAGTTCTATTAAATCTTTCATATAAAAAAAATCCATAACCTTATCTGTATGAACAATCATTGGTTCTTTATTCATATATCTTAGCATATTTGCTTTGATGAACCGAGTAAGCAGTTCGTTCTCGTCAAAAACATTGAAAATTCTCAAGTTATAAAAACTGTCGGTGTTTATTATTGAATCTGCTATCTGTCGTTTGCTGTTGGCATATGGAGTATCACCGTGGTACATCTCTGCACCAGAACCAAACGATATCAGTTTTTTAAAATTATGTCTATTTACTCGCAGATTATTGTACATTGCTAGGTTTTTTTCCAGTACAGAAGAATCGTCTTCATGTAGCCTGCTACCACCAACAATAGCAGTATGCAACACAACATCAAACTCTCTCGGATGAAAGAACTCGCAAGTAGCGTCATAGTCAGTTAGATCGAAGTTTTTTCTTGTTATGACTGTCAAATCATGTTTGTGTTTGATGTTCTCATAAATGCTTTTTGCAATATAACCGTTTCCGCCTGTTATTAGTATTTTCATTTTAATAAGTTTATTTCTTGATAAGTTTGTTGCCAATTTTCAAATTTTATAGCCTTGTCATCAATGTATGCTATAGCATTTGGTTTATAAAAGGTTATATCATGTATATAGTCTTTCATTTTGTGTTTTTCCAACCACTCCCATATAAGGTCTACACCACTTTTTCCATTTATCAATGGTCTTTTAGGGTTTGCTTTACATGTAAATATTACTATTTTATAATATTCAGAAAGTTTTTTTACATACTCTAATGCACCGTCTATTGGGTTTCCGTAAATCGTTCCATCATGGAATCCCAAATTATTTTCATGTATTACTCCATCAAAATCAACACAAATGATATTTTTAATATCTTTTTCTATTTGTGATATAAAATCTTCGGTGTTCATGGTTTATTTGGAAAAGCAACAGGTATGGTCAAACCCAGAAGAAGAAAGAATGTTTCCGAAGGAATCTAGGTCTTGAAAAAAAATACCATCAATATTAAAATATGAAACTAAATCGTCTATTGTTTTGTGCTCACACAACAAATTTCTATCAGGCTGCATGTTCAATTTGCATTTGTTTCTACACACAGGGCTAGCAATAAAGAAATAAATTTTATTTACAGAAGTATTTTCAAGCAGTTTTCTAACAATTTTTGTGGTTTGACCTGTGAAAATACCCTCATCAACAATACCGATATTTTTTCCGTTTACCAAATCTGGAAGTACTCCCAATTTGGAATAGATAAATTGCTCTCTTTGTTGTTTGTTGTTTATGTCAAAACTTCTTCCAATCTCTGATTGTTTATAAAAAGCCTCTATGTACGGTTTGTTCAAACTGTGAGCAAGACCTTGAGCATAATATTTACCTGTTTCTGGAATTGGTACTATTACATCCAAATGGTCAATAACATTTTGAGGAATATTTGTTTTAAGAAGACTCCCCAATTTAAATCTCCATTCTGCTACGCTGCTGTTGTTAACAACCTCGTTTGGTTTTTTCCTGTAAATGAGATGCAAAGAACATCTTGCTTGTTTACTAACATAGGAGTACAAATCTCCATCAAAAAAATCGTTTACGATAAACTCTAATGTCACATCATTTGTTGTGTGGTTAAACACGACTCTATTTGTCTTGGACAAATTATTGACAATATCAGATATAATATCGTCGGCTACATTTAAAGAAAACGAGTTTAATTTTTCTTCTTCACACACACTAATCGCTGTTTTGTCTTTGTCCAACATCTGTATTGGATTTGCTTGTAAGTTTGAATGCAAGTATGTGCAATAAGAAGAAAATTCATAAATCAAATCTTTGTTCGGGTTTAGTACACCTTTGATTTCTTTCAGACGGGAGTGATACCAATCTCTACTAGACATGTTGCTCAGTTCGTTTTTTCCGTTGAGTTTTTTACAAATATGCAAAGGACTTTTGACAGAAATAAAGACGAACCTAATGTTGTCTTCTTTCAGTTTCTTTAATGTACTGAAAAACGCAGTATAATTGTATTGAGATAGAAAAAGAAGAATTTCACTTGTAAAAATTATAGTGTCTGAGTTGTGCAGATTCACTAGTGCCTTTATTTTTTTGTAAGGCTCTAGATCAATTTTAAAAGTTGTGCTGTCGATGCAAGAAAAATATTCTTCTACAAAATCGTGTTTGTAGTCTATCCTCTTTATGTTGCATTCTCTTTTCATTATCTCGTACAATCGTTTTGAAAACAAAAAATTTCCACCAAGCAAGAGAAAATTAAACTCTTGAGGCAAGAAAAGATTAACATCTTTATCAATTTTATTTTTCATAACTCAACTCTTGAACGAACTGTCTTGTAGTTCTTTTTCTGAAAGAAACGGATACATGTCCTCAAGAGATGGGGTTTGGAACTTTCCATCCTCTAGCATTTTAGATTTTAGTTTTGGCTTGAACTCTTCTTTTGGGTCTGTAACTATTTCGCAAATTAGAGGCCCATCAAAAGCATACGCTTCATTTATTTTAGTTTCTAGATCAACAGTATTTTCTACCTTTAAGAATTTGATCCCATATGCCGTTGCAATTTTTTCTGCTGATGGGAAACTGATGCCGCTATTTACATCTGCTCCACAATATCCCTTTTGATCGGCTTTGAACATTGATAATTGGGTTTGTTTGATGGAGTGATACCCACCATTGTTAATCCAAAACACTTTTATATTCAAATTATTGTGAACTATTGTTTGTAGTTCTTGGAGATTCATCTGTATAGAGCCATCTCCTTCAATACAAATAATCTGTTTGTTGGTAGAAAATGCAGCCCCGATTGCTGCTGCTATTCCATAACCCATACTTGATGCTCCAGCATTTGTAAATACTCTTTGACCCTTTTTGATATTCATTGCTTGTAATCCAACTACGCAGGCAGCACCGTTGGCTAGCACAACAATATCGTCTGGCTGAAGACGATCTGATAATGTTTTGATGAAAGAATACACACTCGTAGGAGATGCTTCTTTTACATTTTCATCCGATACTACTGGATATTTGTTGTTTATTTCAGAACACCATTTGTGCCATTTTGTTTCTGAATGGTGTATTGAAGAAAATTTAGAACCGTTCATAGATTTCAAGAAACTACCTATGTCAGAGTGTATCGGATAGTCTATCTTTACAGTGGGTTTAATCAGTTCGTATTTGTCAACATCAACCCCAATTTTATACGCATTTTTCGCAAAATTTTTCCAAGCATAACTTATTTGCCTGATTGAAAACTGACAGCCTATTGCCAAGACTAGATCAGCGTTTTGCAATACAAAATTTCCGCCTCTATCGCCAATTGTTCCTGGATGACCAGCGTAATGCTCGTGCTCTCTCCAAATCAAATCATTAGAATTCCATTCTGTTACAACTGGAATTTTAAGACGAGAAACCAGTTTTAAAAACTCATCATACGAGTCAGACATTCTTATGCCATACCCAGCAAATACTACTGGCTTTTTAACATTGTTTATTTTATTATAAACATCCTCCAACACATCAGAACTCAAAGTTTGTTCTGATAGATGTCTTGGTTTGTCTCCAACAAAATCATAGTGAACCAAATCATCTTCGTTTACCATAGCAGATTGAATGTCCAGAGGAATATCTAACCAAACTGGGCCTTTTCTGCCACTCTCAGCCAAATGAAGACTCTTTTCTAAATGGTATGCAATGTACTTTGGGTCTGTAATCATTACTGCGTACTTTGTCATACATTTCACACTATCGACTATATTAAATTCTTGAAATCCAAGTTGACGCAAAGGTAATGGTGTTGAATGCAAGGTAGTATCAAGATTCATCTGTCCTGATAGAACAACCATCGGAACCGAATCCAACCACGATCCCAATACCCCCGTAATAGCATTGGTAGACCCAGGCCCAGAGGTAACACACACCAATGCTGGTCTTCCAGCCAACCTAGCATATCCTTCAGCAGCCATAGCACACACTTGTTCGTGGTGAACATAAACACACTCGATCTTTTCGCTGTGACCAAAACTATCATTCATGTGCATTGCACCGCCGCCGGTGACTACAAAACACTTGTTGATGTTGTTCTTTGTGAAAAAATTAACAATATAATCAGAAACCTTGATTAGTTTGTTCATTCACTCAGCCTTTCTTAAAAAATTATTGTATAGTTTTTCGATCAACGATTGGTTGAATTCTTCACGATCATTTTTAGATTGAATTTTACTCAAAACAACATTCATGTCTTCCAAAGACAGTTCTGTTTTTTCCATGAGATATTCAGCATATGATCTATGAGTTTTTCCAAAAGCAGTTATAGCATACGCTGGTATGTATCCCCACGGTATATTCTTTTTTATATCTGAAATGGGATCATCAATCAACTTATAAACTCCTACAAGATCATAATATTTTCTTGCGGTTTCTAGATACCCCATTATGAGTTCAGTGCATAGATTACCTGGAACTCTTCCCATTCCTTGAATAGAACAATCAATGTATGCTGTTCTTGTGTCTTTGACCATTTCTATAAAATCAATAGCCAAAGCCAACGACATTGATAGGTTTTCGTGCAAATGCAAACACAAAGCAATATCTTTATCCAAAGCATTATCAAATATGAAAAACAAATCTCTTAGGTCTGAAGGAAACAGAGAACCAAAAGTATCTACAATATAAATTCCCTTTGGTTTGAACTTGTTCAAAACTACTAATAGTTGCTGTAGTTCGTCTGGTGAATAACTTAGAACATTTACAGGGTTAAAAAATATTTCATACCCATAAGACCGTGCAATCTCGGCTTGGTGTAACAGCAAATCCAAATCATTGTTATGGAAAGCAAAGCGTAGAAATTTTATGTTGCCATTACACTTTTCCAACTTTGATATGTCATACCAATCTGGTCGTATCATTAAACAAAATTGTTGATTTGGTTTTGCATTGAGAGTATACTCTTCTGCCTCTGAAACAAAATTGAATAGGGTTTGGTCTGTGGTATGATTGCCATTTTTCAAAAATCCTAACTCAATCATGTCCACATTAGTAGTTGATAGGTTGTCCACAATCTTGGTAATGTTTTGTTTGCCAAAGTTGAAGTTGTTAACATATCCACCGTCTCTTAAAGTACAGTCCAACAGTTTGATATTAGATTTGTTTTCCTGCATCACCATACGAACTTGTCCTTATAGTAATTTACTATTTCCGAAATCTCTTCTGCAAATACCTTGTCGGGAGTCCATCCCAAACTTCGCAACTTGGAATCGTCCAGAGCGTATCTTACATCCTGTCCTGCTCTGTTGAAAGAGAAATCTACATATTTTTCAATATTTTCTTCATTTATATTTTTCACGGCTAGTATTTTCTTTATTGTGTCTATGTTGCTCTGCTCGTAACCACCGCATATGTTGTATATCTCGTTGGTGACTCCACACTCAATAATTCTAATCACAGCAGAAGCGGTATCGGCAGCATGAAGCCAATTTCTTATAGGAGAACCTCTATTGTGAAGTGGTATTTTTCTTCCAAGATGAAGATACTTGCAAACTTTTGGTATAAGTTTTTCCACATACTGTCCAATTCCATAGTTGTTTGTTGGTCTTACAATAACATATGGGATGTTGTATGTTCTTGCCCATGCCAACACCAACATATCTGCTGCTGCTTTGGTTGCAGCATACGGATTGGATGGTTTTAGCAAATCGCTTTCTGTATGCGCTCCACTCTCTATATCCCCGTATACTTCATCGGTAGAGAAGTGTAGTAGTATTGGTTTCTGTAGATTCTCTTGTCTATAATTCTTTATGAGTTTTAAGATATTGTGAACACCATTGATGTTTGAATGGACAAAATCATCACTGTTCGCTATGGAGTTTCCTACATGGGTTTCCGCTGCTGTGTTGATAATATAATCACAATCATACAAAAACTTCAAGTCATTGATATCGCAATGAACAAAAGAGAAGTTTTTATGCTTGTTGAATTCTTCTAAAAGTTGATCGTTGGCAGCATAGGTTATTTTGTCTACACCTTTTACATACCACCCTTTTTCAAGGCATTGACGAGTCACATAAGACCCGATAAAACCCAAACAGCCTGTTACATATACTATTTTTTCCATATTATAGACTAATTAATCTTTGGATTTTATAAATCTAACATTATCATAATACATTTCTTGTGTAACAATTCTTCCATGTGATCTATAAATTGCGGTATCTTCCCTTACTCTATTATTAGCATGAGTAATGTGAAATGGTTCGGTTGTATTATTATAAACTAAAATACATTCTTCTACAGGTCTATCATGATTCAATATATTTAATTTTAGTTCTCTAGCTTTAATACTGAATAGTGTTTGATCGTGTCTTCCCGTTCCCCATCCTTCTGGGCAAGTCCCATCATCAATAAAATTTGTTATTTCTTCTGCTAACTCATACATTGGCATAATATATTCTTCTTTTAGAGATCTAGAAACTCCTTGAAACCCTGCATCAATGCCGTATAGGGTGTCTTCAAGTAACCATTTATTTTTTTCAGAAGTTAAATTCATTTTTTTAATTATATGTTTTGGTGTCATCCATTTTATAGAATGGCCACAATCAGTTAAAAAATATCCATTTTGTTTTATATGTTCAAATAAGCCATTTAGTGGTCGCAATACTGTAGTTCCAGAATCTGCATAAAGAACATAAGGAAACATATCCAAAGATTGTTTAATAATTACGGGTTTCCAAGAAAACATTCCTTTTACCCATCTGTCCCAATTTCCATGTTTTGCAGAAAATAATGGAGTAGTTATTAAAGGATTAACTTTTTCTACGTCAAAAACTTCTACACGATCTATTATTGATAATTGGTGTAATTGATCTTCAGTAAGACCTAAATTATAAACAGCAATTTTTTTTAAATTTTTATCATTATGTCTAAAAATAGAACCTATAAGATTTAATAATATAATAAAATGCTGATCATCCGCTGCAGTACAAAAATACACAATAATCTCCTTTATTCATATGTATAAGATCACGCCCCAAATATTAAATTTTCACCAGTATATAACTTTCATATTAGTCTTCTTTCCAAACAAGATAACTTTTTGTTGTTCCCCAATAACCAGTAATCAAAGATGAAAGATGCATTGGAAAATTTTCTTTAGGCAAAGCAGTTATTATTTTCCATCTTTCTAAAATTTGTTCATGACCACTATACCAAGCGTCTTTAAATTTTACATCTTTTTCAAAATAATAATTATAATGATCAAATTTAGGGGTTAATAGTTTATTTTTTTTATCTTTACAACCAGCTAAAGTTGGTGGTTCATGTCTTTCAAAAAATTCATCTTCCCAATTCCAAAGACGAATTATTCCTCCATCCCCAGCCCATTCTCCAACTGGTTTTATGTTTTTACCAATATAACAATTTGATTGAAACGCTCCAACTTTTACATCGTCTTCTATCATTTCTCTTTCTGCTTGATTCATTGCCTCTGCCGTCCATTGTTCATCGATGTCAAATTCCCAAAGAAAACATTTATTTGTTATTTTTTTTACTTCTTCAATTGCACGATTTACTTGCACATCTTTGGAATGCCAAAACCCATCAGAAGGAATATACACCAATTTAGAGTTTTGTTGTGATAATTCATATAAAAATTCTCTAGTTCCATCCACACTACCACCATTTTTGTGGTATTCGTCTGGCATCTTCTTACACCATCTAGTGCTTTGGTTTGATTCTGAAGCTCCTTCAACCACAATCCATTTATCACAATTATTTAAAATAAATCGATACTGATCATTATGAAGTAAGTGATGTAAACCATTTAAAACGATACTAAAGACTATTCTCATTGTTTTTATTCCTATCTCAATTCACTACTCATCTCAAATACTACTTTCTTCTATTTCAGATAAAAATTTAACTGATTTAAAATTTGATCCATAATTAAATGTTTCTGCTGGACTCCACACAATAAAATTGTTAATGTTAGGTAATATCCATTTATTTATACACAAATGTAAAGGACCTGTGTTTACTGCAATAATATTTTTAACATTCTTTGATAATCTTGCTATTTCTACAACAGAAAGATTATAATCTAAAGTACATGGTGTATCGATTGCTTTAGCTGTTGTAATAACCGATTTATTGTGTGCTTTTAGTTTTTTCATCATAGATACAATTTCTTCTTCAAAATTTGGAAATGGTATACTTTGATTTTTGCTGTTTATAAAAAGATAATCATAGAATTCATTATGTTTGCACGGTTTATTTAAGACTTCTTCGTTATAAATCATATCCATTTTAGTAGAAAATGGACATTTTATCTCCATTATATTTGATAAAATACCAGCAAGCAATAAGAAAAATGTACCTTGGTCGGAATCTTTACCAAACATTTCTTCTGATTTTTTACAAATATTAACGTAATTGTAAGCACCAATCCAAGTGTCTATCGACTCACCAATTGGGCTAGTTATTAATTTAACGCCATCGAAATCGTGAATAAACTCCTGTAACTGTTTGTGATAATCACTATTGCATAAAAAATTAAATTGGATATTATTGTGTTTTGCAGCATTAATTAAAAAGTGCAAAGCTTGTATACAATCCCCTAAATGATATAAATTGTGACAATTTATCGTTCTCATTTTAAATCCTTAAAATATTTATCTGCAATAGTTTCAATATAATCTAATTGTT
>Ga0194133_10007510_pt1 | contig 13042 bp, 9 predicted proteins | sample TA2KigOf40mmetaG_FD_155448 | JGI IMG/M metagenome (GOLD analysis project Ga0194133, IMG submission 155448) | Freshwater microbial communities from Lake Tanganyika, Tanzania - TA2015055 Kigoma Offshore 40m | ecosystem: Environmental > Aquatic > Freshwater > Lake | place: Tanzania: Lake Tanganyika...
TGATCGTGACGCCCTATAACTCCCAGGTCAACGATCTTCGCAGGGTGCTGCCGGACCTGCGAGTGGGCACCGTCGACAAGTTCCAGGGTCTCGAGGCACCAATCGTGATCGTCTCGCTCGTGGCCTCAACCTCCGAGGACGTCCCCCGCGGTCTCGAGTTCCTCTACAGCACCAACCGCCTGAATGTCGCCATATCACGCGCCAAAACCCTCTGCATCGTGGTCGGCAGCCCACGACTGCTCGCGGCGAAGTGCAACTCCGTGAAGCAGCTGCAACTGGTGAACGTGCTCTGCAAATTCGCAGAGATGGCGGACGACTGGGATTTTGCGCAGTGATGCGGCGAATGTACGGTAGGTCCAATGGGTAGGCAGTTAAAACCCGGGGGCGTCCCCGAAGAGCATCCGCCTTTGTGGGCCTGGGAGGCGGAGGACCCGAACAATTCCGGAGCTGCCGGGGACGTGGCTGCGCTGTTCCGCGCCGAGGGCGTTGACACCCCCGGGGTTCTCGAGATTGATGCACCGGGCAAGGAAGCCTCCCTTTTCTCTCGCGAGGCGATTCAAAACAGCTGGGATGCGGCAAAGGAGTTGGCGCAAGCGCGCGAGAAGGCGGGGGAAAAACCACAGCCCTTCTGGATCGAGTTTCGGTTCATGGAGTATCGCGGGCCTGAAAAGTGGAAGCTCGTTGGCGCACTGGGTCTCGACGAACACAAACGACAACTCGCAGCCGCGAAAGTCGTGAAGGGTACCGCACGAGACTTGGGGCTGTCGAGCGTCGATACGTTGAGCGACCTCCACGACGCGAACAAGCCCCTCCGCGTACTGATGATGATCGAACATGGAGGGCTGGGCATGCCTGGATCGTGGAAGTCCGGCGATTCTCGAATGCTGGCGGCACTCATCAGGGTGGGCTACACCCAGAAGGCCGAGGGTGCCGGCGGTTCATACGGTTACGGGAAGGCCGGGTTGATCGCGGCATCGGCGATTCGGACCGTGGTCACCTACACCGCCTTCGCGGAGGACAAGTCAGATCCCGGGGTTACACGACGATTGCTCGGTCTGTCGTACTGGAAAAACCACACCATCGGAGCCGCCAAATTCACGGGTTGGGCCCGCTTCGGAAAAGACGTCTGGATCACGGACGACCAGGGCGGTCGGAAACGTTCGGCGAGTCCCTACGAAAACGCTGAGGCCGATGAGGTCGCCCGCAAACTCGGTATCGGCCTCAGGGATGCGTCCAAGCCCGGCGACACCGGCACCACGTTCATGATCATCGACCCGACCATTGACGCGAGGAACCTCTGCTCCGCGATCCAGAGATACTGGTGGCCAGCGATGCTGGACAATTCGTCGGGACTTCGGACGAAGATCGTCGACTTCGACGGCACGGAAGTCATACCGACCGTCCCGAAGGATGATCTCCACCTCCAGCCCTTCGTCCGCGCCTTCGAACTTGCCTCCCGGCCACAGGACTCGAGGTCCAAGGAGGAGGCACGCATCGATCTCGGGACTTACGCCCCGAAACACGGCGAAGCGTACGCGCTCGGAAACCTCGGACTGGTCGCAAACGAGCAGGGCTGGTCATACGCGAACGACAACGAAGTCGATCACTGCACGATGATCGCGCTCGTCAGGGGGCCGAGGATGGTCGTCAACTACCACACGTTTGACCGCCGGCTCAGCACCCCCCACATTCGCGGCACCTTCATCGCCGACAACGCGATCGATGACCTCCTCCGTCAGACAGAGGACAAGGCGCACACAAAGTGGGAAACATCGAAACTTGCGGGTGCCGACGCAAGTGCGCATCTCGTAGCGGATCGAACCTACAAACAGCTCCGAAGAGCGGTCACCGACTTCCAGAAACAGTTCAAACAGCCGGCACCGCGCCCAGGCGACTTGAATCTCCCGGTTCTCGACGAGCTCTCACGACTCATGAAGGGCAGTAAGCCGAAGGCCCCCAAGACGGAAAAGCGTTCGGTGACCGTACGCCTGGTCGATCCTGCCCACGCCGTACCAACACCGACTGGACTCCTGGAGTGCCATGCAACCGTCGAGTTTGCAGTCGCGGAGTGGGTCTGGGATGTCGCGAAAACCGACACCGTCGAAATGAGCGTCGTCCTTGCCGTCGCGTTCGTTGAGGACGAGGGTCTGGGTGAACGACTGAAATTACGGGTGACGCCCTCGGACAAGACCTTCACTGAGCAGAGTGCCCCCAAAGGGAAGTCCATCCACGTCGGCACGCTGCGACGCGGCGAGACCATCCAATTCAAGATCAGATCAGAGGCGTACGGACCCGACTGGACTGTGCGCTTCACGCCAGCCGCCTCCATAACGAATCCCGCAATATCGAATGGACAGACGACGCCGGCAGGAACTGATTAATGGCTACCGAAAACCGCGACGTCCGACCGTTCCGCGACCTGGCTGACGTCCAGGACTGGCTCGAGGAGAATCTACGGCTCGTGGTGAAAGATGCGAACGACACCGAAACCTGGGTGATGGAGCCGGGCTCGACACTGCGTCTTGACCCGAAGACCCTCATGACCGCAGACCTGCAGTTGAAGATCGACGACATGGTTCGGGTTCTCAACGTCGCCAAGTCAGCCGAGGGGTTTGCACACGAGCTCGGAGCGAAGGACCATAAGGTCATGTCAATCGTCCTCTACGGTTCGTCACCTTTCCTCAAGTTCACCGACGAGATCGCCCGGTGGTCATTCGACGACCTGTCGGTTTTCCGCGACGGCTACCCGCTCAACCCGGAGGGGAAGCCGCGTCCCAGGACCCTGCAGCTCGCGCACAACGGGGTCGTTCTTGATCTCGCGGTAATCCTGAATCGAGAGCTCAAGCCGAGGCCAGGACTGCCGCACCGTCTCGGCACTTGGTTGGCCAGGCTTCGTTTCACGCTCGCGAACCCCGCAGAGGGAATCGGATTCACCCCGCTCCCACTGACGGCCGAAAAACGGAAAGAACTAAAGCTCGCAAAGCAGACGGCAACATACGCGCTCCGCGCGATCGGTGCCGACCTTCAAACCGCGATGACGCTCGACGACTTCCTCGAGTACTACGTTGACGAGTCTCTGCTTGCCAGGATGTCCGCCAACCCACGGCACAGCCAATCGGCCCTCCTCCAGACCCAGATATTCCTGGGCGCCGTCGAATTTGTCGTGATGGAATTCCAAAGACTCGACTCTTTCGAGGAGATTCAGTTACCCGAGATCGACGAGGGACTGATAGGCAAGGTCCTCCGAATCGTCTCCGAAGAGAATGACGGCGATCTCCGCCGATGGCTCGAAGTCCTCAAGACCGAACCAGCCGACTTCCTCGCCGCAGTAGAGGCCAGCTGCGAGTATCTAAAGAGACTGGACGACAGCATGTCGGGCACGGCCGAGCGCACCTCATGAGGTACCCGACGCTCAGCACGAACGATGCGCTCGCTTTCGCATCGCGGGTGACGAAGGACCCGAACAGCGCGAACGCCGTCGCCGCGGGGGCATTCTGTGCCGAATTTGCGGGCTCGCTCACCACGATCGTCAGCGGGGATCAGAGGCCGATCGACCTGACCCGGCTGGAGAGGCTCGCCGCAGACGCCGAGAAGACCACCCGAGGTCCGGGGATGGCGACCGCTAATCCCCGCGAGCGCGAACGCGTCGAGAGCGAACTGTGCGGTCCCGTACACGAGGCCTTGAGCTCGCTCCCCACTGAGATTCTCGACGACCCGCGGTTCTGGCGTTACCTGGCAGTCAGATACTTCGGTGAGTTCATAGCGTGGCGCGAGAACGAGGCACTCGCAAAGGGGAACATCGGGAAGTACTTCGTTGCCGGGACCGGTGTCGAGAGCGTTCCTCTCCGGCTCTTCCTACGCGGCCAGTCGATCGTGGCACCCGACGGAAGCTACGAACTCGCCGAGGCCGTCCCGGCAGGAACCGACTTCTGGCGCAGCCACGTACTGCGAGTGAAAACCGGACGCGCCATCCATCTCTCGCGCTCCTTCGCCCAAATGCAAAGCAAAGACCGACTGAAGACTGACCCGCTTCGAAAATTTGCGAAGCTGGTAAATCGCATGTGGGCCAACGTGGTGCTCACCGAGTACACACCAGGGGACAGCGCCAAGCTGCTCGGGCAGCTGCGGAAAAACCTCGCAGACGACCCCGAGTAGGGGGCTTGAGTACGCTCGACGGCAATGCGTGACATCAACCTGTTCGCCGACGCGAACAACCAGACCTTCAGGCGGCGAGGACAAACGTTGACGAGGTCCATCACGATCGACGGTTTCACCACCGAGTCGCGACTACGAATCGGGAAGGGACAGGTGGCCGGACTCCCAGCCTGGTGGCAGAGCTACCTCTCGGGCCGCCGGGCCGTATCGCTCAATCCCCAGCAAAGCGAGCTGCGCACGATGGACCTCTTCTCGGGTGCGGGCGGCCTAGCTTTGGGCTTCCGCCAAGCCGCCGACGAGTGCGGCTTCACCACCCGCTCACTTTTGGCGGTGGACGAAGACCCCGGAGCACTCCAGATCTACCGGCAGAACCACGAGACGAGCCTCATACTCAAAGACTCCGTCTCGATGCTGGTGAACTACCAACTCAGCGGATACGGAGACGAAGCAGCCTTTTTCGGCGCCCCAGCAGTGGGCTCCAAGATCGCACACCTCAGGGGCTCTCTCGACGTGGTACTGGCAGGCCCCCCTTGCCAGGGACACTCGAATCTCAACAACCATTCGCGACGCGACGACGACCGGAACGATCTCTACCTCACCGTGCCCGCAATGGCGGTCGCCCTTGAAGCACCGATGGTGATCATCGAGAACGTCCCCGGCGTCATCCACGACCACCGGAGCGTCGTGAGCACGACGATAAGCCTCCTTCGGAACAGCGGGTACAAGGTCACGTGCGGGGTGCACGACGCCGCGGCGATGGGCTGGCCGCAAACGCGGAAACGATTCTTCCTGATCGCAAGCCGCGAGGTCGCGCCGATCGACGTGGGGACGGTAGCGGCTGCGCTGGCCGCGGACTCTACGCTCCCCGTCACTTGGGCCATGGATGGCGCAATAAGCAGCGATAGGGATCCGTTCATGGACGAGCTGCCGGCGATCAGTCCGGAGAATCAGCGGCGCGTCAACTACCTGTTCGAAAACGAACTGTACGACCTGCCGAATTCCGAACGGCCCGAGTGCCACCGGGACGGCACCACCTACACGTCGGTGTACGGCCGCATGCGGGCAGACCAGCCGTCACCAACCCTCACGGCGGGTTTCCTGAGCCCTGGTCGCGGACGTTTCACCCATCCGACCGAGCCGCGTGCGCTCAACCCGAGAGAGGCTGCACGATTGCAGGGTTTCCCGGACGGTTACCTCTTCGGATTGCCAACTGGCCCCCCTCCAAAAACACATTTGGCGAGATGGATCGGCAATGCGGTACCCATGCCACTCGGGTTCGCGGCCGCGGTAGGCGTGCTTCTTCCACGCGTGACACGAGAACGGGCGACACCGGGACAATGACGAATCAGCCTTTGCCACGGAAGTTGACCATGACACCGACTTCCGCAACTTTCCACGACCTGCTTGACCAGATTACGGAGTACCACATCCCCGTCTATCAGCGTGACTACACATGGCGCGAGGAAGACGCGGAGCTGTTCATCTCTGACCTCGCCGCTACCTTCAGTTCCAAAACGCAAAGATTCTTCGGACCGATACTGATTGCCGACAACGCGCCATTCACTGATTGTCCCGCGAACCGAACTGTCGTCTACGTGATAGACGGTCAACAACGCTTGACGACCCTCCTGCTCTTGCTCGTGGCGTTACGACACCTCGCGCTTGAACTCTCCCACGTACACCCAGCCAGTCGCGATGTTGCCGAACAGATTCACTTGCGCCTCACCGTGGAATCAGCCGACGGCCCCGACCGCCTCCCGCGACTGCACGCCAACCGGGCAAACGCCGAGTTCATGAACGGTCTGCTTGGAAGCACTAGCCGTGATCAGGTTGAACGACTTTACGGTGAGGTCACACCCAAGTTGCGGCAGAACCGATGTGCCAATTTGCTGCAGAACTACAACACTGCCTACTCCGAACTCAGATCGTCGGTCGCATTGGCCGCAGGCGGCACCATCGCCGACTCGGGTGAGATCCGCAGCCTCGGCGAGATTCTCGACACGGTGCAACTTGCAAGGGCTGGGGCTGAGCAAATCCGCCTCCTCTCCCAGTACATCATTAAGAACTCGGTGATCGTGAAGATCCACATCAAAGATTGGCAAGAATCGTTCGAGCTGTTTGATGGCTTGAATAACCGCGGCATGGAGCTCGCAAAACGGGACGTTCTCAAGAATGTTCTATTAAGTCGTGCCGCAAAAGCTGCCGGTGAAACAGGACTGAGGCAGGTTGAAGAGCGCTGGAAGGAATTTGAGGACCTGCTCTCAGAGAATCAATTCGCGAGATTTTTGCGCCACTTCCTCCTGCTACAGCATCCGGATATCACCCTGAACGGAGTCATACGCACGTTTCTTTCGCTAACCAGTGACGAACCGCCGAAAACGACCATGGACCGCTTGATCCGTGCCGCAACCCACTACAGCTCGATCATCCAGCCCACCGCGACGAATTGTAAGGACCCTGCCGAGAGGAAAATCCTGGCCAACCTCGTGATTCTTTCGGCGGAACGAATTCGCCCCGTAATCCTCGGAGCGATGTTGGCTGGGGTTTCCAAGCCCGCGAAGAAGCGTCTCTTCACCGCCCTCGAAATTCTCTACTTCAGACGGTCCGCAATCTGTCAGCAGGACAACAAGACCCTGGAGCGCGAAGTACAAAAGATCGCGTCCTCGATCTTCCAGCACGGGACGGATTGCATTGACGAGATGATCCGGCGCATCGACAATTTAAGTCCGAGCGACAAAGTCTTTGAACAGATGTTCAATGAAAAGTCGGGAGTCACCGACGGAGTGGCACGATACCTTCTGGCGAAGATTGAGAACCACCTGCGAGCGGCCAAGGGGAAGCTCCCAATTGAACCTGGGACGCTTGAACACATCCTGCCCCAGAGCCCGGAGCGGCACTGGCGGCGTGACCCAAAAGATCCGGCCGTCAAGATGCTGATCAACCGGCTCGGGAATCTCACGCTTCTCAGACAGGAAGAAAACAGCAAAGTGGGCAACGAGTCATTCCGCAAGAAGAAGGACGTCTACGGCGACGAGAAGGAAGCGCTCTACATCAACGAGTCTGTCGTGTCGGCTTCCAGGTGGACCGAAACCGAGATCAAACGGCGACAAAAGTTCCTCTCCCAACAGGCGATATGCGTATGGCCGCGGCACGATTAGCCGCAGGGGCGTTTCGCATTCAGTTGAGTACGCGCAGGGCTTGAAGGTTTGCCGGCGGGAAGCACACGCAGGGGCTCATCGCAGCACCTACCTTTGACAGCATGTCGAGAAACGCGCGTCCGCTCAAGCCGACAGCAAAGGTATCGGAGCGGATGCGTCGCGTCGCAACGAAGGGAACAAAGCCAGAGCGACGCGTCAGGAAGATCGTGCGACAAATGGGCATCCGTCATACGTCGGGAAACGGGTGTCTGCCAGGAAGGCCCGACCTCGTCCTCCCCGATCATGGCATCGCCATCTTCGTTCACGGTTGTTTCTGGCACGGGTGCCCGCGGTGTTACGTGGAACCAAAGCGGAACCGTCAATGGTGGCGACAGAAGATCGCAAATAACCGACGGCGTGACCGCCGCAAGGCGAACCAGCTCCGCAAACTCGGCTACTCCGTGATCACCATCATGGAGCACGACAGCGATACACGAATCAGAACCAGGCTCCAAAGGACCTGATACGGATACGTGACAGCACCTTCGCTGCACCCTGTAACAAGCGGTAGGCCCAACCAATTTACGAATTCTCGGAGCCCAGTGTCCGCTCGATCGTCTGCGCACACCCCCTCGGTAGATTTGGAATTGCATCAAGAGACACCTCAATAGAGGTGTCGGCAACCGAGCAACCAAGCCACGGTGCCACCCACAACGGGGATGCGGCGCCACGAGCGCAAAACAATGGTGCTCGAGGCGTCCCCGAACAAACAACGGAGACGACAATGTCCAAAGAAGAGTCACAGATTTGGAAAGAAGACCACAAGTTCTCACTCGTGCGAAAAAGCAACGACGAGTATTGGATCTTCATGTGGCGATCATGGGGCGCGATGCTGAAGACATCGGCCGAGTGCGAGGAATGTGGCAAAACGCCCAACTTCTACTGGGGCCAGATCGACGCGCAAGGCAAGGAAAGCCAACGTCGTTTGTATTGCTGCCTTGAACACTTCGACGAAGTACTCAAAATGGTTCTCGAATTATGAACAGCACTGCCGTACACGCGATGCGCTGCCATATCTTCCCCAAACCCACGATCACCAAGGAGACAACATGACCAGGAAGAAGCCCGAAAAAAAGTTCTTCAAGCCGAAGAAGCCGATAAACAAAATGACCGAGGAAGAGCTCGATGAATTCGCCAAGTTCGTCTTCGACAACCTGATCGGTGACATTGAGGACGAAAGTAAACCTAATGAGAAGTCGCAATGAGCCTCTCCCACAATGCCCGGCACGGTATTCGCTGGTCTTGCACGAGCTATTCGTGTCCGACAAGTCAGCCTCGACACCGTTCATCTAGATTCAGGCTGTCGTGTCACTCTCGCTGAACCGTCCCGCTGACCACCAGTGGGTACTTGGCAAAACGCCACGCGACTTTGCAACGAAGGACATCTACATAGGAGGGGGAGACCACGACCTAGCCCTCCACGTCGTCACCGCCGAATACAAGGGAAGCGGCGAGCCAACGGCAGCGCAGCTAAAGAACCTCCACAAGCTCCGCACCGAGGGCCGCATGGCCCCAGTCGTGCTAGTCGTCGAAACCGACCCGCAACACTGTGTCGTCTTCGGCTACAACGCGGATTGGGCGCCGACTCGAAAGATCGAAAATGCGACGATCGCGCGCATCCTGCAGGCGGCCCTTGACGAGCCAAATCCGATTGCGGCTCGCGAGCGCATCAGCACGCTTCGGGACGAACTCGACACCACGGCGCTGCCGGGCATCAAGAACTCGGGGCTTTTCGCAAACCATGAGCTTGCGACTGGCGTACCGACACGTGCGGACTTCAACAAGGCCTGCGAACGCTCGATCCCGCTGCTGTCCCTAACCGGCATTCCGTTGCTGAACGGTCTTGGCTTTGCTCATTCTTCCGCAGGAAACAATGCGTACCTTCTGAGGGGAATCGGCGAGGACAGTCTCGGGGTCGCCGTCATGCTGAAAGACGACGAAATTTTCGACGCACCGTCCGTGCGCCTGAACGGTCTTCCCGTCGCCAAGGGTCTCGCCGCGGCAGAAGAGCACAAAGTGTCGTGGATCATCCTGTTGCGACGTACCAAGATTCGCCTGTATCCCGCACAGCTCGGGCTGGGTGTCGGCCGCAAGGGTCTCGCTGAGACCTATGCGGAGATTGATTTGCCGCGACTGACGGACGCTAACGCCGGATACCTCTCGCTGATTTTCTCCGCTGAGGCGCTCACCGCTGGCGGCTCGGCCTACGAGATCCTGGAGTCGTGCCGGCAATACGCGGTCGGCCTTGGTATGCGTCTCCGCGAGAAGGTGTACGAGGAGATCATTCCGCTCCTCTCGGTAGCGGTTGCGCAATCGGTAAAGGGACACAAACGGTCGTTCACTTCGGAGATGCTCACTCGCGCCTACGACCTCACGCTGCGAATCTTCTTCCGCATTCTCTTCCAGGTGTACGCCGAAGATCGCAAGTTGCTGCCGCTCGGAGACAATCCGAGCTTCGACAAGCTCGCGCTCAAGACATTGGCTCGAAAATTCGCCGTCGACCGCGATCTATACACGTCCGCCGACAGCACCGAGCTATGGGAACAACTCACAAAGGTGTGGAAGGCAATCGATGAGGGATCTGCGGCACTCGGAATCCCGGCCTACAACGGCGGCTTGTTCTCGAACGACGAAGAGCTGCATCCTGAGAGTGCTGCCATCGCCGAACTCACCATCACCGACGACATCATGGGCCCTGCCCTGCGGGCGCTATTGCTCGACATCGGTGACGCGGGCGACCCGGTGCCGATCGACTTCCGGTCGCTCGGCGTTCGCGAGTTCGGCACCATCTACGAAGGCCTTCTGGAGTCAAGCCTTGGTGTCGCCGAGTTTGACCTCACCCTCGACAAGGACAAGAACTGGGTGCCTGCAAAGAAGAAGTCGGACGAAATCTTCGCACCAGAAGGTTCCGTCTACTTCCACAACACGAGTGGTCAGCGCAAAGGCACCGGCAGTTACTTCACCCCGTCGTTCGTCGTTGCACACCTTCTCGAGCGTTCGCTCGACCCCGTACTCGACTCGCATCTGGCGAAGGTTGCGGAACTGGTGGCGAAGGGCGACGACGCTGCGGCTACAGAGAAGTTCTTCGACTTTCGCGTGGCAGATATTGCGATGGGTTCTGGGCACTTCCTTACGGCGGCCATCGATCACATTGAAAAGAAAATGGCGGCTTTCCTCGCGAGCCCCGAGCATCCGATGCCGGGTGTTCTGAAAGAGATTCTCGAACTCGAAGCCGCAGCCCGTGCCGCCGTTGGTGCCGATGGACCGGAGATCGATCAATCCTCACTTCTTCGCCGCCAGATAGCGCGTCGCTGCATTTACGGACTTGACCTCAATCCGATCGCTGTAGAACTCTCGCGAGTGTCGATATGGATTCACACGTTCGTGCGTGGATTGCCAATGTCGAGTCTTGACCACAATCTCGTGTGCGGCAACAGCCTGACTGGGATCGGGACTATCGACGAGGCGCTGGATGTTCTCGTTCCGACCCGAGTCGGAAAGGGAAAGGGAAAGAAGCTCGACAGGACGAATATCACTTTTGAGGAGATGTTGATTGAACAGGTCCTTGGTGAAGCGCGTGAAACTCTGCTTGCCGCCTCCCAGTCACTTGAGCTTGATAAGTCCCAATCGCGGGCTGCCGCTAAAGCCGCCAAGAAGGCGCGTAGCCAAGCCACGAAGGCCAGGCGACTCTTTGATGCAGCGGTGCTGCGACGAATCGGGCGGGAAGGGCTCGTTGCTGCGGATGATCTCGATGAAGTCATTCGACTTGCGGGGTCCGAAGCTGCGCAAGAAGCTTTAAAGACGCTTTCGCCCGTTCATTTTCCTGCAGCGTTCCCAGAAGTGTTTCTCCGCGACCGTGGCGGATTTGATGTTCTGATTGGGAATCCTCCGTGGGAAGAGTTGGTGGTCGACGAGACGCGATTCTGGAATAGGAAATTCCCCGGACTCCTTGTTCTGGATCAAGCGAAGCGGAACGTGGAGATTTCCCGACTTCGTAACGCGCGCCCTGATCTCGTGACGGAGTTGGCTAAGACGGTCGAGGACTTTGAGGTCTTGAGGAAAGTCCTCTATTCCAGTTTTGACATGGGGGTGGGCGACGCGGATCTTTACCGTGCGTTTGCCCAGCGCAACTGGGAACTGCTCGGACTATCAGCAAAAATCGGAATAGTTCTGCCGAAGACCGCCCTATCAGCGGCAGGTCTTGAGTCGTGGCGAAGGGCATTGCTTCTACAAGGGGGACTTCACGAAGCTGTGACAATTACGAATACTGCTCGCTGGGCCTTTGACATGGAGGCTCGCTACACCATCGCTTTTGCTGTGCTGGGTCGAGAGTGCAGGGATTCCGTCGGCATTGCCGGGCCATTCACTAATCTCAATGATTTCTCCCGTCGCAAAGACGAGCTTGTTTTCCTCAAGAATGATGCTTTGCTGGCGATGACGCAAGCTGCGTCAATTCCGATCGTGCGAGACCAGAAGACTGCTGACGTTTTGGTGAAGATGCGCGAGCACCCCAGTCTCAAGGCGGTTGCGGGAAGTCGTATTGAGCTCGTGAGCGAATTCCACGCGACTAACGATCAAGAGCACTTCTCTCACTCGAAGACATCAAGTGCGGCAGCGGTTTACTCTGGCAAGTCTTTTGACGTTTTTGTTCCCGAAACCGGTGAGGTCTTCGCATGGGCGACCAAGTCCAAGGCTCACGCCGAATTGAGGAAGCGGCTAGCCAATCAGGTGAAACTCAAGAAGTCAGCCTTCTATGGGCTGGATCCCAAGAAAGATCTCGATGACTTGCTTCCGTGCGAGCTTCCGAGGATCGCATTCCGAGGAATCACCAGGCCGACCGATACACGAACAGTCATTTGCGCACTCATTCCGCCCGGAACAATACTGACAAACATCTCGCCGTATGTATTGATCGCGCCACGCAACCCCAAAGTTGAGGCTTACATCTTGGGGGTAATGAACTCAATGATTTTCGACTGGTATGCGCGAAAATTCATCGAGACGCAAATGAACTTCCACCTCGTAAGGTCGTTCCCGATTCCAGACTTCGACCAGACTCCGCATGCCAACACAATCTCGGAGCTGGCTGGCGAACTTTCCGCCGTCGATTCGCGCTACACCGACTGGTCTGAGGCTGTCGGAGTTAAGGTTGGTTTAGCTACCAGTGCCGCAAAGCGAGACGCACACTTTGCAATGCTTGATGCCTTGGTCGCTACGGCCTATGGATTGTCGCAATCGGATGTGAAACACATCTTTGACACGTTCCATAACAAACCAGTCCACCGTGAACGGTGCGCTGCAGTGCTATCACACCTGGAAAACAGAGGTGTCAGATGACTGATGTACCCGGTTTTCCACCGATCTTCGCGACGAATGATCCAGCAACGAAAGAGACCGTCGCTGACGCCGTCAACCGTCTGTTAAGCGGATTGCGAACCAACCTCAAGAATCCACCTCCGATTTCCATCGCGACCGCATACATCAATCCGATGGGTTTTGCACTCATCGCGGACGAACTCGAGAAGGTTCCGCGGGTGCGAATCCTCCTCGGAGCGGAGCCCGAGAATGACGCCCGTATTCGTGATGAATCGGGCCGTCACTCGGCTGTGAACGAGGCACTCGAACACCATGAGCAAGTGCTGCGTAGTCAGCGCGACATGCTGGGCTTCACTTACGAGGTTGACGCCGCT
>Ga0194133_10007511_pt1 | contig 13042 bp, 7 predicted proteins | sample TA2KigOf40mmetaG_FD_155448 | JGI IMG/M metagenome (GOLD analysis project Ga0194133, IMG submission 155448) | Freshwater microbial communities from Lake Tanganyika, Tanzania - TA2015055 Kigoma Offshore 40m | ecosystem: Environmental > Aquatic > Freshwater > Lake | place: Tanzania: Lake Tanganyika...
TCTGAACCGATATAAAAATACTAAACGCTAGCTGTGCTCACAGGTGGAAATAATCTGGTACAGTATTGACAAGGTAATCATCTTTTTAAGAGTCAGTGCAGATTACAATTATCAAGACTGAGGGTGCGTCCTGTTTGATTTTTTTACAATCCTGGGTGAAAAATTTCTGGCATGTCTGGGATACAATCTAGCAACCTTATATTTCAATTCTCAGCTGGAAGTAGTGATGGGTCTGGGTCAAAAAAATTTGACCTGACTCGGGTCAATTTTTATCAGCTCGAGTAGGGTCAGCCATTTATGGTTTGGGTTTGGACTTGGAAAATTTCCCCCTAAAAATGTCAAATTTTTCAATTTTTTTCTCTTCGGGTCAAAAAAAATCTCTTCAAAAAGTACCGAGCTCACAGGCAGGTTGACCTCTTATTTTCTGCGGGTCAAAAGTATGCTCAGGTCGGGTCAGGGTCCATCTTTAGTTGGAAGCCCTTGATCACTTTTCCATGGCAAACCCTATTCACATCTTTTATTCAGGGCTCATTGTCTACATCACGTAAAAACATCATAGGTAGATTCAATCTAAAATATTTTTATTTCATGAAGTAAATTTGGTTAATATTTTTTGGGCAATTTATTAATATTTAAATCTCATAATGGTTAGTTTTTTAGTGTGTTAAACCCTGAATATTTTTTGAACATTTAAAGCAATTTTAAATCACCTTGAAAAAGGTTGATATATCTGATAGTCAAACAGCTCAAGGTCAAGGGTAAATGAAGTTGTCTAATATTTTTTTTGCTCATGTTTTTGAGACAAATACTCAGTGAAACAATTGGAATGATCAGAAAACTTTATTTTGACATTCAATTGTTATTCATTATCTAACTCTTATGCTGTTCATTCATTTTTATTCATCTTGAAAAATCTGAAGTTCTCTGTTGTTTTGCAAGCCACCTGCAAAAATCTAATTTCTTTTTATTACTTTTGAGGGGCAATAAAAATTCAACAGAGAACCCTGTCATATTTCAAAAAATGGTATTTTGGTTTATAATAAAATGATCTTTTACATTTTCTAGGCAATAAAAATGAAGATCAAAACTGCAATGTTCCTCTAGTGACTCAAACAAATCCTGCAGAATGTGGCAGAACTGGTCAAGTTCCAGAGACTTGGATCAAACCTTCACTTTGTCAAACAATCTGAAAGGAACATTTCAAAAAGAGCATCATGTTAGACATGACCTTCAGTAAGTAAAGACTATCATCAATATAATTTCATTGTCTGCCTGTTACTTGCATGTGTTTAATGCTCTGAAGTGGGCTATGAAGATTGACCGAATCACAATTTGTTGAATAAACGTTTGACCGAATGGTTTTTTTCCAAAAACAAACTATTCATTGAACGCCATTTTTTACCAGCTCGGCAGTCCTGGATGATAAGTCCTGTAGGGTTAGGCCCGCAAGGTAAGGTTAGGTCAAAATAGCCTAACCATTCATACCAGCCAAACCGAGGTCATTTCATAAACTATTCTATCGCTAACCTAACATGAACTAGCATTCTGGGCCTAATCATCCGGGGCTTTCTAAGCTGATCCTGCAGGGTTTGGTCTGGAAGATTAGGTCTGGACATACAATCCTGGGCTATCCAGACTGATTGCAGTGAAAAATATCATTCGACAAATCGTGATTTGCCAAATTGCGATTTGGTCAAAGGTTAGTTTGATGAATCGTGATTTAGTAAATCTTCATAACACACCAGCAAGGTGGCCAAATTCCCATCTAGTTATTTAATATATCTTATGATTAATCAAGCTACTTGAAAAATGTTGCAAACTTTATTTATGGAAAGTTTAAGATGAATCAAGCACAATTTCTTAATCTTTAATCTCAATTCTTTCATCTGATCATTTTAAGTTCATCTGTATGCAAGAAAAAAAAAGTTTTAAAGATTCTAATGAGAAAATTAATGCAAATTTCACCTTCTTTCAAGACTAATTTGAATATTTACAATTCAACGTTGAGGAAATTGTGTTGTTATCAAACTTTTGAAGCTGTCAAAGTCTCAATCCTATTTCGATTATATTAGTAGAATGGTTATTTCATGTATTTGGAAAAGTTTCTGCTTTACAAAATATGGAAGAGTTTATTTTATCCCACCCAGAGCAAAGCAAAGGGGGGGAGTTTAAAATTTTTGTATAGGGATTGGGCGTGACGTCCAGTGTGCATCTGTCACCTCATTTCCTCCCACACCAGTGAAGCTAGAGTCTGAAATTTGCACGCATAATTCCCACATGGGGATGGCTTCAAAGTTACTAATCAGATGTTCGACATTTTGCCTAGAAGCTGAGATATTTAAGTTAATAGTTATAAAGTAAACTGGGTGGCCCCTTAAAAATGTTGTTAATCAGGATAAGGGGGAAAGGGCCACTTGGGAGGGTTTGGTATTTTTCCCTGCACAAAAAATATTGCCACTCTACTTAATTATTTACCAGCTGGCTTAGGGCCAGACCGCCTTAAGCTGGGTTGCGGCCGGCCAGACACTCTCACTCCCTTGGGTTGCAGAACAACTTTTATTTTTTAGATATGTTTTTCCTTTAGCTTTTTTGAGGTTTTGGCTTCTGAAGACTAAGGAGGGGGGGGGGCAGATTTGGGTAAAAAAGTTTCCTTCAGCTTTTGGGGTTTCTGGCCCCTAAGGCCCAAATAGGGAGGGCAGCCAGGGTCAAAACTTTACCAAAATCTTTTTTTGGGCAGGTGTAAATGTGCATGCAAAATTTCATCAAGATCGGTGCAGGGATTTAGATTTCCATCAGCCCTCCACGTTCCAACAGACAAACAAACAAACATTGTACAACCGGGAAAAATAATCAGTTCAGTTAGGTCTTTTATTTGAAAAGGAATGTAGTTCATCATCACAGATTCCTTATATTTTCTTTTTATATTAATATACTAGCCAACCGGGCCCGGCGCTGCCCGGGAAAAATTTGATGAGCTTACGTCTTTTGGAGTTTTGGAGTTTGGGGTACCCCCGGGTCCGGGGGTCGGGTTGGCACGGTCATGCTTGTGTTAAGAACCTTCCCTGAGTTGGTGGGAAGGTCTGTGCAAAATTTGGTGGAGATTGGTCCAGCGGTTCGGGCGTGAAAGAGGGACATAGGTACAACATCTACCCTGTCATGCAGGCGCGGGGGTGTAGTGCAAAGGTGCAGAAGGTGGGGCAGCTTAGCCGCCAATTGAATGTGCTAGATTAAATATGGCAAAATGCAGGCTAAAAAAGTATTCTATGGGACATTTTTTCACCATAATCTTTTTTGCATTCAACACTCTTTTTTATGAAAAGTAATGCTATGATTTTTGAAATGTTAAGAATCTTTCTTGTAGTCAAGATTTGGAGAATATGTATGGGCAAAAGTGCTGGAGCATCAATTTTCAAATTTCTTTTATCAAAAACGGAAAAAAATTTCAAAGGAATGTGAATATGAGTAGCAAAAACTCTTTTTAGATTAAAAAAGATCATAACATTTCTCAACACTTTTTGCACACTGCAAAGTTGCAAAATAGGATACACTTATGCAAAGTTATGAGATATTTAAAATGCTATCAGAATTATGAGGTAGACATAGCCAAGAGGTCATGGACACCTAACTGAGATTAAGTGAGAACTAAGATGAAGTCGTGAGTTTAGTAAACAATTTTTCACTCCGGATTGGAAAACTCTTGAGTAATTCAGAGCAGGAGTTTATATTGGAGACAGACCCTGAGCAAACCCGAGAATACTTTAGACCCGCAATAAATAAGAGTCTGACCCATCTTTGCATGGGGGGTATTTTCACCCGATCCAACCTGGTAAGATTTTTTTTATCCGAAAGGCAAAAATTGAAAAATATCAGAGTCTCTTGGAACTGCTTCACAGATGGACAAAAAGTCTTCATATATTATGAAATCAAGGCCCATCAAACCCTTAGTCATAAAGTGCCAGAAGGTGTTCTCAGTCTTCTTTAGGATTATCAATACACTTCCAGTTTAAGAGCTGCTAAGCAACCCCACTCTGTTGTTTTTCCTTGTCCTAATCCTGATTGCGCTCAGATGACAGGACAGACTTTAGGGTGTAACATATATACTAGTAGGTTTTTGAGCTGCAAGCCCCCTCAGCCTTGTTTTTTGTCTAGCGCCACACCCCCTCCCCACCTTCGTGAGGGACAGATGTAAGGGTTTTATAACATATTAATAAATGGCAACCTCCAACTGAACACAGAGCATAAGTACTGTAAAATTGTATCTGGTTATTGTACTCTGTATTTTGATCTCAACACTCTCCATTCATGGTTATTATTTTATGATTATTATTTGGATCGTTATTCTGGTCGTTAGTGTTCAAACCAATTATCCTGCTAGGCATTCTCGATTCCCTTGATTGGTGAGAATTCCCTGTAGACTGTTCATAGATTGATAAAAAGTGAACATATTTTATGAAATCAAGGGCATTTGAAGCCTTTTCTTCTTTAGGAATGTCGGTATAAGACAACCTCCACCTTAGTGATGGGTCCGGGTCAATTTTTTTGCTGGGGTTGGGCTGGGTCAGCCATCTATGGTTTAGGTTTGGGTTTGGAAAATTTCCCCTAAAAACATCAAATTTTTCAATTTTTTCCCCATCGGGTCAAAAAAATATCTTCGGGTTGGGTCAAAAGTAAGCTCGGGTCGGGTCAGCTCTGGATCAGAGTTCACAATTGTAGTCAACGAAGTGCATAAGCTATGCTTTGACTGCTCTATATGTCAGTATATGAACAATCTGTTATTACAAAACCTCTGTGCAAATTGAAGTGAATGCAGAGATAAATACTTAATGTATCATTCAATACAGATAATTCAATTATTTGGTAGGTATAGCTTATTTGGCAGCGCAATCAAGCATGTCAGTCAAATTATATACAAAAGTGGTTAAAATACATTTTGTAATAAATATAAAGCCTTTGATAGCCAGATTTTATAACAATTCAAAAGGAAAAACAGGAAAGCAAACACTGCTCAACCGCTCAGACCACTTTGAGCTAGTTTGGTTTGGATGGATTGGGATGAGCGTGGACAATGACAATGACAATATTAGAAGACGGCTTAAACATACATATTTTAACCATACGATCTGTGATTTTATTGATTTATTTATTGCTTTTGTAAAGGACTCATTGTCAAAAAAAACCAGAACGTATCAAATTTCATGACGTATTTGAAATTTGGTACGTTCTGTTTCATTTGACAATGAGTCCTTAACAAAATAAATAAATAAATAAGTAAAATTACAAATTGTATGGGCAAAATATATATGTTTAAGCCGTCTTATATATCTGTCTGATATCTGTGACAAATTCAACTCTTAAAAGGTCTAGCATATTGAGTGTTATACTCAAGTGTTTAAACCTGCTACATATAAAATGAAACTGTAGTTTTGACTGATGTGAGAATGAAAAAAACAGGCAAAGAAACCTTTTTTCAGAGATAAGAGTGAAATGCATTTCAATCAAAAGAAGTGTAATTTTGACCATTTTTCAGCTCTTTTCAATGAACAATAGGAAGAAACAAAGCAACCAATTTACTCCTACATTTACTCTGGGCATTGTTGACAAAATAAGAAATAGACAAAGGGGTTTGGCACAGCTGAGAGGTCACAGCCAACTTACTGAGAACTTAAATCTAAATTTGTTCGTTCAATCCCTAGCCATGTCTACCATTTTCAACCCCGTATTTAGAAAATGAAATAGCAAGGTACCATCGCAGTAAGGACAATAATAATCCTTTGTAACCTCAGCCATTAATGTATGTTTATGGCAGAACTAATATAAATATGTTGATTTCACATTAAAGTTGGTGGAGTCCAAACTGCACAAGATCATTATTATCAAAATCATTATCCCCAAAAAAGATTTTCTTTCTCAAATTCTCAAGATAATATATCAAAGATCCTTCCAAGAGTTTTCTTGTTGGGGTGAACTTGGATTGAAATTTTTATCCTCATACTTATGTTCAATAACATGTAAGTAAGTATAGCATGAACAAGAAAAAAAAGAAATGGTTACTGGATTTGTTTTCTGTCAAGCATGTAAACCATTCCAGCAACTATTGAACTACTACAAAGAAAAACTTTGAACTTAAAGTAACCAATCCTATTATCACAAAAGTTGAGCATTCTGTTGGAAGTATTTAACTTATTTTTTTCACAAACTAAGATCATTTTTGGTATCAATAGGAAACTTCAGGAGCAGCAAGAAAAACTTTGCAACACAGCCATTGGTAGAGAGCTCCCAGAGTGCTACCATCCTGAAGACAACCCATCCTTGGACACTACCCACGTAGTTGAATCTTCAACAAGTATAGCATTAGGTAAATATAAAATTTCAAATCAGCGTCTCTCTCTTTTTGAGTGTCAAGTGAAATTATTCATGACAGACGTTATTGATCCTGGCTGGGAATAATTTTTTGTGAATTTTTGGTAACTCGAGGTCTAAGGTTGCCAGAGGTGCTGGGATTAAAACCCTGACCATCAGATCTCCAACCAGATGCCATGGCTTTATTTCCTACATCAAGTACTACAAAAGGAAAAAGCAGCTATTAAAATGTATCGCTTGATGCATATAGGGACGAGAAAAAACTCCTTTTCAGTCTGGATGTCAGACTTTGACTGCTCCATCGATGCCCTTGCTCTGTCCGCGCCCTCACATGACTGACAGACATGTCAGTCATTCACGTACATAAATACAAGGGTATACAAATGGGTTTCAGCAGCCATGGACGTCCCTTTGTTTCTTAAATTACGCTTTCATAAAAAACTTAAATTTAATTTATATTTATAAAACTCTAACGTCTGTCCCGCCACACGAGGGCGTGGAAGGAGGAGGGCGCGGATGTGGGCATGACAGGAGGGAAAGGGGATGGCTTAGCACCTCTTAAACTGCTAGTTGAATAAAAGTGGGTTTACCTTAATCAAAGTCAGATCTTTTGATCCAACTTTTTATTACAGAGAATGTCTAAAAAGGCTGTTAGTTTTCACATAATTTTTTATACAATTAAAACTTCCTAAAAGTGTCTTTTGTTAGTAATATGAATTCAAAAGCATACATTAGAAATTGATTGCTTTTGAAAGAGTTTTTGAAGTCATTGCAGGTAGTTTTTAGTTGATAAGATTACAAGAAAAAGGCATACCAAAATTTTCTTGATGAATGTAAACAACTTTCTATTGTGACCAATTACATACATACTTTGATATATTTTTGCAGTTGACTTTCTCACCACAACAACTACAACTTCATCTACTTTTGAATCACCAATCTATGCAACAACATGGAATTTCACTTCAATATGTTCAGGAATAGAAGATGCAACAAACTCAACTGTAGCAAAATATTGCAATGCAACTTTACAGAATAGTAAGGATATAATTTTCTTATTGCATTTGCATTGAAGGGAAAATTGTAGAAAATATTATTTTCTTGCAAAATGACTTTGACATATTTTACTACATTCTCATCTAAAGTTTTATTTTCCCTTAAAATATTTTACGATCAACTGAAAAACCTTCTTAACAATCTTTTGATCAACATGCCCTTGCACAGATCAACAACTTTAATCTGGTACTATCTTTTAATAATACCGCTTTCTGTTCACTTCCAATACCAGCCACATTCCTTTGAATCTAACAGTAAATCTTTATACAAAGCATTGACGGGAAAACTTCTGGATCACCAAAGTCACAGATCTGTGTAGAATGTATATAAATCAGAGCTGAAAGCTTTTGGTTCAAATCTTGGTTTAATGAAAGTGCCCATTCAAATTGTGGTTTTACCAGAACAATAGATTGCTTTATATTACATATACTGCACAGGATATTATTTTTGTTACAGGCTAACCTAATATCACATTTTGTGCAATATGTTGTATTGTGGCATAGCCATAACAGTATCTGCAATATGGGCAAGAGTAATAATGTCTTTTTTTGTAAAAGAAAATTTTTTTGCAAAGTAAGAATCTGTCACATCATTCTGGCCATGTGTTTGTACAGGGTGTTTCACATCAGGGATTTTGATTGCAAGAGAAAGGATTGGAGGATACCTCTGCATTTATAGGGTGGATAAGGAGAATTTGTGGCAGAGCAATTACCATTTTGTGAGGCATCTTTCAATTGGATTTTTAAGAGATTTCTAAGAGGCAGTTCACTAAAGCAAGCTATCAAGCTTTGCTTTCAAAGGTGCAGTAGTCCCCTGAAAAAACTCAACATATCCCAAAAATTTGCTATAGTGAGAATTCTTTTTCTGTACCAACCAAAAATAAGGCTGTGTAAGCACGTTTGAATGGAGTAATGTGATTTTAACGTGTGTACACGTGTTTTAAGGCGGTTTACAACAAAATTTGCACCATTGGCACGTGTAATCCGGGTGCCACGTGTAAACAGGGTAAAACATGGGTGGATACACCTGAACGTTGGCATACAGTGTGTCTTATTTTTGGCAGGGATGCTACCCTCAGATTCCTGATATACCCAACTTGTGTAGAATGTTCATCTTTTTCTTGATTGACAACTAAGATACTTTGTTCACTCATCTTTTGACCTCAGAGTTTGTTCTTTTCAGAGCACCAAATTCATTTGAAAGTAGGAAGATTAAATTGCACTAAGAGTTTTTCACGAATGAAGATTTCGCAAATACAATTTTGGCACCAACATTTTTCCAATTTTGATTATTTAGGTTAAGAGTGGTTATAGTCGATACTTTTATTGGGGAAACGCATTTTGGGAAAACGTATTCCAAAAAACCTCCTTTCACTATTTTTGGGAAATCTTTGTTCGTTAAAAACTCATAGTTGCAATTTAATGACAGAAAGTATGAAAGGTATGAAAGGCCAGAGCTGCTCTGATAGGGAGTCCAATCCTGATTAAATTAGAGAGAAAATCTTCCTTATACATGAATCCTTTTTTTGGAGCTCCAACCTGATCTCTGCTAAGCTTTATTTTGGTTGCATCAAAAACACAAAGGATTTTTAAACTGCAATATCTTTAATAATTGATGGCAGAAGAGTTAAGTCCTGTCAAAAATAAACAACAATATTTTTTTACAAAATGCACAAGGGAAAATTTCAAAAGTACAAGTGGCTTGATCAATAGCTCACATGCACAAGAAAGAAAATAATGTTCAAAAAAGTTCTTTTTTCTGGACCTTGATGAATGATATTTAACATAGCTTCCTTGTTCTAGTATTTCTTTATTACAATAATTTTGTAAGCTTTTCTTTCTCAGCCGATTTGGTATTAATAAATGCTTTTCTCTTAATCTTTTAGTAAGTTTATCAACACCATGTGGTCCTGAGTGTTGGCCAGCTCCATTTGGAACTTTTTTGACAGTATTCATTGCTGTCAGTTTGGCTTGTTGTATTGTTATTACAACATTTGGAAACCTTCTGGTGAGTTAAGACTCAATTATCTTTCTTTAGTTTTTCTGCTATTTTAGAAAAGAAAACTATGTGATATTGATGAAAATAAAATTAAGTAGATGTGCATTTTTTGCTGAAAAATGCAGAACCCTCCATAAGCAACACTGTCCCCCTAAATTATTAAAAAATCAAGTGTTGAAACCATATAAGTGTGCCATGGGCGTACTGATGCTTGCTTGCCTTGACAGGCCTAGTCTAGAAAAACCTCATGACTCAGCTCCAAAACTAAATTTCAAAAATCTCCTTGGTAACTTTTTTGCGTTAATATAAGAAATCTGTAGACAAAATTTCAGCTCTCTAGCGTCAAAACTGAGGGAGGAGTTTGTAGTGACAGATGGACCAGTGGAATAAAGGCCCTTCAGTATACACACGTGCAAATGACTGATTTTTACAATAGCAAAAATTCTAATCCTCCCCACTCACTTTGGTCATGGACGTATAGTCTGTGAAAGCGAAAGGGTTTCTGATTTGCAAGACAGCCACGTTAGATACTAGAAGGCATGAATATTGACTATCCCTGAGATCCAATACGAGCAAATCTTATTATTTGGTACCGTAGACAGGATAAAATAGATCCTGGATAATCACACACATCTCCTAAAAATGGTCTTGTAATGAAAGAGTTCTGCAAATGTGAAATACCTTACTCTCAAGAGCACAAAATTTAAAAGATAAGTAGAATGTAAATTTACTTACAAAGACTTAAATCTAGGAACTTTTAATCGAACACTTTTCTAATTGGTAAGAATGACCAGTCAACATCTTCAGGAGAACAGGCTTATTTATTGACATTCAAAGCAGGTGCTCAGTGATCAATTGCATACGGAAACGTGACTTGGACAGGATTATAAGAATCTCAAAGGGAAACCTGTGATTCTGTGGACTCTTAGGGACCCGTGACTGCCAAGGGTTTCCTTGGCAAGGAGGGTGCAGGTTGGCTGTTGAGGCTTAACCAGCTCCTTAAAAGTTAAATTCTGGTGGCCCTAATCTGAGCATAAAAATTCCAAACCAAACATGATTTTTCCTGCCTATTCCTGACAGAATTTTACACTCAACAATCAACTTTACCCTAACCGGTCTAAACCCATGTAAGTCTGCAACTTGGATAAATACTACAGGACACCTCCTATTTATCTTAACTATTAAGCTGCAATTTCTGACTGGAAAAATAATTTAACCGCTTTTGGCTACAACTTCGAGAAGAGGTTAACCTTCTCTATCACGACAGAGTGGTGGAAGAAAACAAACAATACTTTATTAAATATGAAAAATTATAGGAAGTTTTCTGATAAATACATAAAAGTTACAGATTAAGTAAAGACATTGTCTGATTAAAACTTCACAAAAACTAAAAGAAGCTTGTGTAATCAAAGTTTCTTTGATTGAAGTCCTTTGTCAATAAGTATCTCATGTTTCATTTTTTGACAGCATCTGTAAAAGTTGTTGTTGATCAACAGAGCTGTATGCAAAAACTCTGGGACAAAAACACAATAATTTGTTTTTTTCTGAGGACAAATAAAAACATTGAAATTGAATAATAAAACTCCATGTAGTCATTATGTTGGAGCCTTTTACCAAGCCTAAGAGTTTGTGAACAAGGGCAGTGGCCAAATGGAAAAGTTTCTTATTTCTCACATAAGTAACTAATCTGTAGAAAAGAAAACAAAAGTTTTGTATGCTTTGACACAAAACAAACTTACTTTGGTTTTAAAACTGAAAGAAATATTCAACTTTTCTCAGCTGTTTTGAAAGAATGTTTTTAACTAAAGTAATAATGCTTATTGGCCAAGACAGTAAGCTTGTCTTTTTTACAATGTTAGAGTATCAAAAACACTAATTTTAATGAAAACACCTTTATTAGATTTTTATACATTTCTGTCTGCCTTACAAGAAACTTGTGAGGGAAAAGTTACCCAACTGTATTCTGGATTTTATTTTGAGGATGTTAGTTAAAAATGGCATGGACTCTTCTTTTTCAAATAGTGGTGATATGGATACCCTACCACGTGCAGCTCAGATTCATCACTTAAGTTCTAGTTGCGGAAAAGGAACAGCCAAAACTTTGCTGCAAAGTTTGAAGAAAAATCCCTCCAAATCATACAAAAAGACATATTTTGAATGATGAGACCCTGTGTCACTGTGATACCAGCAAAGTATATGCATTTATAATTTATGGTTTCATTAGGTCATAGTGGTTGAGTGATCAAAGGCACCTGATTGAAAACTAAGGCCTTAGATTATGATCATTGTTTAAAGCAAACCGAAGGGGGGAGTTTCGAAATTTTGTTTAGAGATCGAGCGTGACGTCCAATGTGGGTCTGTCACTTTATTATGCTCCCACAACAGTGAAGCTATAGTCCTGAAATTTGGCATGCATAATCCCCACATATGGATGTCTCCAAAGTTACTGATCAGAATTTTGATATTTTGCCTAGAAGCTGAGACATTTTAGTTTAAAGTTATATAGTAAGGGTCATTCGGGCGGGTTTGGCATTCTTCCACGCACAAAAAATGTCTATCTACTTAATTATTATTTCTGCAAGCGAGCGAAGCAAGCGGCAGAATTTAGTACTTTTGTAGAGCTCTCAGAGGCGGACAGAGAGATAAAGGCTTTAAATCATTGAATGCTCTATTCTTTCAGGTGCTGATCAGCTTTGTTGTTGAGCGTGGTATACGCCAGCCTACCAACTTCTTCATTGCTTCATTAGCTGTCACAGATGTCCTTATAGGCACAGTTTCAATGCCTTTTTACACTGTGTACGTTCTTGTGGGTTACTGGCCCTCAGAGCTGGGTCCTATTTTGTGTGATCTATGGTTGTCTGTTGACTACACAGTGTGTCTTGTCTCACAGTTTACTGTTCTACTCATCACTGTTGATAGATTCTGCTCTGTAAAGGTGATTTATTTGCTAAAGATGGGCTCGGGCCAAAAAGTTTTGACCTGAGTCGGGTAATATTTTTGCTGCTCGGGTCGGGTCGACTCCGGGTCAGGAAAATTTTCCTCAAAAAAGTCAATTTTTTATCCTGTTGAATCTAAAAATCGAAAAAATATCTTCGGGTTTGGTCAAAAAATATCCGGGTCACTTCTGGTCAGAAGTATGGTCAAGTTGGGTCATGGCTCGATCATCTCTATTATTTGCTGATTTTTGACATTCTTATAATTAAAAAGACCATAAAAAAGGAAACTGTGTTATGTCAAATTTCACCTAGTTGCAACCTTTCAAAGTTAGAGTTTTTATTGCCATTTAAGGTTAATGATTGCTTCTAAAAACAAAACAATCTTGAGAAAGAATTTATTTGTTTATTTTACGGTTATGAACACCATAAAGGAGAAGGAATGGCTATTGGCAGACTTTTGTTATGGGCCTTTAAGTTTTATCTTGAATCTCATGCAGTAGTAGCTACATTTAACTTTTTTCTGTTTATAAAAATCTTTATCTGTCTGTTAGTGTGGTCTGTGTGGTCAAAGAATGGAGACTGAGCTTTGGTATTTCAAGGGCGTCCCTATAGTTTGCCTTCTGCTAGTTTGCCTAACACTAGTTTGCGCATACCTGACTCATTTGCATACCACGACATAAAATTATTAGTTC
>Ga0194133_10007512_pt1 | contig 13041 bp, 2 predicted proteins | sample TA2KigOf40mmetaG_FD_155448 | JGI IMG/M metagenome (GOLD analysis project Ga0194133, IMG submission 155448) | Freshwater microbial communities from Lake Tanganyika, Tanzania - TA2015055 Kigoma Offshore 40m | ecosystem: Environmental > Aquatic > Freshwater > Lake | place: Tanzania: Lake Tanganyika...
ATCAAAAAAAAAAGTATGGATGAGTGATACTTTAATTTAAGAAATTTAATTCTGTTCTGAAAATTAGTGTGTCTGATGCTTGGGCATTGAAGCGGAGGCAAAGAACAGAACAAAGTAGGGAGGATATGCGTTGAGCTAAAATCCCACAGAAGACCTTTCCAATCAAGAAAAGAATCACTACTGAACTCTTTATTGATAGGAAGTGGGGGCTTTATATACAAAAGTAATGGAGGGATCAGATCAAGAAATAACCGACCTCTTGGAAGAGGGCAAAAAGGATTGGCTGGTAATAACTGTTGCGGGAGTGAAAACAGCGGAAGCCTGTTTAGGTGAACTTACAATTACTTGGAAGAGAGACTTAACAACATCAGCCAGTTTGAAAAGACTTTGAACTACTAAAGTGAAAAATACATAGCGCAAAAAGAGGGTATTTGAGCGTGTACTACGATAAAATTATTTTTTGAACTTTATGATAAAAAAATGATATGTAAGTAAATATTTTTGGGAAAGAACTTCTTTACGATATCTCAATCCATTCTTCTTTTTCTTTGTCCTACAAATCAGTAAAAGAGGACGCAATCCCTTTTGATGTACTTGTCAAAAGATTCTTCTCTGTCAGTAAAAAGCTGGGCCTGATCATCTTGAAAAAGAGTTCGGAAAATAAAATCCTGGTGATACGATATCTACGAATTTGTCAATCTGACTTTTTTCATTACATTTGTGTTTGAGATAAAAAAACCTGTTTGCATAATGAGCCAATATCGTGGCTTCACTCTCCAAAATGACTCATAAATTTGATAGAAAGTTCGTTGCAGAAATACGAGAACTCAAAATGAATATCTCAAATTAAACTTTTATTTTTGTCATGACAGACTAGCTAGAACACCATCTCCGAAGATAATCCCATTTGGGAAAGATATTATTTCACCCCTACCTTTGTTAATTTTACTGATTAAAAACTGCGCTCACAAACCACTCAATTTTCTCTGAAAATTCCCACTCTTCGAACCCTCGAAAATGAGTTTTTTGAATTTCATTATCTGAAGTCCAACCCCAACTGGCTTGATAAGTGTGACCTACTTACCTCAGATCCTTTCAGTCTTTTTACCAACCAAAAAAATCGTTTTTCTTGGAGTGTTGAATCGGATAAGAATTATTATTCTTATCTTCATATGTGTAGACATTCCTATCTGTCTAAATAATTCACATCGTTAGTGAAGAAATCTTTGAAGAAGAGCCCACAATCATGCAAAAAAGTCGAAATTCAAAGAGAAATATTTTCTTTCAGACAAAAGAAAGGGAAGGTTTATCCAAAGGAAACTTGTTGAAGATTTTTGAGCTCAGATTTGAGATTTGGTTTTACTTGAATACTTTGTTTTGCAGAATATACCCAAACAACTATAGGCTTATTTATATCATAATTTGAAACTTAAATTATAACAATTTTGGAGCTTAATTATCTAGTTTCACCAAAACCTTTTAAAGGTTACTGTTGAAATGCAAAATGCTTATCATCTTTTTCTTTTTTAAAAAGCAAAGTCCAACATTTGTCACAGATAATTTTCTTCTGAATTGTATTTTACATTTTTGTAGCCATATTCACAATTGTGCATTTAAAAGTAGCAATTTAAACAATTAAGTAGATGAGTATTTTTTGTTAAAAAATGTAAAACCCTTCAAAAGCAACTAACTCAACCGAAAAATTGACCCACCATTTTGCCACATATGTTGAATAAGAGAAAAAAAACAAAAACAATTTACAATATGCGCACTAAATAAATCGTATTTACTATGTTTATTTTTAGAGTACACAATCAACCAATTAGCAAATGGTATCTCAAATGTCTATTACAATATTCAGAAACTGTTGAATATTTTACACTTAAAATAATGTTCTTGTGAACAAAAAACAAGGAAAAGCCTTTTCCTTTCATTTTTTCTCTGTCCTCGCAATTTTTATACTTTTCAAAGAAAAAATGACCACATTGACTTTAAAACCTCATAAGCTTTGATAAAGTAAAAAAAATTCATGATATCATAAAGATACCATAGCAGAGGGGTAAGGTGCTAACCTCATGATGGGAAGGTCCTTGGTTCAACTCTTACCAGCTTAACTTTTGTAGCTAAAATTTCATGTCTAGAAAATGGAAATAAGTGCCAGAAGCATGTCTGAAGAGAACATTTTGATCTATTTCTATTTTTTCAAGAAGAAATGACATTTGAAAAAATTAATTTTGTGCTTTAAGATATGTTGCACATTTGGCAAATCTATTTTGTGTAAAACTCACATAAAATAATGCCAAATTTTGCAATATTTTTGGTCACAAATATAATACAGAAAAATCAATCATCATCATGCGCTGCATGAATCCGTCCATCTGTCAGACTAGCAGCATATGCGAAGCCAATGACATCTAAGACAGCAGCCATATTACAAACTAAACTAGCCTAGCCAAGAAAAAAACCCCATATCTCAGCTCCTGGAAAAATTTTTAAAATCCCCTCAGTAACTTTTTTGGCATTAATATAAGGAGTTTAAATGCAAAATTTCAGCTTTTAAACTTTAAAACTGAGGGAGTAGTTTATGGTGACAGTCAGTTGGACGACTTGGTGCTCCCCTATAAATGCGTGCCCGCGCATGGCAAAAATCTACCATAGTAAAAATTCTAACTTCTCCACTTGCTTCGCTTGTGGAGGATAATGAATGAAAAGATAAGGCTAAAAAGTTCAATATTTTTCATCCCACACCTATGAACCTTTCCCTTTTGCACGATTCTCTATATTCCTTGACCAAATCTTATTTTATGCAAAAAATAAACATGTTAGGAAAAAACATTTCAGTCTACCTTGACCTGTTCCTTCACATACATAGTTTTCTTCAGTTTATAGTTTTCGATATTAATTTGTGGCAATAGCACCAAAAGGTAAGAGGATAGGATTACCAAGGATTAACTTGGAATTGCCTTGGAAATAGAACAGTTAGAAAGAAACTAATGAGCCGTTCCATAAAAAACGTTGACTTATGCAAAAAAACAAAATAAAAAAGGTCTCTTTTCTCTATCTGTTTATGAATGACCCTGTGAAATTCCCCCACTCAGCTATCATCCTGCTCAAATTATACGATCAATTACGTTTTCCGCATAAACCAGATTTTTCAGCAATGAAAAAACCAAGTCTTGGCCTCTACAGATCAATCTTTTTTATGTGAATTATACAATAACAAGACAATAATGTGAAGTTCTTATTATGATTTTTATTCAAAAGTCTAAAATTCTCGGATTGAATATATGTCAACTATAAGAGAGCTTTTTTTTATTCTAACGTCACTGACTTGTTTTCTTCTTCTTTCAGATGTCGAAATGTTTGGGATTCGGATAAATGCAATTCATTCGAAACTGGAATTTTAAAAGAAGTTGTATTGATCGAGCCTAAAGAATTCTAAATTATTTGCCTCTTTTGCTGGCATTTCGTGATGTCTGTGAATCTAGATATCGACAACTCGACGCCAAAGCTTCGAGGTTACCTGGACGTTAAAAATTTTCCGAACAGTGGAAGATCCAGGGCTAGACTACCAAGAAAGGTAAAAAAACCCGATTGAATCGTCTGGTAAACAATGTTTTTAGAAGACGTGCAATTTTAGTCCCAAAAATAGTTACTTTAATGCATGGGCTATTGAGAAATAAAATTATATGCTCTTTGTTAGATGATAAAAACAAAAAGAAGAACAGACAATCAAGCAAAAATTATCTTTTAGCTGTGTGACTAAAGAGCAACCAACACTTTCTAATATTTTCTACAATTTTCAATTTTTGTTGTTTATTGGAAATTTTTGAAAATCATGTTTTTGATTGAAAATGGAAAATCTCATATCATCTAGTCTCAATTATGAGTTTTAATAAAAAATCAAAAATAAGCTAAATTCTTCCTGAAGACTTTTCATTTTAGTTTTTGAATTCTGCTTAAAGATACACTCTGAAGCAAAGTAAGTATTGATAACTAGGTAAACGGTATTTTTTGTGCAGGGAAAAATACTTCATCCTCCCAAGCAACCTGCCTACTTAAAAAATTCATGGCTCCTTCAATTTGAAATCTAGAGAAAAGTTTATAAAACAACAATGTTTGAACAAAAATTTTTATTTTATAAACTTTTCTCTAGCTTTAAAATTATGGGAGCCATTATAAAAACATAAATATAAAACTTTGAACTTAAATATCTCGGCTTCTAGGCAAAATGTCAAAAATCTGGTTAGTAACTTTTGAGCTATCTAGGTGGGAAATATGGATGCCAATTTTCAAGTCTCTAGCTCCACTGGTGTGAGAGGAGGAGTAGGAGAATTACGGAAGGATGCACGTCACGCCATTTTTGGCCCGATCCCTATACAAAAATTCTAAACTCCCTCTTTGCTTCGCTCGGAAGGGATTTAAATTTTAATGATTTATTGAGAAGTTTGTAGCTTTGTCATTTTTCCTTATAAGTGGATGGCATCCTATTTTTGCTTACAGATTTTGAAGAATATTTGTGAATGTCAACGAAGAATATTTTACACATGCCATAGTTACTGAATTAGATTAGGTTTTTATTGAACTTTTACAATTTAAATATCTTCTTCAATTTTGATGGATTTGACATGCAACTTCACAAGAAGAGAAGAGCTCTTAGTATTTTTTTCAATTAAAATTGGAATGAATGCCTTTTAAAATTTATTAGTGATTTTTTTAAATCAAATAGTTAACCAGAATCTTGCTGTTTATAACACATTTCTTCCCAAATCTGTTGCTCCAAAATATCCGAACATTCGAAAATTAAGAAATTATGCTTAAAAAAAGTAAGATAAAAAACTTCTTTGTTGGTGGTAGCTGTAATTTTTTGTAGGTGGTAATCTAAATATTTTTTTGATCAGCTAGAATCACCCTTTTTGGGTATATTCTCCTCAAAAATGAATAATGAGAAAGGATGAAAGAAATTTTAGCACACCACCATTTTTTGCCGAATAAGTTTCCATCAATATCCTTTTGTTACTTTTATCTATCAAGTTTTTATCAGTAACACAAAAGAATGTTTTAATGAAATTCATCTTGCTTCAGTAATTATCAAAAGAGACATTTTCAATACGAGAAAAAAGGGATTAGTGAAAAAACCCTTGTTGCAAATGCAATGCCAATCCTCTTTTTGAAGATAGGTAAAGTTGAATTTCATAGCTGGATTACAAAAAAAATCATAGTTCCTCAAACAAGAAAATCCTCCTTTTTATAGGGCTTTAATTCTTTTAAGGCCTTGAATCGAGGCAAAGAACTCTTACAACTACATAGTCTTTGGCGTTATGTACTTAATCCTTTGTCTAAAGTTTTTTTAATCGTTAGTTTCTACAAATGCTAATTTTGCAAAATGCCTTTTTCCCAATCCTTTTTTTGCACAATCGGTTACTGATTCCACTACGATATGTTCACTTTCAGTTATGACTTTCAGTCATGGAAGGGTTAAGATGTGATGAAGCATCACAACACTATGATTGTATTCGATTAGATATGGCTGTCACCTAGAATAAAACATGATGTACGTAGATTCATGAACAAAGCTGGAGCAAAGCATGTGATGATTGCCATTTCTCAAAGTCTTACCTTTTTCATTCAGTTTTGAAAACAAGGATAAGGCTAGAAATGTTAGATGGGAAATTTTTTATTCATCTCTTAGAGTTAGTGTGGAAAATTATGACAGGCATCTTCAAGCATCCGCAAAACCTTTTTCTATGAGCCTGATGAGTGTGTGTTAGACAATCTCCCTCACCCCCTACTTCATTGAATCTTGCTGAAGAAAATCCCATCTTCCTACTTCAGATGAATACTGCATCAATAACTAATCGATTTTGCAAATGAAATGGCTTGCAAAGGCGTGGCTTGAATGGAAAAGGATTCAGATAGAACATAAATACAGACAGATCTATAGATAAAAGGCAGCTAGTGTGGAATAATTGAAATCTTTTCGTGTCAATCCAGAATTGAGAGTAATAAAAATACCTTTGTTTCTCCATTTTGACATTCTTTGTTTGTACTTTAAGTAGAATCCTAAAATACCTGAAAATTTATAACTTTGATATTCTACTTTCAATTTCTTTTTCTTCTATTGGCTCAAACAGACCAACATGGTATGAATCAGAAAAGAGTTTTGAAATATAGAATATGTCAATAGAAAGGTACTCAAAAATTTGGCAAGTCATATCAGACTTGAGTTAAGTTCAGGAATGAGTAAACAAGGTCATGACTTTTGCATAAGGAAATGGATGTTCTAGGGAAAATGTTTCAGATGAAAGTTTTACTTTGAGTTTTCAAGCGTCCCTTGCTTGAAGTGACATTTTGTTTGCTTTAATTCAATAAACTGTAAACTTGAGGCCTCATTTGTGTGACACAAACCTTTTATGTGTCAAGACTAGTGAAATTTGAAAATTTACTAAAAACATAAAAAGCTTTGAAACTGTAGAAGTTCATGCTGAAGTTTCTGGTTTTCTTAAGTCAAATCATACTCTCACAAAAAGAGTAAATTCAATTTTCTTTTTATCCTAAAGTAGTGGTCTTGTAAAGTGGGGAAAAGGGTTGCAATAAGTCAACTGTTTCTTTTTAGCCAGGGATTTGTAAGGCTCTGCATTTCTATTCAGAACTACAGAAATGCGAAAAGGATTGTCCTGTAGAAGTTGTATTGCCAGGGAGTAAAGTTGGGCTTAGATGCAAACATAAAACATCTTCAAATCCTTGAATGGAGTCTCATGATTGAAACTAGGGTGGAATATAATTTGACCAGAGACCAAACAAAGAAATATCAGTTTTTACAAGAAAAAATGCTCACACAAACATATAAAGTGAAGTTGCTTAACTAAAGTTGAAAAAAAATTTCTTAACAAATCACCTTGTCTCACTTCTTATTGGTACAATTCCATTGTAGACTGCAAGCAAAGAAAAACTGAAGCTTAAATTTGGGATTTGTAAAAATAAAAATGTTTTGAGGCTCAATCTGAATTTGAATTGTCGCATGTGCAGGAGATGCCATGCGTCAAATTTTCTTGGAATCAAGTTGAGAAATGGGAGCAAAACGAAATGTAAATCTCTTCCGTACAAGGAATCAGGAAAAGGGAAATAAGTTTTTATGCAAGCCTTTATCTATTTTTATATTTTGGATACTCATTTGGATTAGTCCTTTCTCAGAGTGTTCATGGCGGGTGGAATAATTTTCTCCGCAAAAATTTCAACCTTGGAAGATAAAGTTTCTCAATCAAGAAGAATATTTGAGAAAATAATTTCTTCTTCGAATGACCTTTTTTAAATGGATCACTCAATTCAATTTTGTGGAGATTAAGGTTTTTCAAAAATAACATCTTTTATGTTGACTTAAATATCAATTAGTTTAATGTAATAATGATTTTGAAAAGAATTCGGAGATGAGATTGTCGATGAAACAAGAATTTTTTCCATGGGTAAAACTTTAACGTGGGGTGAGTCTCAAAAATGGGTCTGAGCACTTGAAAAATCGTGAAACGTGTTCAAGAGATTTTTTTAATCGAAAACTTTTCTTCAAACAAGAGGTTGTCAAAAATAAATTGACAAAAGTTGAGCCCTGCTCTTCGACCTACAAACGAACATTCCGAGATGAAGCTTTTCAAAAGTCAGCTTGACAATGAGAACCACAAAAAAGCATCGTTCAATCTAAAAAGAAAGGAAAAATGAGGGTTAATGTAGATTTCATTCTTTTTTGATTACTTGAATGTTTTGTATGGTCTTGATAAAGTAATAAGTCCATATAAGCTTTCTAAATCTTTCTATTGCTCTTTTAAGGAGGCTCAAAAATCACAAAGTACCAATTCTTGAAGAAAAGAAATTAAAAAGCGAAAAATACCATCTCATTATACCCATTTTTGTTATAAAGTATCTCTAAATTGAACAAGACACCGATTGAGTTCTTACAAAGGCTCATTTCCCAAAACTTTTCACATTCTAAAATTGCACTTGAGGTTCATTTAAAATCTTGTAGCCCAATTCAAAGATTACAGAATAAAATCTAATAGTTAACTTCCATTACTCGTTATGTAGCTGAAAAAAAAAGAAGGAGAACGAAAGCCTAAAGTGAAATAGATTTTATTGAATGGCAAAAAAACCTCCAAACCCGGGGTTGAATGTCTAGATTGCTTTCGAAATTATTGGAAAATTCGAATCACGCCACAACTTTTCTTCAAGTCTTCTTGTCAACTGGAAAAGATCTCCCTGTTATAGTTTGTTCAATCTAAAACATTATTACAAAATCTAAGTCTAACAGAAAGCTTTAGATAATTCTCAAATCTCTAATGGAAGTCCAATAAAAAGAAAAGGAATTATAAGTGCTTAGATCAAAACTTACTGTTACATTAATACAACTTTTTGATCTTTCCCAGCTCATCCAATTTTTACTTGATAGCCAATGGGTGGAATGTTTATCGTTCTGAAAAACTTTTGTTTTACTTTTAACGGGAAAAAAATCACAATTTAGACTGAAAAGTTTTGCTCCTCTGTTGAATGTTTAGTTATGAAAGCTATAAGTGCTTAGTAAGGCATAAAGGCTGAAACAAAAGTTTGTGAGAAAAGTTACCACGGGAGAAGGAGAGAGTTCTTTTGAGAATTAGGTCGAATAAACGATGTTATAGAATTTTTCCACCGAGAAGGGGTGAAGGTTTAAGTTATTGAAGTGTGCCCTGAGTAGTGCGCAAACCGTCAACTTTTTTTTCATCTGGGAACTAAAAAAAAACTTTGTGTGTTTCCCTTTTTACTAAAGAAAAAGATTGGGTTTTTCGCTACAATCAAATATAAAATGTCACATCTTGCTTCAAGGAAAATAAAACACAAAAAATTATTAACTAATAGGCAAAAATGATGTGTTGGGCTGAGAGACTCGCGTGCAAACCTTCTATTTAGGAACTTATTGAAATTCATGTTACTTGTGTCTTGGTCTTGGAACTCATGACTTTTGAACTTAAAAGTCCTTTGAGAGAATTAAACCAACAAAGTTTCCAACTTCCTTTCATTTGACACTTGTATTGTGACTAAAGCTGTCAGAATCTGCAACTGGGGAACATTTTCTCTTGAACTTGAGTTTTAATTGTGAGATGTTATTCCAATGCACAGGATCCAATCAATACTAAAGTCTAGTGATGGGTCCGGGTCAAAAATTTTCGACCCGGGTCAAGTCAGGTCAATTTTTTGTGGCTCGGGTCGGGTCAGGTCAGCCATTTATGGTTTTGGTTTGAATTTGGAAATTTCCCCTAAAAATTAATAGTGATGGGTCTGGGTCAATTTTTTTGTGGCTCGGGTCGGGTCGGGTCAGCCATTTATGGTTTGGGTTTGGAAAATTTCCCATAAAATATCAAATTTTTCAATTTTTTTCTCTTCGGGTCATTAAAAATCTCTTCAGGTTGGGTCGTAAAGTACCCGGGTAAAAGGCGGGCCGGCCTCTTATTTACTGCGGGTCAAAAGTAAGCTTGGGACGGGTCAGGGCCCATCTCTATACTAAACAGCTGAGGGCCCAAATGTTCAATAGTTGAAATTGAAATAAGCATCAAAGAGTTTTTTTAAGATTTGAACTTCAGCAACGTGGCTGAGATAATAAAAAGCCTCTTTGATTCGAGCTTTTCTGCTTTGGGCCTTTGTTTAATGATTTCTCTAAGGATAAATATAAAAATTGTGTATGAAAATTTCAAAAATCTTTTAACATCCGAGCTTTTAGATTACAAAGATAATCAGTTTTTAAATTCTGTGACTGATTTATTGGCTTAAAACTTTGATGCAGGTATAGAAAATTATATTTAAGATGATTTGCCTTAAATCTCCACCGTCAAAAACTTAAAAAAAGTATATGTTTAACGTCAATGCAAGTCTAGTCTTAATTTAGTTTCTGGATAAAATTTTTACATCTAGAATAGATGCTTCAAGATCAGACTTGAAAGCCGAATAAGAAACTTTGACGGTTACTTTGCAGTTGTCGTAAAACAACATTTTTCCCTCAACGTTGAAAACGAAACCAAAAAGTTTCTTTATTGTTTCGACATGCATTTCAATTTTTTTTCGCCTGAATATTTATATGAAGGCAAGAAAAAAATACATACAGGAAGCTCGCACAAATAATAATTCTCCATCAACGATCAGATTTAAGAAAGTTGCTCTGTTGTTGTTTGTCATTCAAAAAAAATCTCTGAATACAATATGGGAGACAATAACACGTTGCTGAACTTTTATATGGTTCTAGATTAACATCTCAGAAGATTAGTTTCTAGACCGAAAGATTAGACTCATGATGGACATGGTTCTTTATATCAGAGTGTAGATTATTGGCTTCAGCTGTAAAAAAGAAGCAGAACATAAATCTATCTTGCAAAAAAATAATAATAAAGTTGTAGAAAATGCTGTCATTAGCTCTTGATCTGAAAAATGTATCTCCCTCTCATTTCCAATTAGTAATAAAAACACACTCATTCTTTTTTCGAGTAACATATTAGGGACAGGAGAGCTCCCCATCCCATGCCAACCACCCCCTAACAAATCAAGTCCTTGCAGAAAAAAAAAGAAAATTAGAAATGAAGAAAAATCAGACACCTTCTTGTGTGGCAACATTCTGTATATGAGAGACAAAGCTTTTTTGAGCCAACTTAAATTGACCTTTAATATGAACGTAGACTTACTATTTCCAAGCAATAGGCAGTAGCATGTCGCAAGAATTTAGATAAGCAATGCGTATCTCTATAACACTTATCCCATGACTATGAGGATTTAAAGTCCCTGGTCTTATAATAAAAATGTGAGATATTTAAATATGCTCATAATACTTTATTGAGTTAAGTTTAATATACACTTAATGTAACAGGAATGTCCTTAAAAATATCACTTAGCTATCCACTCTATATGACTTCCGTCTAAGCACACGGAGAATAACTAGGTACTCGTTCTAAGGCACGCAGGCCTTTTATTGACACGTGAGACAGGAGCGCGCTGATCAGGGGCACTCGGGAATCAGATATTGGTAAAAGGTTGCGTGATCGTAAAAATACTTAAATCTAAGAACTAAGATCTGTGTGTGCTGTCTACATGAATGACTAGATTGAATTTTCAGACCAAAGAAAGTAAAACAAGCATATTATGTCGAAACAATTTTCACAGGATGAGGGATTAAAGAACCTTTTCGAATGTTTTTCTATGTCAGCATCCTCCAAATGTTCAGTATTCACCATACGAAGGTTCTTACAACACAGGAACAGTTCCGCAATGTCAGAGTTCTGAATCAGAGTAAATTTAGAAAGCTCGAACATTTTTTACAGTCCAATGAATCATGTTGTGTGAAAATTTGTTGAACTTGAAAAATATGACATTTTTTTGCTGCACCTTTATAAGTGCTGATCTATTTTTACTTTGATAATTATTTTAAAAATGATTTGTGGCTCAAGATGCTGTAGAAGCTTTATTTTTGTACTTTCAACGAACATTGCTTAAAGTAAAAAGTTTTTTTGAAGTAAATCAGCAAAGTGTTGTTGATTTTGAAGTTAAAAATGAACTTATGACAAACTTTTTTCAGTTTTCTATCCTTATCATGTTCATACTAAAACTGTTGAATTATTAAGATTCTCTGAGAAGTATTTTTCTGATGCGGAAACGACCTTTTTTTCAATTTAATAGACCATTTCTTTCTTTTTGTCCCGTGAGATTTTGGTTCTGAAAACTATTGACAACATCAGATCGGAATCTATCTAATGAAAGTCATCTTCCATTGAAAAGTGGGGAAAGCTGATCGAAATCGATCATCATGTTACTATTTTTATTGGATTGAAACGATTCAAATTTCTGCAATATTTTATGATAGTTTTTGTACTTTAAGCATTCAATTTCGCACATTTAACCAGTGATTAAAATGTGTTCTTTATGAAAGGTGTTTAAGAATTTTTTTAAATAATATTATCTCTGAATTCGATGTTTTCACTTTCGACATTTCAGTATTACCCAAACAACTTTAATGTCTGTTGCAGAAACATCTTGAATTTGAAGGCATTTCAATTGCGAGAAACGCAATCATGAAATGAATTACAATTAGGTCGAACCATGCGTGGAATTTTAACCTGCAAAAAGGTTTTTTTAAAATTTGAGATTTTTGCCATACAAAGACTGTAAATGAGAGAGAATCTACCCTATCTATACATGTAGACTTACTATTTCCGAGTGATGGGGGGTTGCATGTGGCAAGGATTTAGATAAGCGGTGCAAGTCTCTGTAACACTTATCACTTGACTATGAGAATCTAAAGCTCCCTGGTCTTATAATAAAAATGCTAGGTATTTAAATATGCTCATAATACTTTATTGGGTTAAATACAATACACACATAATATAAAATCTTAAAATAACACTTATCTTTCTACTCTATATGACTTGCGTCTATGCACATGGAGAATAACTAGGTACTCATATTCTAAGGCACGCAGGCCTTTTATTGACATGAGAGACAGGAGCACGCTGATCAGGGGCGCTCGGGAATCAGATGTGGGTAAAAGTTGGATGATCAAAATATTACTTTACCGTAACTTAAATCTAAAAAGTTAAGATCCGTGTGTGCCATCTACATATATATAAAAGTGCCTGTTTGTACCTATGTCCCATTTTCACGCCCGAACCGCCGGACCAATCTCCACCAAATTTTGCACAGACCTCCATACCAACTCAGGAAAGGTTATCAACTCAAGCATGACCCCGCAAACCCGACCCCTGGATCCCAGGGTTACCCCAAACTCCAAAACCCAAACAGGTTATGGGAGAGAAAACTTAAAAATGCGTAAAATGTCCAGATGGGTGACATAAGCTCATCAAATTTTTCCCAGACAGCGCCAGGCCCGGTTGGCTAGTTATCTATATATAAAAGAAACTTTTTGTACCTATGTCCCCTTTTCACACACGAACTGCCGGACCAATCTCCACCAAATTTTGCACAGACCTCCCCACCAACTCAGGGGAGGTTCTTAACACAAGTATGACCCTACCAACCCAACCC
>Ga0194133_10007513_pt1 | contig 13039 bp, 10 predicted proteins | sample TA2KigOf40mmetaG_FD_155448 | JGI IMG/M metagenome (GOLD analysis project Ga0194133, IMG submission 155448) | Freshwater microbial communities from Lake Tanganyika, Tanzania - TA2015055 Kigoma Offshore 40m | ecosystem: Environmental > Aquatic > Freshwater > Lake | place: Tanzania: Lake...
TTCACTTGTAGTTTTTAAATATTTTTTTATTTTTTTCATCTTAATTTTCATCAGAGCAATATCTCTTTTTCTTTCTACAATTTTATTATAATTAGAATAATATAATCCCTTAACAATTTTCTTATAAATTATTGAAAGAGCACCAATGGATGAATAATCTTCTATAGTGGCCCCTGGCAATATTACACTCATAGACCCAATCAAAACATTTTTTCCAACATGAATGCTTTTATCATAAATTTTACAGTAATTCTTCATTGCAATTTTACCTAAAGTTGCACTTGCAATAAATGGTGCAACATAATCGTCTGAACAAGTAAAAAATTGTACAAAATTTGAAATGGTTGCAAAATCATCTAAAAATATACCTTTGGTTCCTCCTGATAATGTACATCCTTTAGCAAGATGCACGTTACTTTTTATAACTATTTTTCCTTTTAATGTTACAAGATCATCAATTCTGACGTTGTCTCCTATTTCGAAGTTATCAGAATAAATAAGTGTTTTATTAGAAATTCTGCTATTCTTACCTATCTTTTTACAACCTAAATCTTTTAATTCTTTGTTAGAGTAAAACATTATTATTTAAAATATTTTAATTATAAATTATAATAAAAATTTATAATTTTACAGCTTTATTTAAAATTTAAGTAGTAAATTTTTTTTTTATTAATATGAAAAATAAAATTTATTTATTTCTTACTGGAGGATTAGGAAATCAATTATTTCAATATGCAGTTGCTAGAAATTTAGCTATTAAAAATAAAATTCAATTAGTGATAGATGTAAAATCTGGATTTTTGATTAACTCTTTATACACATTATTTAGAGAAAATGGTAAATTTGCTTTATATAAAAATAAAATTAAAAATGTTCAATGTAAAAATATCATTTTTAAATTTTTATTTTATAAAATTTTAAAAAATATAAAAAAATTATTTTTTATTAAAGAAAAAGTTTTAAATAATACAAATAATTCTCTTATAATTAATGAAACTTTATTAAATAGATTTTATAAAAAAATTTTAACTACTGATTTAAAAAAAAATACTTATTTGTTAGGTTATTTTCAATCTGAAAAGTATTTTTTAGAAAATAAAAACTTAATAATCAAAGAAATATTTCCTTCAAAATCTAAAGATAAAAATTTTATAAGGATGAGGGATAAGATTAAAAACTGTAATTCAATTTCATTAGGAATTAGATTTCATGAGAGTATTCCAAAGAAAAATTTGTATAAGTTTGGCGGTGTTGTTAATTCTGATTTTTATAGAAAAGCTATAAATTATATTTTAAAAAAAATAGATAATCCAAATTTTTTTATATTTTCAACAACTATTAATAATACTAGAAATATATTAGAAAATATACCAATTTTAAATAAATACAAAACTTCATTTATTACATCTGATCTTGGTTACAAAAATGCTTATGATACTCTATGGTTAATGAGTTACTGTAAGAGTCATATTATCTCAAATAGCACATTTTATTGGTGGGGTGCTTATTTTTCTAGGATTAGATATAAAAAAAATACTATTCTATGTTCTTGTAATTTTCCTAATAAAGACACTTGTTTACAAACTTGGAAAATTAAAAATAATATTTAGCCTAGATTATATATTTTATGAAATAAAGTGTATTCATTAATAGTGTATTGCAACTTATTATAGTTTATCTAATTTACTAAAAATTTTAAAAAAAATTAATTATGATGAAATTAGGCTTTTAACAAATTATAAATTTGAATATACGAACAATATAAAATATTTTTTTAACAAAACAAATTTTATAATTATTTATTATAAAAATAAAAAACTTAAAAAGCTTAAATCAAGAAAAAAGTAATAAAAGATGTGTGGATTTATACAAGTTCTAAACAAAGAAGTGTTATTTTAAAAAAAATTAGTGTTAATGAATTATCTTAAAAAATTAATTAATACCTCAAAGATAATCTTGAAAAATATTGTAAAACTAAATCTACTTTAAGTGAGGGAATAAAGGAAGTCTTTAAATATTATAAAAATGTTAACAAATAAAATATTTATTTCTATAATAGTACCAACTTATAAAAGACAAAAACTCTTATTAAGAATACTTGAGAGATTAAAAAAAAATTTTTTAAATTTTAAAAATTTTGAAGTTATTATTTGCGATAGCTCTAATTCTAATGATACAAAAATTAAAATAGAGGTTTTTAAAACTTATAATAACTTATTTAAAATAACTTATTTAAATATTAATAAAAATCTTCATGCCGTTAAAAGGAACTTAGGTATTAAATCTGCATCTGGCAATTATATAATTCTTTTAGATGATGACTGTTTGCCAGATGATAATTTTGTTAAGAATTATTATTCAATTTTTAAAAATAATTATATTTTAAAATCTGTATTTTGTGGTTCTGTTACTTATCCTAAGATTTTATTAAAAAATAATTTTATAAAATATAGAAATTCACGACATTTTGTGGTTAATAATTTAAGTGTCTTAGGAGAGTCTCTTGGGCCTGAACATATTGTTACTATGAATATGGGATTAAGGAAAAATAGGAATTTTTTAAGAACTTGTTTGTTTAATGAAAAGTTTGGTAATTATGGTTTTGAAGATTTTGAGTTTGGTTTTAAACTTAAAAAAAATAATTATAGAATATGCAAAAGCAAACCACTTGTTGTTCATAATGATTTTAGAGATTTTAGCATTTATTTAAAAAAAATTTACTATTTGGGATTTAATAGTATGAAATATCTTATAGAATTAAATCTAATGGCTGCAAAATATAATAAATTTTATAAATTAGAGTATAATTTTTTTACTCAAGTTTTTTTAAATTTTTATATTTTTAAACATTTTTTAATAATTGTTAAACAAATATCAATTTTTTTGGAAAAGCATATTTTCTATTTTCCGATTATATATAAAATAGCAATTGCAGCTTCGTATTTAGAAGGTTGTTTCGATAAAAAGCATCACTTAAACAGGGATAATAAGAATGCATGGTATAAGTAGCTCTTTTATGTAATATAGAAATTAAATGTTTGAAAAAAAAATTATTTTAATTACAGGTGGAACAGGTTCATTTGGTAAATCTTTAATTGAATATATTATTGATCACAAAATAAAGTATAAAGAAATTAGGATCTTAAGTAGAGATGAAAAAAAACAAGATGATCTTAGGAGACTCTTAAATAACAAAAATATTAAATTTTTTATAGGGGACGTTAAAGACCTAAGTACTTTAGAAATTCCTTTTAATGATGTTGATTATGTATTTCATGCCGCTGCTTATAAACAAGTTCCCTCTTGTGAATTTTTTCCTTTAGAGGCTTATAAAACTAATGTTATGGGAACAGAAAATGTATTACAAAGATCTATTAAATGTAAAGTAAAAAGCGTTGTTTGCTTGAGCACTGATAAAGCAGTTTATCCTATTAATGCAATGGGTATTTCAAAAGCAATGATGGAGAAAGTTGCTGTATCTAAGTCACTATTAAAACAGGATTATACAAAAATATGTGTAACGAGATATGGAAACGTTTTAGCATCCAGAGGTTCGGTTATACCTCTGTTTATTGATCAAATTTTGGAAAATAAGCCGGTGACGATTACTGATTTAGAAATGACAAGATTTTTGATGCCAATGAATAATGCAATAAAGCTTGTTTTACATGCTTTGAAACATGCAGATAATGGCGATTTATTTGTTCAAAAAACTCCTTCAGCAAAAATTGTTACAATATTAGAGGCGTTATTCGATATTTTTAGCAAAAAAAATCATAAGATTAACATCATAGGCATTAGACATGGTGAAAAGCTTCATGAAAGTTTGCTTACTAGGGAAGAGTTTGCAAAATGCATTAATCAAGGAAATTATTACAAAATTCCCAGCGATCATAGAAATTTGAATTATAGTTTATATTATTCAAAAGGGGTTAAGAAAAAAAATGTTAAAGAATATTCCTCAAACAATTCAAGTATTCTTGGAGTAAAAGAAGTTAAAAAAATGTTGCTAAATTTAGATATTGTTAAAAAAAGAATATAAGATTACCTAACACATATTTGTACATAAATGAATATATTAATAACAGGCGCAAATGGTTTTATAGGAAAAAATTTATATACTCATATTGAGAGTAAAAATAAATTTAAGATAACAACTTTAGAAAAAAAGGATAATTATTCTCTTTTTAGTAAAAAAATTTTAGGGGCTGATATAATATTTCATTTAGCTGGCGAAAATCGCTCGCAAGTTAAAAAGGATTTTATTGAGAATAACTATAATTTGACAAAAAGGATTATTGAAATCTTAGAAAAAAATAACAAAAATACAAAGTTGATATTTGCATCATCTACGCAAGCAGCAAAAAATAATATTTATGGAATTACAAAAAAGAATGCTGAAAAGGAATTAATTAATTATAAAAAGAAAAATTCTAATGTAATAATTTATAGATTACCAAATATTTTTGGTAAATGGTCAAAACCTCATTATAATTCAGTGGTTGCAACATTTTGTTATCAAGTTGCAAGAAATAGAAAAATTAGTTTATTTAACAAAAAATCTAAAATTGCTCTTTTATATATTGATGATCTAATTAATCAATTTTTTAAAAAAATAAATAATAAAAAAGAAAAAACAACTTTTGTAAGATTAAAGGACATTCATAAAATTGATTTATTAGATTTGTCGAATTTAATTAAAAGTTTTAAAATAAAAAATAAAATTAGTTTAATAAATGGTTTAGAAAAACCTTTTATAAAAAAATTATATAGCACTTATGTAAGTTTTCTTCCAAAAAAAAATTTTATCTACAAAATTAAAAAAAATGTTGACCATAGAGGTGAATTTGTGGAGTTTTTAAAAAGTAATAAACTTGGTCAATTGTCATTTTTATCTTTATTACCCGGAAAAACTAGAGGGAATCATTATCATCATACTAAACTTGAGAAGTTCGCTGTGTTGCAAGGAGTTGTTAAATTCAGTTTTTTTGATTTATCGACTAAAAAAAGATTTTCTTTCATAGTAAAAAATGACAAAAAAAAAAGAAGCACTGTAGTTAACACAATTCCAGGCTCAGCTCATAACATAGAAAATATTGGATCAAAAACCGCTATACTTGTTGTTTGGTGTAACGAAATTTACAATCCAAAAAACTCTGATACATTTTTTTATAAAATCTAAATATGAAATCAAAGATTTTAACCATCCTAGGAACAAGGCCAGAAATTATTAGATTGTCACAGATAATTAGAAAATTAGATTTAAATTTTAATCATGTGTTAGTACATACTGGACAAAATTATAATTTTGAACTTGATAGTATTTTTTTTAAGGAGTTAGAGATAAAAAAACCAAATTATAAGTTAAACGTAAAGTTTTCAACACCAATCGAATTTATATCAAAGGCACTATTAGAGGTCGATAAGATACTAGAAAAAGAAAAACCAGACGCTGTTTTAGTCTTAGGCGATACTAATAGTGCTCTTACAGCATTATGTGCAAAAAAAAAAAAAATTCCTATTTTTCATATAGAGGCCGGCAATAGATGTTTTGATGAAAATGTTCCAGAAGAAACAAATCGAAAGATTGTAGATAATATTGCTCTTACAGCATTATGTGCAAAAAAAAAAAAAATTCCTATTTTTCATATAGAGGCCGGCAATAGATGTTTTGATGAAAATGTTCCAGAAGAAACAAATCGAAAGATTGTAGATCATATTGCTGATATAAATTTAACCTATAGTGATTATGCATCAAAAAATCTTTTATTAGAAGGCCTGCATCAAAATACTGTAATAAAAATTGGAAGTCCTTTGTTAGAAGTTTATAATCAATATTCATCAAATATCGATAATAGTAATATTTTAAAAAAATTAAAATTGCTTCCAAAAAAATATATGTTAGCGAGTATTCATAGAGAGGAAAATGTAGATTATGAAGAGACGTTAATATCGATATTAAAATCATTAATAAGCCTTAAAAATAAATTTAATACAAAAATAATTTTTTCTTCACATCCGAGAATTTTAAAAAATATTAAAAAATTTAAAATAAAAATTAAAGACAAGGATATAATTTTTTTTAAACCTTTTGGTTTCTTTGATTATGCAAAATTAATGAAAAATTCTAAATTAGTAATGTCTGATAGCGGGAGTATAACCGAAGAAACTTCGATATTATCAATACCATCATTAAACTTAAGAAATTCAAACGAAAGACAGGAAGGAATGGAGTACGGGATTGTTATTATGACAGGAACAAAAATAACAAATATTTTAAATTCAGCAGAAATTTTATTAAGCAAAGGATCTAAAAAAGACATTGCGAAGAATATTTACCCTGACTATTCAATGGACAATGTTTCAGAAAAAGTAGTAACAATCATTCAAAGTTATGCTAATTATGTAAAAAATAAATATAACAAAATATAATAATTTAAACTTTAAATAAATTTGAAAATTTTAATTGTAACACAGTATTTTTGGCCAGAAAATTTTAGAATAAATGATGTTGCTAAATATTTGGTATCTAAAAATATTGAAGTAGATATTTTAACTGGAGAACCAAATTACCCTTCAGGAAAAATAAATGTTGATTATCAAAATAATAAAGACAACTATAAAAAATATTTTAGTGCAAATGTATATAGAGTTCCGATATTTTTAAGAAGAAAAGGAAATCAAATTGAACTTTTTTTAAATTATTTTAGTTTTATTTTAAGTTCTATAATAATAGGCACAATCAAGCTAAGAAAAAAAAAATATGATTTTGTTTTTTCGTTTGCAACCTCACCACTTACATCATCCTTACCGGCTATATATTTTGCTAAAATAAAATTCTGCAAGAGTATTATCTGGGTTCTTGATTTGTGGCCTAATATTTTATTGGAACTTGGAATTTTTAGTGAAAAAAATTTTTTTTACAAAATAATTAAAAAAATATCGATATATATTTACAACAAATTCGATATTATTCTCGTTCAGTCCCGTTCCTTTCAAACAATGATAAATAAATTTATTAAAAAAAAAAAATTTTTTTATTTTTTCCCATCTTGGCCTGAAGATTTGCCCGAATTAACTAATAATAAAGTTTTAGAAAAATATAAAAATATCAATTCATTTAAAATCGTTTTTACAGGAAATGTTGGGGAAGCTCAAAATTTTGATAATATACTAAAAACGGCAAATATCCTAAAAAAACATAAGGATATCTCCTGGATTATCATAGGAGGGGGAAGAAAATTAAATGATATCCAAACTTTTTTAAAAAATAAAAAAATTACTAACTTTATTTTAGAAGGACAAAAAGATATTGCTGAAATTTATTCATATCATCAAATTGCTGACGTTGTTTTAGTTAGTCTTAAAGGAACTGAGTTTATTTCTTGCACTATACCTGGAAAATTATCAACATATTTAAAATGTGGTAAGTTTGTATTAGGTTTCGTAAAAGGAGAGTCCAAAAAAATAATAGATGAATCAAAAGCTGGAGCCAGTGTTGATCCGAATAAACCCGAAGAACTTGCCAAAAAAATATTTTTTTTAAAAAACAATAGAGAATATATAAATAAGGTATTAAAAAATAGTTTAGGAACAAAATATTTAGAAACAAATTTTAATAAAGAAAAAATTTTAAAAAATTTTAAGATGATTATTCGTAAATTGTTTTCCTCTTACGAAAAAATTCAATTAATTAAAGATGCAAAGGACATCCCATTTAGTAAAAATTTTATTTTATCAGGACTAAATCTTGCATTCTTAGGCTATTTTGGCTCTGGGATAGTTAAATTAAACAAAGACCTATATCACTGGCCTGATGGAATTTTTAAAAATAAATTTTTTGAAAAGAATATTAAAAAACTTTCAGGTATGCAACTTATTAGGAATTTATTGATTCCAGATTTTATAAAAAATATTTATGTTTTGGGAAATCTTTCCGAAATTTCTAAAAAATATTTAAAATTTAAATTCAAAAAACAAAATATTATTCATATTGCTCTGCCTATAGATAATCATACTAATTTATATAATCTTTGTAAAAAAAATTTTAATAATGATGATCTAATAATCTGCACTTTACCAACTCCAAAACAAGAGTTGTTAGCCCAAAAAATTTCAGAAAATTCTAAATATTTTAAAATTATGTGCATTGGGGGAGCATTAGTAGTTGCTTCTGGAGAAGAGAAAGCAGTTCCTGAATTTTTAGATAATCTAGGACTTGAATGGCTCTGGAGATTAAGAAATGATACACCCAGAAGACTTAAAAGGCTATTAGTAACTTTTTTTTATTTTGTTATTGCTGATTTAAAATTTAAATATTCAATATTAAAAACTAAAATAATTATTTGAAAAAAGAGCATTTGATTATTTGGGTTAGTGATTTTTCTGAAAATACTGGAGAGGGTATATTAGCTAATCATTTTGTTAGATTATTAATAGACAAATATAAATCACATAAAATAGAAATCAAGACATTCGATAGAACTTACACAACTATAAATAATAAATTTAAAAATAATAATATGTTTAAAAAAAAATTTATTCATAAGTACATAGAGCCATTTTATGGGGTTTTGTATTTGTGGAAAAATTATAATAATAAAATTGCCTATGTTAATTATCTTCCTTTATGGAATTTTATTTTACTATTTTTTTTACCAAAAAAAACTATTTTAGGTCCAATTACTGGAGGCGTTTATGATGACAAAGTTCCAAATTTGAATTTTTTTTTTAGAAAATATATTTTTAATATTTTTTATAAAATAAGTCTGAGCTTTATTTATAAAAAATTTAATAATATTATTTTTTCGACTAATTTATTAAAAAAATATGTTGATAAAAAATATTATAAAAAAACAATTTTTAATTTTGCTTTAGTGGCCATAAAAAAGGAAAATATAAATTATGAAAAAAAAAAATATGATATTATTTTTTATAACAGAGAGCATCCAACAAAAAAAACAAATAATCTTAAAAATATTATCTATCATTTAAGCTCTAAATTCAAAATATGTGTAGTTGGAGATTATTTTAATAAAAGTAATAATATTACTAACCACGGTTTTGTTAATCGAAAAAAAATCTACCAACTTCTAAAGCAGAGCCATATAACATTAAGTGGATCTGAGAATCTTATGTCATTTTTTAACATAGACTCATTGAATAATAATAATTTCATATTTTATGAAAAAATAAGTGGACAAGAATGGATAAACAAAAGTAGGCATTTTGTTTTTTGTGATTATACAGTGCCTGCTGTCGTTGAAAGCAAAGTATTATGCTATATAAAAAAAAAACCTATTAATGATAAAATTTTTGAAAAATTAGTAAAAAAAAATAATAAAAAAATTATAGACTTTATTAAAAGCTATTGAGTTTTTTTTTGAAAATTAATTAAAATATAATATGATCATAATGCTAAAAACTGATCAATACTAAATAAAACAAAACCATTTTCAAATAAAGATCTTAAAATTAAATATAAAAAAAATAGTCATGACAAGCTAGTATATGTATCATTAGAGTTGAAAATTTTTTACAAAAATAGATTTAGCAATTTCTTTTGCAAATGCCTAATAAATAGTAATTAACAAAATAAATCCGATAATTTCTCTACATAAATAACTTTACATTAGAGCATTTATAGAATTATTCACCCAATAAACAATTTCTTTAATTTTTTTTTGTATTGATATTCCTCGATTAACTTCCTTTATTGAAAACGCAATCTGAAATGAAATGAATTAACTTAGCATTAATTTATTTGTGAATTTTATATAGTGCATGTGGAAATATTGACTTTATGTAAAAATATCCTCGACAGAGTAGCTTTTAATTTTCTGCTTAACAACACGAATGCAATTAATGATAATTTTTGGTTTAAAAAAATTTAATACTCTTCTAATTTTAATAATATTTTCAGCCAAGATATTAGAATCAACTTTATTTTGAGAGTTTTTGCAATGAAATTTAAAATTAGTATTTATTATAGAACCCCTCACATAATATTTATGATTTCTACTAAATTCTGAAAATAATTTACTACCCAGCATCCGAGAATTTTCTGATATATAAATTATTACAAAATAAATTTTTTTATTAAACAAATTTAATGTAATAATATATTATACCTTAGTTTTTATTAATGAAATATAAAAAAAAGATTGCTTTAATAACTGGCATAACGGGCCAAACAGGTTCTTATTTAGCTGAATTTTTATTAAAAAAAAATTATATTGTACATGGGATTATAAGAAGAACATCGCTAATCAATACTCATAGAATTAATAATATATTTAGTAATCAAAATTTAAAATTACATTACGGTGATTTGTCTGATCCATTAAATTTAGATAATTTAATAAGAACAATAAATCCAACTGAGATATATAATTTAGCAGCACAATCTCACGTCGCGGTAAGTTTTAAATTACCTGAATATACAACAAATATAAATGCCTTAGGCTGCTTAAGAATTTTAGAAATTATAAAAAAATTTAATAATAAAATAAAGTTTTATCAAGCTTCTACATCAGAATTATACGGTTTAACAATTACAAGAATGCAAAATGAAAAAACTGTTTTTTATCCACAATCACCATATGCAATCTCAAAATTATATGCTTATTGGATTACAAAACATTATAGAGAATCTTATAAAATATTTGCATGCAATGGGATTCTTTTTAATCACGAGTCTTCAAGAAGAGGAGAAACTTTTGTGACAAGGAAAATTACAATTGGCCTTGCTAAAATTATCTTAGGAATTGAAAAAAGAATTGAACTTGGAAATCTAGACTCATTAAGAGACTGGGGTCATGCAAAAGATTATGCTGAGATGCAATGGTTAATGTTGCAAAAAAAAATTCCGTCTGATTATGTGATTTCAACTGGAAAGCAATACTCTGTTAGAAAATTTGTCGAAATGTGCTTGAAATATATGAATATAAATATTAGCTGGAAAGGTAAAGGTCTGAATGAAATAGGTGTAATAGAAGACTTTGATAAAAACAAAAATTATAAATTAAAAAAAGGTCAAATAATTGTCAAAATCAATAAAAAATACTTTAGACCCTCTGAAGTTAGAAATCTTCTTGGAGATTCTTCTAAAGCTAAGAAAGAATTAAAATGGAAAAATAAATATTCAATTAAAGAGATAATATCAGAAATGATTGATCATGATATTCATATATTAAAGAACAAACTTATAAATGAGTATTAAAAAGAATGATGTAATTTTTGTTGCAGGCCATAAGGGTATGGTTGGATCTGCTATATTAAAATTACTAAAAAAAAAAAAATTTAAAAAAATTGTTACAGTTAACAAATCATCCTTAGATTTGACAGATCAAAGAAAAGTCAATAATTTTTTTAAAAAAAAAAAAATTAAAATGATTTTTCTTTGTGCTGCAAAAGTAGGAGGTATTTATGCCAATAACACTTACCCAGCTGAATTTATTTATAAAAATATAATGATCCAATCTAATATTATTAATGCTGCTTTTAATAATAAAATTAATAAAATTTTATTTTTAGGTTCTAGTTGCGTTTACCCCGTAATAACAAGAAGAAAAATTAAGGAGGAAGATTTATTAACAAATAAACTAGAATTAACAAATGAACCTTACGCAATAGCAAAAATTTCAGGTATAAAAATGTGCGAAAGTTATAACCGGCAATTCAATACAGACTACAGATCACTAATGCCCTCAAATTTATTTGGTCCTGGCGATAACTTTCACCCAAAAAATAGTCATGTAATTGCTGGATTGATAAGAAAATTTATATTAGCTAAAAAAAATAATTATAAACATGTAGTAGCATGGGGAACCGGGAGTCCTAAAAGAGAATTTTTATACGTTGATGATTTAGCAGAGGCCGCATTATACATCGCTAACTTAAATAAAAAAAAATACTTCAAAATAACTCATCCAAGAGTAAGTCATATAAATATTGGTTATGGTAAGGATTATTCTATCAAATACGTTACTAAAATTATGGCTAAGGCCTTAAACTATAAAGGAAAAATAATATTTGATAAATCTAAAAGTGACGGCGTTAAAAAAAAATTACTAGATAATAAAAAAATATTCTCTTTGGGTTGGAAACCAAGATTTGAATTTAAAAAAACTTTAACAAAATATATACAGGACTTATATAGATTAAAAAAACCATTTTAACTTCAAATAATTATTACAGTAATTAAATAAAATTATTTATAATTTTTTTTACAAAATTAATTTCACTATCTAAATTGGGTTCAGAAAGTAGTAGCGGTTCCTTAGAAAATTTTAACAACAAATTGTCGTCTTTTAATGTCTTTAGTAAAATGTCCATCTTATTAGGGTAAAAATTTGATAAATTTATAAAAGATTTTGGATTGAAATCATACTTAACATTCTCATCAGACCAACTTATTGGCAGTGTTTTTCCTACAAAAGCATCAATAATTTTTTCTGTATAATAGCCTGGATACATAGAATTTTCTGGACAAAAATTTGCAAAATAATTTTTTAGAATATCTTTTTTAAAAAAATTACTACTGTTATGATTAGAAATATTTTTATTAAATGCAGGTCCGAAACCATCAACTACAAATTCTTTATTTAAAAGATTAATAAAAGTTTTTCTCGGTTCATTTAATAACGTAAAAAAACAACAAATCTTTTTAGTTTTCGATAAAAATTCAACTCCTTGTGGATTAACCAAATCATAAATTCTATAATGACTTCCGAACCTTCTTGCATTAAGAACATCTTTTGGTTTTATTAAGCCTATATGAGACCAATCTATATATTCTTTCCAAGGAGGAATTCTTAAATAATTTTTTTTATCTAGAATATTAAAATCAGATGATATTTGATAATCAGACTCAATTTGATTGGCTCTTTCATTTTCACCACAATAAAATAAGGTAATTGGCTTATTTTTTCTAAAGATAATCTCTTTTTCAAAATCATCAAACATAAGTTTTAAGTAATTACTTTTATTTAAAATAAACTTATTTAGTAATTTTTTGTAAAATTTATGAATGTTATAA
>Ga0194133_10007515_pt1 | contig 13033 bp, 13 predicted proteins | sample TA2KigOf40mmetaG_FD_155448 | JGI IMG/M metagenome (GOLD analysis project Ga0194133, IMG submission 155448) | Freshwater microbial communities from Lake Tanganyika, Tanzania - TA2015055 Kigoma Offshore 40m | ecosystem: Environmental > Aquatic > Freshwater > Lake | place: Tanzania: Lake...
CTTCTACAAGTTTTCCGATGACTTCTATCCCACTCTTATCAAATTTTTCATGCTGGACGAATAGTGGGTCGCAAACGGCGAAGGATTGAAATTTGTTTCTAAAATTTAGAAAATTTGCTAATTCTAAATTACTTGCACCAATTTCAATTGCACGTAAGTGATGTGATTGCAAGTTTAGTTCACTTAGGAATTCTTGAATGAATTCAAATTCTTTATAAATCTTACTATTATTTTGAGTTCTAAAAGCATAGTCATCCATGTTGTATAAAAAATTTGGATCAACTTGATTCTTTAATTGGAGATGTCCACAACTCATGCAAATCATTAGTTCTTGATCGAATTTAGGATAATTTACGTCATACTCACCATATGCCTCAGTGATTGGAAAATTTGGAAGGTCCCACACGGACCTGAGATTTATTGATCCATCAACCCCACAAATTGAAACGGTTTTTATCTTTGGTAACAATTCATTTACCAACCAGGTCAATTCCAGCTCGTGACACTTGATGTTGCGCTAATCCTGCTCGCGCCTGAATTTCGGCATAGGATCCATAACCACGTATGAATTCTGAAATTGCGAGTTGTTGGCTCTTAATCCCATCTAAACCTGCGCTCGCTTTCAAGATTAAATTGTATAAGCCATCATGACTAGATAATTCTTCAACTGAAATAAATCTTCTAGTTTTTCTCAGGCTTTCACGGATTATCCCACTGTCAAAGGGCTTCAATGTTGGTAAATATAAAACTTCGACCGAGTGCCCTATGTCTTCCAACTCGCTTGCCGCCAACATGCAATTTCTCAAAGCAGCACCTGTCGTAATAAGCGTAAGAGTTGAGCCTTCGCGAAGTTTTATTCCTTTACCAATTTTAATTGACTTACTTTCAATTTCTACATCATGTGAATTCTCAGTCAGTCTAAAGTAGTTGACTTTATTTTGTTTATACGCGCTTTGAAATAAAATTTCAAATTCGAGAGGACTACCTGGTAGAAATACTTGAGACTCGGGTAAATGCGAAATCAGTGATACATCGGCATAAGAATGGTGGCTACAACCCAATTTTGAATAATCGAACGCAGATCCTACCGAAACAAAATTTCCTGAGATTTTTTGATATCCAAAGTCAAGTTTAATTTGCTCATACGCCCGTTCAATCAAAAATGGAGCAATCGTGTGAATTACAGGATTCAAACCGATTTTGCTCATTCCTGCAGCAACTCCAACCATAGCTGGTTCGCAAATACCTATATTGAAATACCTGCTTGGAAAAGAATTGCGAAAATCTCCTAACAAGCCGTGACTGATATCTCCGACTATCACAACTAGATTTTCATCTACTGCTCCCAAATTAAACAGAGTTTTTGCAAATATAGGTCGAAGGCTAGGCATCTTGTAACTCCAATATAATCTGCTCAAGCTCCTGGGCGTTCGGGATCTTATGGTGCCAAACCCCATGCCCTTCAATCAATTTGGAGCCTTTTCCCTTAACAGTTTTGGCAAGGATTACGCTGGGTCCGCAGACTTCAGATTCTTCTAGAAGTATCTGACGAAGTTCAGTATTTGAATGACCATCGCATGTGAATACTTTCCACCCGAAAGCTCTCCATTTTTCTCCTAAGTTTTCAATTGGCATTAATTGTTGGGCCGAACTATTCCAATCAACAAAAACTATCAAATTTTCTAACCCTTGATTTGAAGCAATATTTGCAGCTTCCCAAACTGTTCCTTCTTGACACTCTCCATCACCAACAAGGCAAAATACTTTTCTATTTATACCTTTAATCTTGAGTCCCATGGCAATCCCGGTTGCAATTGGCAACCCGTGACCAAGGGATCCGGTACTAGCTTCTACATATTTGATCCTAGTTGCGTCCGGATGACCTCCTAAAATGGAATGTCCCTTTCCATAAGATTCTATTTCTGAACTTGTTAGAAACCCAAATTTTTCAAGTACAGCATACAAGGCTGCTGCGCCGTGACCTTTACTCAGAATGAAATAGTCTCTGTCAATTGAATCATTACTTAATGATTTGACATCAATTATTTCTTCGTAAAGATAATTAATTATGTCTACTATCGAAAAAGAGCTTGGCACATGACCTTCACCAGAAGCGCAAATCATATTTAAAATTCTTAAGCGAAGGTCGGAATTCATTGGATCCTTTTGTTCATTGTAATTCGTTAATCTAACACATGGAGCAGATTTTCAAGTAATACCCGCTGAATAATAATGGAGTTTATCTAAAGATGAGTTAGAATTAGATCATGCTAGACGATAAGTGCCTCCTGGCTGATATAGCTTATAACTCATCAATTCATTCAAGAAGAAATTCCTATTTTGCAGAAAAAAAGAGTGAACTTTTGGAAGAATTAGAAAATTTGTATTCGGACAACCTTGATGGCGAAATTTCACTTGGAGAAATTGGGGAAATAAATTTTCCGTATTTTAGTTTTGGGAATTTAGATTCAAGTAAATTGTTTGGACTAGATGAAATAATTTTATTTTCATTCTATTATGCTAATCGGCATCGTTATAAATCAGTGTTAGATCTCGGGGCAAATATTGGGTTACATAGCCTTGTTTTACGGAAGTTAGGTTTTGAGGTAGTTTCTTATGAACCAGATGAACTGCATTGCCAACAATTCGAAAAAGTCATGAAATTAAATGGTGTTTTAAATTACATATTAATTAGGAAAGCTATAGGAGTGAGTAATGAATCATTGGAATTTACGAGAGTTTTAGGGAATACAAGTGGCTCGTTTATTAAAGATGCAAAATCAAACCCTTACGGAGACATACAGTCATTTTCTGTCCAAGTTGATGACATCGCAGATGTGTTGCATCAAACTAAATTTGATTTAGTGAAAATGGACGTAGAAGGATACGAAGCTACACTTTTAAATAGGGTTGGAAGGGAAAGTTTCAATAGCACTGACTTTATGCTTGAAGTTGGTAGCGTAAAAAATCAATCCTTAATTTTTGACTTAATTCGTGAGAAAAGCCTTAATGCATTTAGTCAAAAAAATAATTGGAATCGCGTAGAGTCTGTTGCTGATTTACCTTCCCATCACTCACATGGAAGTTTATTCATAGGAAATCCAGCAGGTCCGAAATGGAATTAAAAATCTTAGAAAGTTTTTACTAAAGTGCGCCAAATTAACTTCAAAAATATTGACGGCTACATCCAAAATTTAGTTTCAAGAATTGAAGAATTGGATATGGCGTTAGTTTCACATTTTTCTGAAGTTTTACATGATAAGCGAATTGCTGGCCATAAAGTTTTTATAGCTGGGAATGGCGGAAGTGCTTCTACAGCATCTCATTTTGCGACGGATATTGGAATCGGAGGGTTGAATAGAACCTGGCCAGTTAAGGCAGTGAGTCTTTGTGACAATTCGGCAGTAATAACTGCAAGTGCAAATGACAATGGATATGACTCAATTTTTAGTGATCAATTAATTACTCTTTCTAGTCCAGGTGACTTACTGGTTGTTATTACAGCCTCTGGAAATTCAGAGAACCTTATTCGTGCGATTGAGGTATGTAAATCTCTTGGTGTTGAAGTATTTTCACTAACGGGTTTTGATGGTGGAAAAGTAAAAGAGTTAACATCTGGAAGTAATATTCACGTCCAAACTCCGGTTGGATGCTATGGAATTGTAGAAGACTTACATTTAAGCATTTGTCACATGATCACTGAATGCCTGCGAGCAGAGTAAAGCAACGTGTCCAAGGCAGTTGTAATAGGTGGAAATTCATTTTCAGGCTCAAATACGATTAAAGCACTTCTTGAAAAAGATTTTGAAGTTCTTTCATTTGGAAGATCAAAAGAAATAGATGGGCCTTTTAACCCATATAGAAAGTTTGTGACGCGGAGTAATTTTAGGTTTGCCAGCGGAAGACTAAATAGCGAAGTTGAATCTATGGTAGTTGAAATAGCTGAGTTTAGACCTAAAATTGTTTTCAATTTTGCTGCTCAAAGCATGGTGGGTGAAAGTTGGAAAACTCCAGAAGATTGGTATGAGGCAAATGTTGTAGGAATTGCAAAGCTAGCTAATGAATTAAGCCAGATAACGTCCATTGAAAAGTTCATTCAGTTCACAACACCGGAAGTCTATGGAACCACTAATGACTGGATCAAGGAAAGCTTCGATTTTAATCCAACTACTCCGTACGCAGTGTCACGGGCTGCCGGAGATTTTCACCTAAAATGCATGTTTGAAACCCTTGGGTTTCCAGTAATTTTCACCAGAGCAGCGAATGTTTATGGACCTGGACAACAATTGTATCGAATCCTTCCGAGAGGAATCCTTGCAACTTACAGTGGATCAAAAATACCTCTGCATGGCGGGGGCCTATCAATTCGTTCATTCATTCACATTGAGGACACAGTAAACGGACTGCTTAGAATTGCAGAAAGTGGAGTAATTGGAGATTCGTATCATATTTCGACCAATAAACTTATTTCAATAATTGGACTAATTGAGTTAATTGCTAAAAAAAGAAATATTGCAGTTTCTGATTTTACTGAAATTACTCCAGACCGACCAGGAAAAGATCAGGCATATAAACTAGATTCGAGTCATATCAGAGAGACTCTAGGCTGGACGGATTCAATCTCTCTGAGTCAGGGAGTCGAGAGAACAATTTCCTGGATTGAAGATAATATTGATTTATTGTTAACTTTGCCAAATAGTTATCAACACAAAAGGTAGTCAATGAAAATACTTGTAACTGGTGGATGCGGGTACGTAGGGTCAGTCCTTGTTCCCGACTTATTACTTCAAGGACATCAAATTGAAGTTGTTGATACACAGTGGTTCGGAAGTTATCTTTCTACACATCCAAACCTTAGAATCACACGAAAACCCGTCTCAGCAATTGACGTAGATGACGTTAAAGACAAAGATGCGGTAATTCATTTAGCAAATATTGCTAATGACCCTAGCGTCGATCTGAATCCGTTGCTCTCTTGGGAAGTTAACGTTTTACACACAAACCAATTGCTTGAGCTATGTAAACGTTACTCAAAAATCTCATGCTTTATCTATGCTAGCTCCGGAAGTGTTTATGGCGTGAAGCGTGAAGATAAAGTTACTGAAGATTTAGAGTTAGTGCCAATTTCGGTTTATAACAAGACAAAAATGGTGACAGAAAGAATTTGCTCCAGTTTTGAGAATGCATTTACTGTATATAACGTTAGACCTGCGACAGTTTGTGGAATTTCTCCACGAATGAGATTTGATGTAGTAGTTAATATGTTCGTTTTTCAAGCTTTCAAAAACAATAAAATAACTTTGCTGGGCGGTGACCAAGTTAGACCAAATATTCATATAAATGATATGTCTTCTGTTTATTCTCACTTGCTCTCTGTGGGGCCTAAATCGGGCTCATATAATGCAGGATTTGAAAATCTCTTAGTCAGTGAGATTGCAAATATGGTTGCCAATAAATTTGGAGTAGAGATTGAGGTTAAGCCTTCTAACGATCCAAGATCCTATAGTCAAGATTCGACAAAACTACTATCTACTGGATTTATTCCAAAGTTCAAAACTATTGATGCGATAAATCAGATCGGAGACGCACTTCAGAGTGGTGCGATAGAGGATAACGCGCGTTGGCACACCGTGAGCTGGATGAAACAAATCAATTCAGAATTGGTTTCTTGAAAATGGGAATCGAAATTGATAATTTAAGGAATTATCCGAAGTCCAATCGTGACTTGATGGCGCGGCTTGAGAAGAAATCAGAAGCATCTCGACTAATCGCTAGGCAGTTTGATAAAGATTATTTTGATGGATCAAGAGATCACGGGTATGGAGGCTATTCATATAATCCAAGATTTTGGTCCCCGGTAATCCCTGATCTGGTTAAAAGATATGATCTAAGTTCAGATTCAAAAGTTCTTGATATAGGCTGCGCAAAAGGTTTCTTCTTGCATGATCTGAAAAAACAAATTCCTGGAATTTCTGTTTCAGGAATAGATATTTCTGAATATGCGATTAGCAATTCAATGCCATCCATATCACCGTTTGTTAAAGTGGGAAATGCAACGCGGTTACCCTATGCAGATAATAGTTTTGACTTTGTAATGTCAATAAACACGGTTCATAATTTGAATCGAGAAGAGTGTGCAATGGCGCTCCAAGAAATTGAACGAGTTTCGAAGAGGTATTCTTTTGTTACAGTCGATGCTTATCGAAATGAATCTGAAAAAGAAAGAATGGAGGCTTGGAATCTAACCGCGCTCACAATGATGTCGTGCAACGAATGGGTAAGCTTCTTTGATGAAGTTGGATTTAGCGGTGACTATTATTGGTTTATCCCATGAACTACAAATCTGAATCAGCAATAAGAATTATCGATACTGCAATTCTTATTCGACGAGTAGAGGAGCGAATTGCAACAGAATATCAAAATCTACAAATGCGATGTCCTGTACATCTTTCAATCGGCCAAGAATTTATAAGTTCTATTTTTTCTGCCGTATATATAGAAGGTGATACTGCCCTAAGCACACATAGAGCCCATGCCCATTATTTGGCAATGAGCGGGAATTTAAATCGTATGATTGCTGAAATTTTTGGAAAGTCCACAGGTTGCTCCCGCGGTCGGGGTGGATCTATGCATCTGGTTGATTTAGAAGTTGGATTCTTAGGATCATCAGCGATAGTAGGGAATAGCATCCCCGTTGGCGTGGGTGTTGCGTTATCTCATAAAATTAATAGAAATGGACGGGTATGTTTTGTTTTTCTAGGAGATGGTGCAATTGAAGAAGGCGTTTTTTATGAATCTGCAAATTTTGCAGCCATACATAAAATTCCGGTTGTGTTTATGTGTGAAAATAACTTTTATTCCGTTTACACGAATTTGCAGCCAAGGCAACCAAAGGGCAGAATTATTTCGGATTTAGTTTCGGCAATCGGAATTAAAAGTAAGAAAGTTGAATCAAAAGATCCTATTAGAGTTTTGAATGAAATTGAGAAATTGGTTGAGCACTCGCGCTCAGGGCTCGGTCCGGTTTTCATTGAAATAGAAACTTATAGGTATATAGAACATTGCGGTCCAAATCCAGATGATGATTTAAATTATCGCCCTGAATCAGAGATAAAAACTTGGCGAGAAAGTGATTTTGTTGAATCTCTCGAAATTTTTGCGAAGGCAAATAATATAGATTTAGATTATATTCGTGAATTAGAAAATTCTATCTTGAACAGAATTGAAGAAGCATTCACTGAAGCTAAAAATGCTCCATTTCCAACTTTAGTTGATACCTTGAATGATGTTTATGCTGGAGCAAGAAATGAATAATCAAATCAATTTTGCTGGCGAAATTCTGCGGGCAACAAAAAATGAAATGAAAAAAGATCCAAAATCAATCGTTATGGGGCTGGGAGTAACCGATCCAAAAGGTGTTTTCGGAACAACACTTGGACTGGTGGAGGACTTTGGGTCCGAACGAGTAATCGAGACTCCAACTTCAGAAAATGCTATGACTGGTGTTGGTGTAGGTTTAGCAATTTCAGGTCACCGAACAATCCTTGTCCACCAACGTTTGGATTTCTTTCTTCTGGCAATGGACCAACTTGTAAATTCAGCCGCAAAATGGCACTACATGTATGGTGGTCAGATGAGTGTTCCTTTAACCATTAGGTTGATAATGGGACGTGGTTGGGGGCAAGGGCCAACACATTCTCAAAACCTTCATGCTTGGTTCGCTCATATACCTGGGTTGAAAGTTTTAATGCCAGCTTTTACCGAAGATGTATACCCGATGCTCTGCGCTGCCATCAATGATCCAAATCCAGTTATTTTCCTGGAGGATCGTTGGCTACATGGACAATATGGAAATACCAAAAATCAGAAGTCAAACATTATTTTTGAATTTGGTAAGGCTAGATTAGTTCGTAGTGGGAAAGATGTAACAATTATCTCCTCCGGGTATGGATCAATTTTATCGTTAAATGCCGCTAAATATTTAGCTAATCACAATATTGATGCCGAACTTATTGATTTACGATCAATTAGGCCTGTTGACTTAAATTCTATAGTTGAAAGTGTTGCAAAGACGGGAAGAGTTTTAGTTGTTGATTCAGGACATGAATTTTCAGGATTCGCTAGTGAGATAGTTAAATTAATTGTAACTTATGCATTTAGCTCCCTAAAATCTGCACCAGAAGTTATTGCTGCTCGGGACGTCCCCGAGCCGACTAGCCATGGGGTTATTGGTGAATTCAAATATGATGCTTTTGAAATAGCTCAAAAAGCATTTCAATTAATGGGAAGGCTAACGCCACCTGATTGCAAGAATTTCTTGAAACCTTTACTTTCCGATGTTCCAGATGGAAATTTCAAAGGACCGTTTTAGCATTGATGGAAGAGTTTTTCAATCCGGCCCTATTTTTAGATAGGGATGGGATAATTAATGAGGATCATGGCTACATTTATAAGATATCGGATTTCATTTTTAAGGACGAAATATTTGACATCGTCAAGAGGGCAAATGAGTGTAATTACCGAGTCGTTGTAGTCACTAACCAGAGTGGAATCGGGAAAGGTATATATACTCTTGAAGATTATCAGGAGCTCACAAAATGGATGCTGGAAAGATTCACAGAAAAAAACTGTAAAATCGATTTGGTGCTTTACGCGTCACTTGACCCAAGTGCAGAAAACCCAAGCGAGCTTGAAGTCTCACGGCGAAAGCCAAATCCAGGAATGATTTTGGAGGCTGCCGAAACATTGAACATTGACTTAGAAAATTCAGTTTTGATTGGTGATCAAGAAAGAGACGTATTAGCGGGTCAGGCCGCCGGAATTAGAAATTTATTCCTCTTGGGTAACGAATCTGCCTTGCCAGGAGTTGTTTCGTTTGCTTCCCTTAGTGAACTCTTATTAAGGGATGATTTTCTAGTATTCTGACTCAGTGACAAATGAGTCGACTGAATCCCTTAGGCTAACCTTCAAAGCAGCCGTATTAGTTTCAAGTAATAAACCACTTGAAATTTCTCAAATCATCTATCCAATTATTGGCCCGGATCAATTACTAATAAGAATCAAGTATTCGGGAATTTGCAGAAGTCAGCTTATGGAGGTTGATGGAAAAAGAGGGGATGATAAATGGATCCCACACACCTTAGGCCACGAAGCAGTTGGATTTATTCAAGAAGTTGGATCTAAAGTAAGTGGTTATCAAATTGGCGAAAAAGTGATTTTAAGTTGGATCTCGGATAAAAAAGTTCAAGCGCCTGGATATGTATACCAAAGTATCGGTGGGCAAATGATTAATTCAGGGCCGTTAAGTACATTTTCAGAATTAGCTGTTGTACATAAGAGTCGAGTTCATAAAGTTCAAGGTGAATTTAACGATGAACTTTTATCCCTTTTTGGCTGCGCTTTGTTGACTGGCGCAGGAATGGCAATCAAGTATTTCGACCCCTTGAAACATAAGAAAGTTCTGGTGTTGGGGTTTGGCGGTATTGGTTCAGCAGCTGCCATCGCCCTAGAGATATTTCAAGGTATCGAACTAACAGTGTTAGAGACCTCTCATGAAAGAGTCGAGATGGCCAAGTCGTTAGGGTTCAAAAATTCCTTTCACATCTCAAATCCAGATAAAGCTAAGTTGAAAGAAAATTTTGGAAATTTCGATTTATGTATTGAAAGCGGTGGAACTGTTGAATCAATCGAGCTCGGTTTTTCTCTAATTAGAAGTGACGGAACGTTAGTTTTCGCATCACATCCGCCAACAGGGGAAAGAATTCGCATCGATCCATTTGAATTGATAAAGGGAAAAAAAATAGTTGGAAGTTGGGGTGGGGATTTAGACCCACAAATAGCAGTTGAGACTGTTTCCATGCATCTTTCTAAAACTAAATTGCCCTTAAATTTGCTGGTCGGAAAACATTTCCCATTAGAAAAAGTAAATGACGCATTAGAGCATTTGCGTTTATCTAAATCTGGCCGTGCACTTCTTGACTGTGAGGTTATTTGATGCAAGGTGTGAATAAAGTTTTTATATCCGGAAAGTTCAATGTAATTCATCCGGGCCACATACGACTTTTTAGACTTGGGAAAAAGTTAGCAGAGACATTGCATGTTGCCTTAGATACACAAGGACTTGACCTAGATGAGATTAATTGGCGCTTGAGTGCCCTGCAAAGTATTGATATTGTTGACCATGTTCATACTTTTGAAAGTGATAATTCTGCTCTCATAGTAGAAATTAAGCCCGACGTTGTCCTAAAGGGTCGAGAGTTTAGCGACAGAGAGAATCTTGAAAAAGAATTAGTCGAAAGCTTGGGGGGGAAACTGGTATTTGGCTCTGGAATAAACTTCTTTTCGGAGACGGAATTTATAGACAAATCTAATGTTGGAGGTGAAATCAATGCTATTCGCTTGCCATGCGAATTCATGCAACGTAATAATCTCAGTAAAGATATCATTAAAGATTTTTTAAATGTCGTAACGAAATTGAAAGTGTGTGTCTTTGGAGATTTAGTAGTTGATGAGTATGTAACTTGCCATCCGCTCGGAATGTCTCAAGAAGAACCTACAGTTGTGGTCACGGCGGTTGATAAGAAAAGGTTCCTAGGAGGTGCTGGAATTGTTGCAGCGCATTGCAGTGCTCTGGGTGCTGAAACTTTCTTAATAAGCGTAGTTGGGGATGATGAAACTGCGTCATGGGCTAGGGAAAAAGTGAATGAGTACTCAATTAGAGGAGAGCTAATTTCTGATGATTCACGACCTACAACTTTAAAGCAAAGATTTCGAAGTGGTCCACAGACTTTGTTTAAACTTTCTGAACTAAGCCAAGAAGTAATTAATCCTGATTTTCAAGATATGGTGTATGAGAGGTTTTGTAAAATAGTTAACCAAGTTGATTTAGTCATCTTCTCAGATTTTTCATATGGAAACTTGCCTTCTGAGTTAGTAAGAAAAATAGTGAAACTAGCAGAGGAAAATAGTGTCCTAATTGCCGCAGATAGCCAATCATCATCCCAAGTCGGAAACTTGTCTAAATTTTCAGGCGCATTTTTAGTCACCCCAACCGAGCGCGAGGCGAGAGTCGAATTGCGTGATCAGTCGAGTGGTCTCGTGATTTTGCTTGATGAGCTTAGAGAGTATCTCAAAGCTAGAAACGTCTTATTAAAATTAGGACCGGATGGAATCCTTATTCGAGGCTTGGGGCTAAAAGATGAATTACTCCCGACAGAACAAGTAGAACCGTCGAACACAAGACCGGTAGATGTTTCAGGTGCCGGCGATTCTCTGTTGGCCACAAGTGCACTTGCTTTAGCGGGCGGGTTCAATATTTATGAAAGTGCTCTACTTGGTTCATTCATTGCAGGAATTCAGATTGGACGTCTCGGTAATGTGCCTGTAAATCACAAAGAAGTTGAACGGTATCTGAGTAATTGAGAGCCTTAATCCTTGCTGGTGGGTATGGAACTCGCCTTGGTGAACGGACAAAATCTCTACCAAAGGCATTGATTGAAGTTGGTGGAATTCCAATTATTGACAGAACTATACATAAATTGATTGAAGTTGGAATAACAGAAATAACAATTAACACGCACTATTTGAGCGAAATGGTTGCATCTCATTTAAATAAAAGGTTTCAAAATCTAAATATCAGAATGGTTTTTGAACCTAAGCTACTAGGTACGGCAGGTACTCTAAGAGCAAACATTGAATGGTTGGCAGTAGATGATTTTATTGTTATGCATGGGGATAATTTTTTCACAGATTCTTTATTTACACTCACTTTAAAAAACTTAAAACCAGGAAATTTAATTAGGGCAAGCACATTTCTAACAAATGACCCGGTAAATTGTGGAATTTTCACAGTATCAAAAAAGAATTCTGTAATTAGTTTTGATGAGAAGAAAAAACATGTTAATTCTAATATTGCTAACGCAGCAATTTATAGATTTTCTAAAGAGATATTAAATTTGGTGTTAAATTTGAATTCAAGCGAAACAGACATAAGTATGCACTTACTGCCTTTAGTTCTAAATAAAATTGAATTGGTGCCACTCAAGGGTGCTTTTATCGACATTGGAACAGAATCAGGACTTAAGATTGCTAATGACTTAGTGGAATCCATTATAAGCTCTCAAAAGTAGGATATGTCTTCTTTCTCGCAAAGAATCTCTTGAACACTTTTTTGCTAGCCAAAGAGCGATTTTTATTTCTGTGGTGTCCAAAAACTAGATTAATCTATAGAATACGTTACCTGCCGCGTAGAACTAAAGATTGCCACGACACCCATTCATTCACCAATTATTTGAAAATAAAAGTCTGAATTTAGAATCCAATCTATTGCGCTCACATATCCTTGATTTACTTAAGCTAATACACGCAAACTCGCTAATGCAGAAGAACAGTTAGAATTTCAATATGTAGAGCTATAACATGAATTAGGCTTCTAGTTGCACAAATATTATAGTGAAAGTTCTGTTACAGATTGTTGCAAACCTAGTATTCCTTTCTCAATTCATCTCTAGCCAAGAAACTATCTCTTAGGTAGGATTATCAAATGAATTCAGGTAGTAATTCTAACAATAATGAAAAGGGTGTTGAAGTGAGAACCCACGATATTCCAGTTGCTGATGCAATGACAGAGTTTATGAAAGAGGGTTGGGCGCCATCACCTTTGACAGGAATCTCTGCCCACCAATCAATTCCCTTTACAAAACTACGCAGGGATAAATTGTCCAAACAATTTGTTGGCAAAAGATTAGTTTTTCCATCAGGATCATTAAAGGTAAGAAGCAATGATTCTGATTACCAATTTAGAGCACACTCTGCCTTTAGTTGGTTTACTGGAATTGTTGCATCAGATTGTGTTCCAGACTCTTTATTTGTAATGGAGCCAACAGGATCAGGACATGAAGCGTTGTTGTTTATTCACCCAAGGTCACCACGAAATGACAATGAGTTTTATAAGAACACAAGATACGGCGAGTTCTGGGTGGGTAGGAGAATGACGCTGGAGGAGACTGAAACAAAGTATGGAATTAAGGTAAAA
>Ga0194133_10007516_pt1 | contig 13031 bp, 10 predicted proteins | sample TA2KigOf40mmetaG_FD_155448 | JGI IMG/M metagenome (GOLD analysis project Ga0194133, IMG submission 155448) | Freshwater microbial communities from Lake Tanganyika, Tanzania - TA2015055 Kigoma Offshore 40m | ecosystem: Environmental > Aquatic > Freshwater > Lake | place: Tanzania: Lake...
TAATGTTGAACAAGCTCTAAGAGCTTTAAAAAAAAAGCTACAAAGAGAAGGTGTGTTCAGACAGCTTAAAATTAAAAGTCACTACGAAAAACCATCTGAAAAAAAAAAAAGAGAAAAAGACGAAAATACAAGAAGAGTTAAAAAACTTAGAAAGCTTAAAGCGAGATTATAATAAAGTTGATTAAATTTTAATTGACTTTTGGCCCAAAACTAGAATTTTTTCCCTGATAAGCGGCTATAAGACCACTAAATCTTGCTTTAGCATATAGTGATTTTTTTTTGTTAAAAAAATAAAGGATAATAAATTTTATAGAGGATTTTATTAAATCCTTTAAACTTTTAAGATATGCATTATGAACGCTTGTATATTTTTTTCGTAAATAAAACTGTGACCACATCCAGTGCCAATTTTTTGATATTTCCACTTCATGATTAACGTTCTCATGGTAGGATTTTCCTCCACTATGAAAGATTGTTGCAGCTCTTATAACATATATATGTTTGAAATTTTTTTTTAACCTCAGACATATTTCAGTATCCTCCCAATATAAAAAAATATTTTCGTCGAAAAAAATTAGATCTTTAAACTCATCTTTGTTAAAAAACATTGCTGCACCTTTTACAAAATCTACTTCAAAAAAATCTTCAAATGTTCTGACATATTTAAAATCATTTTCAGTTTCATTTTTAAAAAAACCATAATTTAAAAATTCTCGCCCTAGGTTATTTGTTTCAACTATTGGTGCGAGCAGGGAAAAGTTTTTGATTTTTTTTAAAGTTTTTTGTATATTTTCTAATGTATCAGACTTCAAAATTGTATCAGGATTAAGCAGAAAAACATACTTTGTCTTAGCTTTCCTTAGCCCAATATTGTTTGCTTTTCCATAACCTAAATTTTCATAACATAATATACATTCTAAGTTCTCATAAGAATTTTCTAATTCTTTTTTAAAATTCTCATCAGATGAATTTTCAACAACTAAGATCGGATATCCCTTTGGAATAGATTGTAAGCATTTATGTATGACACTGGAACTTTTAAATGTTACGATTAAAAAAGTAACATTAAAATTCATTTTTATTAAAGATTTTTTATAATTTCTTCTACCATTTTTTTAGCATCAGAAAAAAGCATTAAGGTATTATCTTTATAAAATAATTCGTTATCAACTCCTGCATAACCTGCTGACATACCTCGTTTTACGAATAATACTGTTTTAGACTTTTCAACTTCTAAAATTGGCATTCCGTATATTGGACTTGTTTTATCAGTTTTCGCAGCAGGATTTGTCACATCGTTTGCACCAATTACAAATGATACATCGGTATTTGAAAAATCATTATTAATATTTTCTAATTCAAAAACTTCATCGTAAGGAACATTTGCCTCAGCCAATAATACATTCATATGTCCTGGCATTCTTCCTGCAACCGGATGAATTGCGTAAGATACCTTGACTCCCAACTCTTTAAGTTTATCTCCCATTTCCCTAAGGGCATGCTGAGCCTGAGCAACTGCCATTCCGTAACCTGGTACAATGATAACTGATGAAGCATTCTTCATTAAAAAAGCAGCATCATCTGCTCCACCTTGTTTGATTGGTTTTTTTGTCTGATCTTTACTTAGGGAAATACTTTCTCCACCAAATCCTCCTAAAATTACATTAAATAAAGAACGATTCATTCCTTTACACATTATATAAGAAAGTATTGCTCCAGATGATCCAACGAGTGCTCCAGTAATAATGAGTGCAATATTTTCTAAAGTAAAACCAATACCAGCTGCGGCCCAGCCAGAATAAGAATTTAACATGGAGACAACAACTGGCATATCCGCTCCACCAATTGGTATGATAATTAAAAAACCTATGAGCGTTGATAAAAAGATTATAGCCCAAAAAAGAAATTCGTTTTGATGTATTGTAAAATAAATAATTAAAAAAACTATTAAAAATCCTAATAATAAATTTATTATATGTTGACCTTTAAAAACTATTGGTGAGCCAGACATAAGCCCTTGTAGTTTTAAAAAAGCAATACAAGATCCAGAAAACGTTATTGCTCCGATTGCAACACCTAAAGACATCTCAATCAAACTTAACGTTTTGATATTGCCAATGTCTCCAATTCCAAATGATAATGGATTGTTAAATGCAACAACTCCTACAAGTACTGCAGCAAGTCCAACTAAACTATGAAAGCCGGCAACAAGTTGTGGCATAGCTGTCATCGCAATTTTATTAGCAATAAAGCCACCAACTAAACCTCCAAGAATTATTGGGATTAATATGTATGAAATATTATCTTTTATTTGATCTAAATTATTAAATGATAATAAAGTGACAACTACAGCAAGAGTCATTCCAATAATCCCTAGAATATTTCCTTTCCTTGAAGTTTCAGGGGATGAAAGACCTCTAAGGGCCATAATAAAAAGAATTCCTGTAAGAAGATATAGAAAGGCAGTAATATTTGCTGAAATCATTTCTTATCTTTTTTTTTATACATACTCAGCATTCGCTGCGTCACTAGAAAACCTCCAAAAATATTTATGGATGCAAGAAATATTGCAATCATTCCGGGAAGTTTTGAGATAAAAGAACTGTCTTTACTTGAGAAAATTATTGCAACTAAAGCACCAACTATAATTACTGAAGATATTGCATTAGTTACAGACATAAGAGGGGTATGAAGTGCTGGTGTTACACTCCAAACCACATAGTAGCCCACAAATATTGAAAGTATAAAAATTGAAAAACGAAATATAGTTGGATCAATATCCATTTAATTTAATACATCCTTTATATAAATACTTTTAATAATCTCGTCATTTTCATCAATTTTTAATGATTTTGTTTGCTTATCATAAATAGAGCTTAAAAAATTATAAATGTTTCTAGACAATAAATTAGATGCCGTTTCAGAAATTCTACTTGGAACATTTTTATAACCTAAAACTTTAATTCCAAATTTTTCTACAACTTTTCCACTTTCTGAATATATACAGTTACCTCCTTGTTCGACTGCTAGATCAAAAATAATTGATCCCTTTTTCATAAGTCTTAACATTTCTTCATTAATAATTCTTGGAGCTTTTTTTCCTGGAACTAATGCGGTACAAATTACTATATCTTGTAAAGCTAAAGTTTTTTTTAATAGTTCTTCTTGTTTCTTTTTATAATCCTCACCAACTTCCTTTGCATAACCTCCAGAAGTTTCCATATTTTGTGCATTATCTACAAAAATAAATTTACCTCCTAAACTCTCAACTTGTTCTTTAGATGCTAATCTTACATCTGTTGCACTCACAACGCCTCCTAGTCGTTTAGCGGTTGCTATGGCCTGAAGTCCTGCAACTCCTGCCCCAATAACAAAAAACTTTGCAGGGGTAACAGTTCCAGCAGCAGTCATCATCATTGGAACTACTTTGTTAAATTCATAAACACTATCAATGACGGCTTTGTATCCTGCAATATTTGCTTGCGAAGACAGAATATCCATGGATTGAGCTCTCGTAATTCTTGGAAGAAGTTCTAAAGAAAATATTTTTATTTTTTTATTTATTAATTTATTAATAATTTCTTTATTAAGATGAGGAAAAAAATTTCCAATTAAAATAGTGTTTTCTTTTAATAAATCTATTTCTTCAAAGGTTGGTAGATGTATTTTTAATATTATATCAGATGAACCTAAAATTTCATTTCTTTTCAGGCAATATGCTCCAATACTTATAAAATCCTCATCCTTGATATTAAGAAAATTGCCAAGATTATTTTCAACGTTTACCTTAAATCCAAGTTGTATAAATTTTTTAATTGTATCAAGTGTTAAGAGAACTCTTTTCTCAAAAGAGTCTTTCTCTGAAATAGTGCTAATAATCATTAATAAATTTAAAACTAAAAATATATAAAAATTAACAAGAGGAGCAGAGCTACAATTACTACGATTGCACAAACTGTAAGTTTTTTAAACGCTGTCCACGTTTCTTTTTGAGAGGAGATATCCATATCAACCTTGCCTTGCCTTAAACTTTGGATTTTTTTTATTTATAACGTAAATCTTTCCTCTTCGTCTTACTATTTTGCAGTTGATGTCTCTTTTTTTAAGAGATTTTAACGAACTAACTACTTTCATATTTAAATAAATTTTAAGCCTGGCAACGACCTACTCTTCCGTGTCTTAAGACAAAGTACCATTGGCGCTAAAGGGCTTAACTTCCGAGTTCGGAAAGGGATCGGGTGTGACTCCTTTGCAAAAATCACCAGGCATATGCTCTTTATATTGTAAATTTTTATATGTAAATATTTTTTAATTATTATCTTAACTATGTTTCTAAAATCTGTATTTATATTATTTAATTAAATCGCGGGGTGGAGCAGTCTGGTAGCTCGTCAGGCTCATAACCTGAAGGTCCTTGGTTCAAATCCAAGCCCCGCAACCAAAAAATTCTATTTAAAAGATAAAATAAAATACTTTACAAGATTTTTAAGATAATTTTTATAGAGTAGAAGCGTATTAGAAAAACTAATTAATCCATTTTTTTTTGACCATTCTAAAAGTTTCAGACTCTCTTCAATAATTTTCTTTTGCATATTTGGAGCATTGGTTCTCTGATTCCTGTGTAATCTATAATAAAGTAAGTAGTTTTTCAAAATTCTCATTTTTTTTTTTTTAAAAATTTTCAAATAAAAAATATAATCGTAAGCATAAAAAAATTCTTTATCTAAAAAACATATCTCTTTAAAAATCTCCTTACGAAGCATAACTGTTGAATTTATAATACAGTTTTGACATGGAAAAATCTTATTAAATTCTTTTATTGAAATATCATTATTTTTTTTAATAAAATTTCCATCTGAATCAATATATTTGAAATTAGATCCAACTAATGAAAAATTTTTATATTTGATTAGAAAATCAGATTGTATTTTGAATCTTTTTTTATTCGAAACATCATCCGAGTCTAAAAAGGCAATAAACTTTCCTTTACATTTATTGATATTATTATTTATGGATTTATATGGACCAATATTTTTTTTTTGATTTATAATTTTAATTTTTTTATTTCTAATTTTTTTTAATATTTCTAAAGTATTGTCTGTTGATCCATCATTAATAATTATTAGTTCCCAATTTTTAAATGTTTGATCTTTTATACTCTGAACTGAAAACATAATATATTGAGATGCATTATATGCTGGCATTAGAACGGAAACCAAAGGTTTCTTCATTTTCTTTTTCTAACTAATGATAAATAAATTCCTATGTATAAAAGTATTTGCAAAATAAATAGTACTTTTAAAAGACCTGGATAACTAAAAAGAAATAAAGCTACTATCATAGTGAGAGAGAAAAAAAAATTTATAGATAATGAAGTCTTAACATGTGTTCTTAAATAATCAAAAACTAGCATGTGTAAATGATTTTTATCTGGATAAAATGGATTTTTTTTTTCAAAGACAATTTTTCTAAAAAATGAAAAAAAAGTTTCAAAGAAAATATAATTTAATAAACATGCAAAAAAAAATGGATAAACTTTGTGGTACTGTGTTTTTTGACTAGTTGAAATAACTAAGATTGCTAAAATAAGACCGATTAAATACGAACCGCTATTTCCAAAAAAAATTTTTGAATTTGGAAAATTGAATGTTAAAAATACTGCCAAACATATTAAAAATAAAATACATAAAAATGATAATTCAAGATTACCAAAATAGAAATTTATGACGAATAATATTAAAATTATAATTGATGAGTGAATACCTAATAGTCCATTAAAACCATCAATAAAATTTGATCCATTTATTATAAAAACTATACATAACGTGGAAAAAATATAGGAATAAACATTATAGTTATTTAATAAATTATCCAATAAATAAAATTGAGTAGAATAAATTTTTAAATTTAATGTTTTTACGCAAAAAAATATTATTATAAATAATATTATTAATCTCATAAAAGGATTAATTTTTATTTTTAAATCATCTAAAATTGAAAAAAAAAAAATTGGCATAGACATATAAAATAAATCTCTCAAAAATAAAAAATTTTTAAAAAGTAAAGTTGCAATAAATAAAAAAAAAAATATAAAAATCCCTCCAACCTTTAAAGTAGGTTTTTTATGAAAAGATTGAACTTTAGTAAATTCAAGGTCTAAAAATATAGATAAAAATTTTTTGTTTGAATTTTTATTTAAGAAAAATAAGAATGCATAGGACAATAATGATAATAAAAATACTAAGAAATAATTTTGTGTTTCGATCATAGTTTTTTACGAAATTAAAAATAGATTTTATAAAAACTCCAAATAAAAGTCTTTATTTTTCAACATTAAAAAGATTAAAATTTGATTAGATAAATAATTTGTTTAAAATGTTACTCTAATAACAGCTATTTGGAATATAAAATAATCTTACTAGATCAAATAATTTTTTTTCCTTAATTATGATAATTAAAAATTTTATAAATATAAAAAATAAATCTTTATTTTTCTTAAATATTTTATTTTCGTCTTTGCCAATAATTTTTATGCTACCAATTGTAGCTAGTTCAATATTCAGCCTTTTTTTTTGCGCTTATACTTTTTTTTTTTTTCATTCTAATAGTTTAAAAATTCAATTCGAAAATATAGATAAAATTTTATTAATTTTTTTTCTTTTTTTAATTTGTTCAAGTATTATAAATAAAGATCTATCATATAATAATATCATCAAAGACGTCGGAGTTATTAGATTTTATTTAATTTATATTTTAATAAAAAATATTTTGAATTATGATTTAATCAAAATTAAATTTTTTTTTTTAATATCATTTTTATGTGTTTTTTTTTTAAGTTTTAATATTTTACTAATTCATTTAATAGGAAATGACATTTTTTTAAATAGAATTCATGATCCAAATGTAGATGGATATCAAAGAGTTTCGTCAGTTTTCGGAGAAAGAAAAATCGCTGGATCTTATTTATTTAGTTTTTATTTTTTCACTTTATTCTTTTTTCTTTTTAAAGCAAAAAAATCTAATATTTTATTATTTTTTTTAATCACTTTGTTTATAGGTTTAGTTATTTTATTAACTTTTGATCGAACGCCTTTTATTTTATTAATATTATCAACAATAATAATTAATATTTTATATAGAAAAAAAAACTTCGTCTTCAACTCATTAATAATTTTTTCTTTATTTACACTTTTAATTTTAACTATCCCAAAAATTAACAATAGATTTTCAATTCTGAACAATTTTATTAACGAAGTGAAAAGTTTTTATTATAAAGATAATGAAACTCTTTCTTTTAGAAAAAAAATTCTTAATAAAGAGACTGATAAAAATTTAGGAAAAGAGTACGAAAAAATTCTAGTAGAAAAAAAAGCCCATTATTCATATTTTAATATATATATTGAAACTATTTCTATAATAAAATTTGAAAAAACTTTTTTTGGATCAGGCAAATCAACATATTATAAAAGATGTTTTAATTATAGAACTAGTGACCCCTTGAATGTTGCAATGGGTTTTAATCATGCATGTCAAAACCATAGTCATAATCTTTATCTTGAAATAGGAATAGCTTCTGGAATTATTGGTCTTACAATATTCTCTCTTTTTTTAATTTTGAAAATATTAAATTTTATAAAAATATTAATTAATCTTAATAATCAAGACTCAAATAAGTTTTTTTATTTTATATTATTTTTTACAATGTTGATAATAGAAATTTTTCCATTAAGGCCGTTTGGTAATGTTTTTAGCTCTTACAATGGTTTTTTGTTTTTCTTTAAAATAGCTTTCATATATGCGTTTGCGAAAAAAGAATTTAAATTAAATTAATCTTTTAAAATATTTTTTTAATTCTTTATTCACATTTTCAGACCTTCTGCACATTCTATAGCAAAATTCACCTACTAATTTTTGTCTTTCTTTTTCAAACCACCAATTTTCAACATTATCCCATATTTCATTAATTTTTTTTGCAGCTTCTATAGGATTATCAAAAAAAATATCAGCTTTTTTTAATAAATTATAACTTTTTTTTCCATAAGTTGTTAAGTCAGGTCTAAAAAAAACGATTGTTGGAAAATTTATATTTAAAGATTCTAATATTGAGGTAGAATTCCAAGTAACAATATTTATTCTACAATTCCTTAAAATATCAGAAATATTCTTTTCTGAACTATGAAAATTGTATTTATTTTCTAATATTTTGTAAATTTTTTTAAAAGGTTTATGGGAGTAACTTTTAAATAATATGTTGGTTGTAACTTTTTTATTTAGGTTATTAAAGAAAATTAAAGTATCATTTAAAAACTTAATATTATTTTTTCCAGAAATGCTACCATACATTGATGGAAAAATTGAATACTGATAATTTATAAATAAAGCTTTTCCAAAAAAATTTGGTTTAGTTTTTTTTTTCCTTAAAAAAAAAATTGGAAAATAATTGTTTTTTTTTTTATAACCTAAAACTACGATATTTTTAAATAACTTTTGAATATGAGTACTAAAAAAATGATTATTTTGTGAAAAAAATCCACCTCCGTGCTGACCAGCTACTAACTTAGTGTTGTTGGTAGTTATGTTTATTAAACAATAAATTTTAAAATGGTCAAAAGGATCGTAATTGGATGAGAAAATAATTTTAGGTTTAACATTTGGATAATATTTAAAAATATTTGAATGCAAATATTTAAAATTTTCAAAATATGATATTGGAATATTATTGGGTAAAAGTTTATCTAATACTTTATAAAACATCGAATGATTATTATTTTTAATTAAATTAAATTTTCTTAGTTTATAATTAATTTCGCATTTTGGAAAAAAACCCTCTGTCAAAAAAAAGGGGAATTGTTTTAAACTGAGTTGTAAAAAAAAATTTCTAAAAAATCCAAAATAAGAACAATGAAAAATTATTTTTGTTTTTATTATTTTGAGTAGAAAAATCTGAATAAAAATATAAATTTTTTTTAAAAAAAAAATTATATTAAGATTATTTGAATGATCAAAAAAAACAATTTTTTTAAATCTAATAGTACTAAATTGTTGAAAAATATTTTTATGATAGTTTTCATCACGTAATTTATACAAAAATTCATTATAATCTTTAGGAATATAAAGACTTGAATAATTTTCATTAATTTTTATTAGTTTCTTACTCTTTAAATATTTAAACTTACAGAACACATCGGAAATAAAAAAAAAAAGCCACGCACCAAGTAAAAATCTCCAATTATTTTTTGAATAATTAATATTGTGAATAGAATTAAGTTTATGAGTCAACTTTTCTAAAAAAAATTCATAAACCTTTGTTACATAGTAATAATTTTTTAAATAATTTTTATATAACTCATTACAATAAATATAATTTGATAATCCAGTTCTGTTAAAAATCTTATTTATTTCATTTTTTATTTTAAAATTCACCATTTTTAAGAATTTTTGTATTTAGTTTATGTATGGCTAATCTACTTTAATTAAATGATTAAATTTTTTCTTCAATATAAACCTTAAATCTTTAACACTTAAAAAATTTTTATTATTTTTAGAATTATAAGAAAAATTTGAACCTAAAGAGTGATTTTTTTTTGTTATAAAAATTTCATTTAAAATTTTATAATGGTCTGAAAACTCAACAGTACTTCTTCCTTCAAATTCAGATATCATATCCTCATTAATTTTTTCGGCAGGCCGAATACCTGTAACATTAAAGATTGCTTTGTTTGTTATGGCTAATGCAAGGTCTTTAATATAAAATGAAGGTAATTTTGGAACAAAAATTTCACCTCCAGTACTTTTTTCAAGTACACTAAGCACAAATTCAACGCTATCTTCTAACATCATTAAAAATCTAGTCATGTTCAAATCTGTAATATTAAATTTATTTGTTTTTTTTTGCTCAATAAAGTTTAATAATACAGAACCTCTGCTTCCTAAAACATTTCCATATCTTACAACCCCAAAAGATATTTTTTGTCTGCCTTTAACATTATTAGAACTTAATATTAATTTTTCTAAACATAGTTTAGTTGCTCCATAAAGATTTAAGGGGGAACATGCCTTATCTGTTGAAAGCGCAATTACTTTTTTAACAGATGAGTTTAAACTAGCCTCAATTAGATTTTGTGTACCAACAATATTAGTTTTAATAAACTCGAAAGGATTATATTCAGCTATTGGAACATGCTTCAAAGCTGCCGCATGAATAATATAATCAACATCTTTTAATGCTAAACGAAGTCTATCCTTATCTCTTACATCTCCTAAAAAATATCTAATACTAGGGTATTTTTCTTCTGGAAAATTTTTTGACATTTCATTCTGTTTCCATTCATCTCTACTAAAAATAATAATTTTTTTTATTGAAAATTTATTTTTTAAAATATGAGAAACTAGGGATTGTCCTAATGAACCCGTGCCACCAGTTATTAAAAGAACTTTATTTTTAAAAAATAGTTTATTCATAAATTATTTCTGGCGTAGCCCACTAATACAAACTGGTCCGTCTAATTTTTTAATTATATCGTAATTGCATAATGAAAGTCTTGAGGCAGAAATTTTATAAAAAATATCATCTAGAATATTAAAATATCTTTCTAAAATCTTATCATCATGCATTGTTGATAAATAAATTCTATTTGAACACAAAAAATTTTTTTTTAGAAATTCTTGACTAATAAAAGTCTTTATTTCTAAAAAATTATTTGACTTGATGCTAAACTCAGGTAAAGCATTTAACCCGGCTAATTCATATTTTATTTTATTTTTTTTTAATAATTTTTTCCAATTTTTCTTTATTTTTTTTCCTCTCTTCACCAAAATATCCCAAGATTTAATTTTTTTCATCACATTAAGTGTTGCCAATGCGGCTGTGGGTCCAATTCTATCCGTCCAAAAAGTGCTGCTTATAAAAGTTGAATTAACACATTTCATAACATCATCTCTACCTATAACTGCATTAATTGGATAACCATTTCCAAGTGCTTTACCAAAGGTTGCAATATCTGGATTTACACCATACTTTAAATGTAAACCACCAAAACTTTCTCTAAATCCTGATGTACACTCATCGAATATTAGAACAATTCCCATCTTTTTTGTTATCTTTCTTACACTTTCTAAAAAATTTAAATTAACCTTTGCTGATCTAGAAACTTCCATAATAACTGCTGCCAGATTGTGTTGACTGATTATTTTTTTTAATTGATTAAAATTATTATAATCAAATACAAAAATATTATTTTTAAATAATTTAGAAACCCCATTCGTTGGAGCACTTTTTAAAAAATGTTTATCTAAATTTCTTGGATTTGAAAGGTTTGCAGCCAAGTACCAATCATGCCAACCATGATAACCACATAGAGCTATCTTTTCTCTACCCGTTGCGACTTTTGCAACTCTTAAAGCAATATTATTTGCCTCAGCTCCTGTTCGTGCAAGCCTTACCAACTTTGCCCATGGATGTATTTCAATTAATCTTTCTGAAAGAAGTATATCTTCTTTTGAATTTAATGAGCTCATATTTCCTTTTCTAATAACTTCCCTTACTGCATCATCAACTTCTTTTCTTGAATAACCTAATATATTTGTACCAACTCCCATCATTGATAAGTCTGTAAATTTTCTTTTTTCTAAATCCCAAACATAACATCCTCTGGTCTTTTCAAAATAAGCTGGCCAAAACTTTGGAAGAAAAAGATCAGGATTTTTTGAAAATAACATGGTTCCTCCTGGAATAATTTTATTGGCTCTTTTCCACATTTTTTGGCCTAGATTCATATGGTAGCCTTCATTACGTTTAATATGACTGTTAATAGATATAATTTTTTTATTTTTTCTTAAAAAATCTAAAATATTTTTTAAATCAAAATAAATATTATTTTTAAAATTTTTAATTATTTTCTCTATTACAAGTAAATCTTCTTTTTCATCTAAAGTAAGTCTCAAAGAAGAAATATTTTTATAGTATTTTAAATTAAACTTTGTAAATTTTTTATGATTTACAATGAAAGGTGTTACATGCTCTCTTTCTGAAGAAAGCTTAGCCTTAAAAAAGGCATATTTTAAAGCACTAAATCTAAAAACTTCTACATCTAAACCATCCGGATACGTTGGAGGATTTGCATTCGAAGCATAATCTACATTTTTTTTAAAAAAATTTATTATAACTTCATCTACAACTTTGGGATCAATTAAAGGACAGTCTCCGGTTATTCTTACAATATTTAGTGCTTTAAATTTTTTTGCTGCCTCATAATATCGTTCCAATACATCATTTTCTGATCCTATGAAGTAATCAACTTCTAAATTTTTACAAATATCGATAATACTTTTATCTTTTTCATTTTTAGAACAAGCAACTATTATTTTTGAAATATATTTTGATCTTGATAACCTTTTAATTAAAATTTCTAACATTGTTTTGTTGTTTACTTTTTTTAAAACTTTTCCAGGTAACCTGCTTGAGTCGATTCTTGCTTGAATAATTGCTAAAGGTTTATTTTTTAGCTCCATCGTCTTGGATCAATTAAATTTAAATCGTTTGTAGAAAAAATTCTAGGAATTTTATGTTGATGCTCATTATAATAATCTACAATTTGTTTTAAATGTTGATGATTATTAAAACCTACTATCAAATAATCAATCTTTTTAAATTGTTTAACGAAATGTAGACATGCTTTCACAGGTGAAATCTTACTTTTAAAACACCATTGCTTAAACTTGTTTAATACCATTTTGTTTTTTTTATTAAATTTTAAATTATCATGTTTATTTATTAGAAGGCCTTGCAAAAAAATAGATCTTGCAAAAATTTTTATTTTAGATCTCTTCAAAATTTCTACCCATCTGGATCTTAGTATTCGATTATCTACTACATTAAAAGGTACTTGAACAATATCAGGTTTCCAAAATTTCCAAATTTTTTTAATTTCTACATGGCTATAAATAGATAAACCAATTTTTTTAAAAATTTTTTTTTTTTTTAATTTTTGCAAAAAATATAAATATTTTTTTCCTCTTACTCCAATCAAATT
>Ga0194133_10007517_pt1 | contig 13030 bp, 7 predicted proteins | sample TA2KigOf40mmetaG_FD_155448 | JGI IMG/M metagenome (GOLD analysis project Ga0194133, IMG submission 155448) | Freshwater microbial communities from Lake Tanganyika, Tanzania - TA2015055 Kigoma Offshore 40m | ecosystem: Environmental > Aquatic > Freshwater > Lake | place: Tanzania: Lake Tanganyika...
CGGCTCTTCGCCTATTACAACCGCCTCGGCGACCGCGGCCTCGACGGCAACGCCGGGGTCAACGCCGGCCCCGCCCGCTCTCTCCGCACCGTCCTCCGCACCGCGGAGGAAGCCGAGTTGCGCGCGCGCGTGGCCGCTCTGCGGGAGTCGCTCGCGCGTCCTGACGGCGCCGTGCTGCGGACCTGGGCGGATCGCGAACGCGCCCGCCTCGCCCGCCGCGGCGAGGGCTTCGCCTTGCATCCGGTCAAGGTCCGGCAGGCGTCGACCCCCAACCGCTCCGACCTCGGGGTCGAGGATGGCCGCGTTGTCGTGATCCGGCAGGCCGGCGACCTCGCCGCCATCGACATCGCGGTCGACCTCACTGGTATCCCCGGTCCCGTGACCGGCGTGCGCATCGTCATCCCGCCGTCGCCGGACCTGCCGGGTGGCGGCTGGGGCCGCGGACCCGTGACGCGCGCCGCGATGGCCGCCAAGGCGAAGGGCAAGGTCGCCGCGCCCGCGCAGGACTTCAAGGGCACGTTCCGTCTCACCGCGCTGGCGGTGTCGGCCGGCGCGGTGGCCGGCGACCAGGTCGACCTGCACCAGCTGCGCGGGCTCGCGGGGGTCACGGCGAGTTCCTCGGATCCCGCGCACCCGCCCGCGGGCTGCCTCGACCCGCGCAACGACGCGGGCTGGTCGCCCGACCTCGCGGCCACCGGCCCGGTCCACCTCACCGCGACGCTCGCCCGCCCGCTGCGGCCGGAGGAGACGCCCCACCTCAACGTGCAGCTTAACTTCGGCGCCGGGCGCTCGCTGCTGCCCGAGCGGGTCGAGCTGTTCGTGACGACCGGCACGGACGACGGCACCGATCTGCCGGCCGCGGTGGTCGCCGCCCTTGGGCGGCCGGGTGGCGAGGACGATCCGGCGGTCGCGGCCGTCCTCTGGACCCACGCGTCTCGCCATGCCGCCGAGCTGGCCCCGCGCCGGGTGGAACTGGCGAACCTTGAGGAGCGCCTCGCCAGTCTCACCGAGCCGATCTCCACGATGGTGATGGCCGTCGCGGAAAAGCCCCGCGAGACGCGTATCCTGCACCGCGGCGACTACGCGCAGCCCAAGGAGACGGTCACGCCTGGCACGCCCGCGTTCCTCCCGCCGCCGCCGGCCGGCGCCGCGGAGGACCGCCTCGGGCTCGCGCAATGGGTCGTAATGCCGGGGCACCCGCTGACCGCGCGCGTCGCGGTGAACCGATTCTGGCGCCTCCTCTTCGGCACGGGGCTCGTCGCCACGCCCGCTGACTTCGGCACGCAGGGCGAGTACCCCAGCCATCCCGAGCTGCTCGACTGGCTGGCGCTGGAGTTCGTCGCGTCCGGCTGGAACGTGAAGCGTCTTCTCACGCTGCTGGTCACGAGCGAGACCTACCAGCAGTCCGCCGCCGCCTCCGCGGAGCAGTTGGATCGGGATCCGCGCAACCGGCTGCTGGCCCGCGGGCCCCGCTTCCGGCTCGGGGCGGAATTTATCCGCGACCACGCGCTGCGCGTCAGCGGCCTCCTTGTGCCCCGCATCGGCGGGCCGAGTGTCAACCCGTACCTTCCCTACGACCTCTGGCGCGAGGTCAGCCATTACGGGAGCACGCCCGCGACGGCGCAGGTGTTCGTGCAGGACCACGGGGAGAAGCTTTACCGCCGCTCGCTCTACACCTACTGGAAACGCACCGCGCCCCCGCCGTCGCTCGCCGCCTTCGACGCGCCGAATCGCGAGGTCTGCACGATCGAGCGCGGCGCCACCACCACGCCGCTGCAGGCGCTCGTACTGCTGAATGACGTGCAGTTCGTCGAGGCGTCCCGCGCCTTCGCCGAGCGCGCGCTGGGCCGGGCGGAGACCGGGGACGACGCGCGGCTGCGCTGGCTGTTCGCGGAGGGCGTTTCGCGTCCGCCGGCCGCGGCCGAGCTCGCCGTCCTGCGCGGGACCCTCGCGCGGGAGCGGGCGCGTTACGTCCGCGATCCCGCGGCGGCGACCGCCTTCCTCGCCGCCGGGGAATCCCCCCGCGACGCCCGCCTGCCCGCTCCGGAGCACGCTGCCTGGGCCCAAGTCGCGACGCTCGTGCTGAACCTTAGCGAGGCCATCACGCGGAACTGAGCGCGACCTTGACCCGCCCTGAGGACTGGACCCCCTGAGTCTCCCCCTTAGCCAGATCCTCCGTCTCTCCCTTCCCGTCCCTCGCCGCCTCCCCCGAGCCCCGTCCGCCGATGCACGCCGCCGCAGCCGAACTGCTCCATCAACTCACCCGCCGCACGTTCCTTGGCCGCTCGGCCCGCGGGATCGGTGGCCTTGCCCTCGGCACCCTGCTCGCCGAGTCCCTCTCCGCCGCCACCCGCGGCCGGACCGGCCTGCCCCACTTCAAGCCCCGCGCCAAGCGCGTGCTCTGCCTCTTCCAGAGCGGCGGGCTCTCGCACGTCGACCTGTTTGACGACAAGGCCGCCCTGCACCGCCACGCGGGGCAGGAGATCCCGGCTTCCGTCAAGGGCGCCCAGCGGCTCACTGGGATGACCAGCAACCAGTCCGCATACCCGGTCGTGCCCCCGCTCCGCCCCGGCCGCCGCTGCGGCGCGCGTGGCACCTGGATCAGCGACCTCTTGCCGCACCACCAGCGCATCGCCGACGAGCTCTGCATCGTGAAGAGCCTCCACACCGAGGCCATCAACCACGACCCCGCCATCACCTTCATGAACACGGGTAACCAGCTGCCCGGTTACGCCAGCATCGGCGCTTGGGTCAGCTACGGCCTCGGCTCGGTCAACGCCAACCTTCCCGCCTTCATCGCGCTGGTTTCGCAGGGCACCGGCAAGAACCCCGGCCAGCCCATCTTCTCCCGCCTCTGGGGCAGCGGCTTCCTCCCCGCCTCGCACCAGGGGGTCGGCCTCCGCCCTGGCGCCCACCCGGTGCTGCACCTCAACAACCCGCCCGGCGTCGACCGCGCCCAGCGGCGCGCCCTGCTCGATGATCTCGCCCGCCTCAACCAGGCCCACGCCGCCGAGCTCGGCGACCCCGAGACGCTCGCCCGCCTCGAGGCCTACGAGATGGCCTTCCGGATGCAGGCCTCCGTGCCCGAGCTGACCGACCTCTCGGGCGAATCCGCCGCGACGCTTGAGGCCTTACGAGATGGCCTTCCGGATGCAGGCCTCCGTGCCCGAGCTGACCGAACTCTCGGGCGAATCCGCCGCGACGCTCGAGGCCTACGGGCCCGAGGTCCGCAAGCCCGGCACCTACGCCGCCAACTGCCTCCTCGCCCGCCGCCTCCTCGAGCGCGACGTCCGCTTCGTCCAGCTCTTCCACCGCGGCTGGGACCAGCACATCGCCATCGCCCGCCAGCTGCCCAACCAGTGCCGCGACGTCGACCAGCCCACGGCCGCCCTGGTCGAGGACCTCAAGCGCCGCGGGCTGCTCGCGGACACGTTGGTGCTCTTCGCCACCGAGTTCGGCCGCACCGTCTTCAGCCAAGGCACGCTCGGCGACCCCGGGATGGGCCGCGACCACCACGGCCGCGCCTTCACCGTCTGGCTTGCCGGCGGCGGCATCAAGGCGGGCATCGATTACGGCGCCACCGACGACTTCTGCTACAACATCACGGAGAACCCGGTCCACCTGCGGGACCTCCACGCGACGATGCTCCACTGCCTCGGCATCGACCACGCGCGATTCACCCACAAGTTCCGCGGCCTCAACGTCCGCCTCACTGGCGTCGAGGAGGCCCGGGTGGTGAAGGAAATCCTTGCCTGAGCCGCGCCGCGGGCGGTCAGCCCGCGGCTGCGGCGGTCCTGCCCTCGGAGCGCTTCACCAGCTCGTCCACCACCACGGTGGTGGTCACGTCGCAGGCGACGTTCGTCGCGGTGCGGCACATATCCAGGATGCGGTCCACGCCGAGGATGATGCCGATGCCCGCCGGATCGATGCCGAAGGTCGCCAGCAGGCCCGCGATCAGCGGCAGCGAGCCGCCCGGGATCGCCGCCACCGCCACCGCGCTCAGCACCGACAGCAGCAGCAGCGAGACCTGCTGGCCCACTCCGAGGTCCACGCCGAACACCTGCGCCACGAACAGCACGACGCAGCCCTCGTACAGGGCCGTGCCGCTCATATTCATCGTCGTGCCCAGCGGCAGCACGAAACCCGCCGTGCTTGGGGTCACCTTCAGCCGCTCCGTCGCGTTCTGGAGGGCCGCCGGCAGCGCCGCCGCGCTGGAGCTGGTCGAGAAGGCCGTCACCACCACGTCCTTGATCGCTGCGAAGTACGCCCGCGGCCGCCAAGAGGTCCAAACCCGCAGCCACAGCGACATCGTGCCAAAGACGTGCACCGCCATCACCGCGACGCACACGAGGACGAACACCCCGAGCGCGATGATGATGTCGAGGCCGGTACGGACCACCACGCTGTAGATCATCGCCGGGACCGCATACGGGGCCAGGCGCAGCGCGAAGTGCACGATGCCCGTCATCAGATCGTTCACGGTGTCGAGGGCTGCGAGGAGCCGCGCCTGCCGGTCTGGTGCCAGCCGCGTCCCGGTCGCGCCGACGAGGATCGCGAAGACGATCAGCGGCAGGACGTCCCCGAGGGAGGTGCGGCTGTGGCCCACGAAGGCCCCGAACAGGTTCCGCGGCATGAACATCTCGACCACCGTCATCAGCGTCAGATTGGCTTGCGCCTGTTGCTGGTTGGCGACGTGCTTCTGCGCCGCGCCACCGTAGGTGGTCATCACGGCCTCCTTGGTCTCCTTGCTGATGAAGTCGCCCGGCTGGACCAAGTTCATCACGATCAGCCCGAGGCCGACCGCGATCGCCATGTTAAGGAAGAAAAACAAGAAGGTGCGCCCCGCCAGCGGCCCCAGCTTCTCCGGCCGCCCCAGCTGCAGCACGCCCGAGGCGAGCGACGCGAAGACGAGCGGGATGATCACGAAGAACAGCAGCCGCAGGAAGACTTGGCCGATTGGCTCAAGGAAGTGTGTGGCGACGCTCTGCGCGCCCGTGAGGATGCCGGGCGCGAACTTGCCCAATCCGATGGTGGCCGCGCCGGCAATCAGGCCGAAGACAAGGCCGCGCAGGATGCGGTTGGCGAGGTGCGGGTCGGAAGGGCTGGCCATGGGGGAGGGGGGTGCGCGGACCGTGCCCCGCCCGCCGCCCGGTGTCCAACGGGAAACGGCCCGCCCGCTCAGGCGTAGCGGTCCTCGGTCCAAGGATCCGCCGTATTGGAATAGCCCCGCACCTCCCAGAAGCCCAGTTTGTCCTCGGCGAGGAAGGTGATGGCGTTGACGAACTTCGCGCCCTTCCACGCGTAGAGCTTGGGGATGATCACCCGCGCCGGGCCCCCGTGCTCCCGCGACACCGGCGCGCCGCCGAAGCTCGTCGCCACCAGCACATCGTCGTCGAGGCACTGGTCGAGCGCCACATTGGTCGAGTACCCGTCGTAGCCGGTGAAGTAGACGAACCGCGCCTCGGGCGCTGGCGCCACCAGCTCGTGCAGGGTCGTGAAGGCCACGCCGCCCCAGCGGCAGTCGAACTTGCTCCACGTGGTCACGCAGTGGAAGTCGCTCACGTCCTCCACCTGCGGCAGGGCGTTGAACTGGTCCCAAGTGAGCTCCACCGGCCCCGCCACCAGGCCGTCGATCCGCAGACGCCAGTCCGCCGGGTCGATCCGCGGCTGCACGCCGAGGTCGAGCACGGGGAATCCGGTGGTCAGTTTCTGCCCGGGCGGCAGGCGCTCGCCGGAGCGTTCCGCCCGCGCGGTCACCCCGCGGGCCCGCTGCTTCTCCGCCCACCTTTGCTTCGCACGGACGAGTCGTTCTTGGGACATCCGGAGGATTCTAGGTCTTCCCCGGCCGCGCGCAAGCGCGCCGCTTGCCGCGAACAGCTTTTAAACCGCCACGCCGTCGTCCGTGAGCGCCTGACGCACCGGCTCCCGCCGGCGCCAGTAATACCAGAAGAGGCCGCCCTGGTAGGCCGCGGCCAGCCCGGCCACCAGGCCGTGGGTCACGCGGTGCACTAGCCGCACGTAATCCGCGGGGCTCACGCCTAGCTCCGCCGCGGTCGCTTCCACTGCCGCCCGGAGTCCCTCCGGCACCGGGGGCATTTCGGATCCCGCGAGGCGCAGGGCACAGTAGGCCCAGACCGCCGCCAGCAGCAGCGGCTGGCTGGCGAGGATCCAGCGCAGGCCACCGGGGTCCCCGTGCCGCAGCCGGGCCACGCCGTGCAACTCCACCGCGCCCGCCCCCGCCGCCGCGAGGCCCGCCCCTGCGTAGGCCTTTTCCCCCGCGGCTGCCGCCAGCAACGCGAACGCCCCGGCCAGCACCACCACGCCCAGCCCGTCGAACCGCGCCAGGCGCAGCACGCGGGCCAGGGTTTCCTCCGGGAGCAGCGGCGGGGCTTGCATCGAAGGTTTGTCATCCCGCCCCCGCCCCCGAAGCTCAAGCCCCTTCGTGACGCGCCCGCCCGCACCGCCCGCCCTCCCGTTCCGCCTCGATTTCCCGCCGGAGCTCCCCATCACCGCGCGCGCCGGGGAGATCGTCGACGCCCTCCGCGCCCACCAAGTGCTCATCCTCGCCGGCGAGACCGGCTCCGGCAAAACCACCCAGATCCCCAAGCTCTGCCTCGCCGCCGGCCGCGGCACCCGCGGCCGCGTCGCCTGCACCCAGCCCCGCCGCGTCGCCGCCCTCTCCCTCTCCCGCCGCGTCGCCGAGGAGCTCGGCGTCCCCTGGGGCCGCGAGGTCGGCTGCAAGGTCCGCTTCAGCGACCAGACCGGCCCCTCCACCATCGTCAAGTTCCTCACCGACGGGATGCTCCTCGCCGAGGTCCAAGGCGACCCGCTCCTGCGCGAGTACGACACCGTCATCCTCGACGAGGCCCACGAGCGCTCGCTCAACATCGATTTCCTGCTCGGCCACCTCCGCCAACTCCGCCACCGCCGCCCCGACCTCCAGATCGTCGTCACCTCCGCCACGATCGACACCGCCGCTTTCAGCGCGGCCTTCGGCGACGCGCCGGTCATCGTGGTCGAGGGCCGGATGCACCCCGTCGAGGTAGTTTACGCCCCACTCGACGCCCTCGGCCGCGATTACGCGGAGGAGGAAGGCAACGCGGAGGCGGGGGACCGCGCCTCGGCCCGCGCGGAGGCGGTGCATTACCTCGATGGCGCGGTCGCCGCGGTCGAGCGCATCCTCGCCGGTGGCGCGCCCGGGGACGTGCTCGTGTTCCTCCCGAGCGAGCGCGACATCCGCGAGGCGCTGGACGCCCTCGAGCCGCGCCTCCGCGGCCAGGCCACGCTGGTGCCGCTCTTCGGGCGCCTCACCAACGCCGAGCAGCAGCGCGTGTTCGCCCCCGCCCCCCGGCGCAAGGTGGTCGTCGCCACCAACATCGCCGAGACCTCCCTCACGCTGCCCGGCATCCGCTTCGTGGTCGATGCCGGCCTCGTCCGGGTCAGCCGCTATTCGCCGCAGGCCCGCACCCGCCGCCTGCCCATCGAGCCCGTCTCGCAGTCGAGCGCCGAGCAGCGCAAGGGCCGCGCCGGCCGCGTCGCCCCCGGCACCTGCATCCGCCTCTACTCGGAGGCCGATTTCCTCGCCCGGCCCCGCTTCACGCAGCCCGAGATTCAGCGCGCGAACCTCGCCGACGTCATCCTCCGCCTGCAGGCCTTCGGGCTCGGCGACATCGAGCGCTTCCCGTTTCTCAATCCGCCCCCGGCCAAGGCGATCCGCGCCGGCTTCGGCCTGCTCGAGGAACTCGGCGCGCTCGGGCCCGACCCCGGCGGCGGCGCCCCCCGCCCGCTCACGCCCGTCGGCCGCGAACTCGCCCGGCTGCCCGTCGACCCCACGGTCGGCCGGATGATCCTCCAGGCCCGCGCCGAGGGCGCCCTCCGCGAGGTGCTCGTCATCGCCGCCGGCCTCTCCATCCAGGACCCCCGCGAACGCCCGCTCGACCGCCAGGCCCAGGCCGACGCCGCCCACCGCCGCTTCGCGCACCCGGACTCCGACTTCCTCACGCTCCTCGCCATCTGGGAGGCCTTCCACGACGACCTCGAGCGGCTCTCGCAGGCCCGCCTCCGCCGCTTCTGCCGCGACCACTTCCTCAGCTACACGCGGCTCCGCGAATGGCGCGACATCCATGCCCAGCTCACCGAGGCGCTCGCGTCCCACCCCGACTTCCGCCCCAGCTCCGTCCGCGACGGCGTGCCCGCGCCCGCCCCGACCCCGTCTGCCGGAACTCCCGCCCCCGCTGAACCCCGCCGCCGCGCCCGCCGCGAGCTGGACGCCGATCCGCTTGCCTTCGGCACGCCCGCCTACCGGGCCATCCATCGCAGCATCCTCGCGGGCCTCCTCGGCAACCTCGCCCGCCTCGACGAGGAACACGGCGACTACCTCGCCACCCACGACCGCCGCGTGACGCTGTTCCCCGGCTCCGTCCTCTTCCGCCGTGAGGCTCCCCGCCGCCGCGGCGCGCCCCCGCCCGCCAACACCCCCGCCCGCGGCCCCGCCACCCCCCGCTGGCTGATGGCCGCCGAGATCGTCGAGACCTCGCGCGTCTACGCCCGCACTTGCGCCCGCCTCGACCCCGCCTGGGCCCTCGACCTCGGCGCTCACCTCCTCCGCATCTCCCACAGCGAGCCGTTCTGGGACGAGGCCGCCGGCCGCGTGATGGTCCGCCGCCGCACCCGCCTCCACGGGCTCGAGCTCGAGCGCCGCGCCGTCGGCTTCGGCGCCGTCGACCCGGTCCAAGCCACCGATATCTTCCTGCGCGAGGGCCTCGTGAACGACACGCTCACGTTCCCGCTCGATTTCCTCGCCCACAACCGCGAAGTCCGCGCCCGCGTCGCCGACCGCCTCACCCGCGCCCGCGACGGCGGGTTCCTCAACCTCGACGAGGTCGTCTATCGCTTCTATGCTTCCCGCCTGCTCGGCCGCGACGGCGACCGCCCCGGCCCGCTCCCGATTGCCTCCACCGGCGAACTGGTCGCGCTCGTCCGCGCCCGGCAGGCGACCGAGCCCCGGTTCCTCTTCCTCGCCGCTACGGACCTCCACGATCCCACCGCCGCGCACGACGAGGCCGCCTTCCCCGGCGCCCTCCCGCTGAGCCAGAGCGTCCTCCCGCTCACCTACACCTACCGGCCTGGGCAGGCGGATGATGGCGTCACGCTCGAGGTCGGCCCCGGAGAGGCGGAGGGGCTCACGCCTGCCGCGCTCGACTGGGCCGTCCCCGGCCACCTGCCGGCCAAGGTCGAGCATTACCTGCGCACGCTGCCTAAGGAACTTCGCCGCGCTTTCGTGCCCCTCGCCGAATCCGCCCGCGCCCTCGCCACCGCGGCCGCCGCCCGCGACCGCCTCACCGGCCGCCGCGAGACGGTCGCCGCCGCGCTCGCCGCCGTGATCTCGGAGCGCCACGGCATCACGCTCGACCCCGCGGTCTGGGACGACAAGCCGCTGCCCGAACACCTCCAGGTCCGGGTCCGCGTGGTCGATGCCCGCGGCCGGGAACTCGCCGCCGCCCGCCAGCTTGCGGAACTCCGCACCGCCCTCGCCACGCAGGCCCGGGAGGCCAGCGTCGCCGTCGCCCGCGAGGACCCGCCCGCGTGGCGCGCCGCCCGCGCCCGCTGGGAGACGCCCCCGCACGTGACCTGGAAGTTCGGCGAGCTACCCGCGCGGATCACTGTTGCAGAACAAAACGGGGTGACGGTGCACGCCTTCCCGGCGCTCCTCGCCGAGCCCGGCGGGGTCGCGCGCCGCCTCTGCCGGACGCCCGAGGAGGCCGCCGCCCTCACCGCCGCCGCGCTCCGCGCCCTGCTCGAGCGGCACCTCGCGGCCGACCTGATGTGGACGCAACGGGACCTCCGCGCGCTGCGCGAACTGGGCCCGCTTGCCGCCCGGCTCGCGCCCGTCGCGGAACTCTCGGAGCACGCCTTCGCTTCGATCCGCGAATGGGTGCTCGCCCGCCCGGTCACGCCGCTCTCCGCCCCCGCGTTCGACGCCGCGCTGGCGCGCGCCAAGGAGGACCTGCGGGGCCTCGTCCCGCGGCTTTTCGACCTGTTGCGCGAGCTCCTCGGGCTGCGGCTCGAGCTGGAGGTCCTGCCCGATCCGCCCGCTGGTCAGGCCGAGTGGCTCGCCGCGCTGCTGCCGCCCGATTTCCTCCGCGTGATCCCGTACGCGCGCCTCGCCCACGTGCCCCGGTACCTTCGCGCGGCCCTGGTCCGCGCCCAACGCGCCCGCCGCCAGCCCGCCCGCGATGCCGAACGCCTCGCCCGGCTCGACCCGCTCCTCCGCGCCTGGCGCCGCGCCGCCGCCGCGGCCCCCGACCCCGCGGCCCCTGCCGCGCTGCGGTGGCAACTCGAGGAGCTCCGCGTCAGCCTCTTCGCCCAGGAACTGGGGACCGCCGAACCCGTCTCCGAGGTGAAACTGGAGCGCGCCCTCGCCGCCCTCGGCGCCCCGGCGGCGCCGCCCGCCACCGCCGCGCCCGCCCCGGCCCCGCGCCCGATCGTGACCGCCCCCACCGCCGCCGGCCGCTCCGCCCCGCTCAAGGACCTCTCCGCCCTCGGCCGCCTCCTCGGCCGCTGAACTTTGCGGGCGCGCGTCGAGTTGGCCGCCGCGCCGCGGCGACGCGGTTCATCCCGGGCCTTGGCGCCACGTTTCCGGTCTGCACGCGGACGATCGACCCGCTGCCGCTCAGCGCGCCGGGGCCGTGTAACCGCCGCCCGCGGGACCTCCCGCTGGGATCAGCGGCGTGTGCTTGCCGATCGGCCCCAGAAACGCCGCCGCCCCTGCCGAGAGCAGGCCGAGCTCGGTTGGACCCATCAGGAACTGGAACCCCGCCGCGCGGTGCCGCTGCACCGCCTCCGGGGTGATCGCCGGCCGCCCGAGGAATTTCCCGTGGCGCCGCGCCGCGTCCGCGATCCGCCCCACCGCCACCTCCAGCTCCGGCACGTCCTGCCGCCCCCGGAATCCGAGCGAGAACGACAGGTCGCTCGTCCCGATGAACACCACGTCGATGCCCGGCGTCGCCGCGATCTCTTCCGCGTTCCGCAGGCCCTCCGTGTCCTCGATCACCGCCACCGCCAGCACCTCCTCATCCGCGAAATCGTGGTAGCCCTGCGGCGCCTGCCAGCTCGAGGCCGCCAAATCCGAGCCGCAGCCCCGCAGGCCCCGCGGCGGGTAACGGCAGCCATCCGCGAGCCGCCGCGCGTCCGCGCCCGTCTTGGTGAAGGGCGTGATCACCCCCAGCACCCCCTGGTCGAGGAACCGCTTGGTCGTCCAGAGCTCGTTCACCGCCGGCCGCGCGAACACCACCGCGTCCAGGCCCCGCGTCGCGAGGACGATGTGCCGCAGGGTCTCGTGCGACACCGGGGAATGCTCCATCTCCACCCACAGGTAATCGAACCCCAGCTGCGCCCCCAGCACGGCGCTCTCGACGTTCGCCGACCAGACCATCATCCCGACCACGGTCTCGCCGCGGCGCAGCTTCGCCTTCACGGGGTTCACGACGCGGCGGGTGGGAGAGGGGGGCTGGCTCATGGCGCGCGCAGGCTCGGCGCCATCGGCCGGCGGTTCAAGCGCCGATCGCGCCCCCCCTTCCGGGATTGCCCCCGGCCTGCGCCCCGTTCGAATGCCGTGATGGCCCACCCCGCCCCGTCCCCCGGCGCCCTGCCGCGCCGCGCCTTCCTCCGCGCTTCCGCCGCTGCCGCGGTCGCCGCCACGCTCCCGCGCTTCTCCATCCTCCGCGCCGGTGAGTCCCCCAACGGTCGCCTCAACGTCGCCTGCATCGGCATCGGCAACCGCGGGTTCTACGCGGTCTCCGAGCTGATGAAGGACCCGCGCGTGAACCTGGTCGCCCTCTGCGACGTCGACCAGGACCTGGTGGCGAAAACCTACCAGCGCGGCGCCGAACTGAAGGACTCCTCCGGCCTCGCTGGACCCGACCTGCCCTCGGTCCGCCTCTTCCGCGATTACCGGGAAATGTTCGCCACGTTCGCCGGCCGCATCGACGCGGTCACGGTCTCCACCCCCGACCACCATCATTACCCCGCCGCCGCCCTCGCGCTCCGCCACGGCAAGCACGTCTACGTCGAGAAACCTCTCACGCACACGGTCGGCGAGGCCCGCGCCCTCCGCGCGGCCGCCCAACGCGCCGGCGTCATCACGCAGATGGGCAATCAGGGCCGCGCCACCGAGGGCATCCGGCTGATGAAGGAATGGGTCGACGCCGGCGCGATCGGCGACGTCCGCGAGGTCCACGGCTGGTCCCCCGCCTTCAACGACCGCTACTTCCGCCGCCCTTCCGCACTCCCGCTTCCCGCGCAGACGCCTCCCACCACGCTCGACTGGGACCTCTGGTGCGGCCCCGCCGAGCGCCGCGACTACCACGAGTCGATCGCCCCCGTCCGCTGGCGCGGCTGGTGGGACTTCGGCTGCGGGATGCTCGGCGATTGGGCCTGCCACACGCTCGACGCCCCCTTCTGGACCCTCGACCTCGGCTCCCCCTCCTCCGTCGAGGCCCAGGTCGACGAGGTCAGCGCCGTCCTCACCCCCCGCACCGCCCGCGTCACCTTCCGCTTCCCCGCCCGCGGCCCCCGGCCCCCGGTCACGCTCGTCTGGCACGAGGGCGACGGGATGCGCCCGCCGAAACCGCGCGACTGGGAGGACGACGCCAAGAAGCCTGGGCTCCCCGAACGCGGGATGATGATGCTCGGCGCCCGCCACACGCTCTACGCCCCGGGCGGCCGCCCCGACAGCCCCCGCCTGCTCGGCACGGCGGTGATGGAGGAGTTCAAGCGCAACCGCCCCGCGCCCACGTTCCCCCGCGTCGCCGGCGGTCCGCTCAAGGAATGGCTCGACGCCATCATCGCCCGCGGCCCCCGGCCCGGCTCGAACTTCGAGTACTCGGTCCCGCTCTCCGAGATGGTCCTCCTCGGCGTGCTCGCGATGCGCACCGGCCGCCGCCTCGAATGGGACGGCCAGGCCGGCCGCATCACCAACCACCCGGAACTCAACCGCCTCGTGGAAATCTCCGCGCGTCCCGGCTGGCGC
>Ga0194133_10007518_pt1 | contig 13030 bp, 15 predicted proteins | sample TA2KigOf40mmetaG_FD_155448 | JGI IMG/M metagenome (GOLD analysis project Ga0194133, IMG submission 155448) | Freshwater microbial communities from Lake Tanganyika, Tanzania - TA2015055 Kigoma Offshore 40m | ecosystem: Environmental > Aquatic > Freshwater > Lake | place: Tanzania: Lake...
AAGGGCCTCGTCTTCGTCGGCATCGACGTGATCGGCGACTACCTGACGGAGATCAACGTCACCTCGCCCACGGGCATCCAGGAGATCGGCCGCTACGACGGCGTCGACCTCGCCGGACGGATCTGGGACGCGATCGAGCGGCGGGTCGGCGAGGCGCGCGCGCGCGGCTGACGCGCGGCGCGGCCCCGGCCGTTCACGCGTCGCAGCGCCGCCACCGCCCCACGTCGAGGTGGAAATGGCTGCGGTGCAGCGTGTCCGAGCGCGGCGTCAGCACGAGGTGGAAGACGCTGCAGGCCCCGCGCGCGACGTCCCGCAGGAACGCGCCGCGCGGGCCCCGCTCGTCCCAGTGGCGTGCAACCGCGACCTGCGTGCCGTCTGCGAGGTCGAAGCCGGCGATGTCGATGGCGCGGCCGAGCGCGTGCTCCGAGAGGCGGCCCCGCGCGTCGCCGTTGCGCGCGCGGCAGGCATAGCCGCCGAAATGGCGGATGCGCACGACGCGCTGCCCGAAATGCCGTTGCGCCGCCGGCTGCACCACCTCCGCCTCGAGCCGCAGGAGATGCGTCGCCGTGGCGCAGCCCAGCTGCACGGGCTGGTCGAGGGCGACGCTGCTGCGCTGCAGGCGCACGGCGTCGACGAGGCGGCAATCGCCGGGTCCCTCGCGGTCGGGGAGCGCCTCGAAGACGGCGCCTGCCGCGCGCAGCTCCGCCGTGCAGCTCGGCCCGGCCGCGCGCGCCGCGGGCGGCGGCGGGACATGCTCCGCCGCGCATCCCGCGAGCACGCAGGCTGCGAGGATGGCGGCGGCCATCGGCGTCCTTCCGGGTGGTCTCGGGCTCAGGGGGTGACCTTGCGCGAATCGATCGAGCCCGGACTATACGGACGGGCCGGGCTCACTTATTCCATTTCCGTCGTTAGGACTGCCACGTTAATGTCTGCGCCATCGCAGGGGCTCGCATGCCCCGGATTGGCCACCAGCCCGAGTTGGCCGGAGCTTCGAAAGGCATAGCATGACCAGCGCCAGCAGCTTGCCGCGCCGCCGCGGCAAGCTTCCCGACGGCAAGCCCGATCCCGTCGACACCCATGTCGGGCTGCGCCTGCGCCTGCGTCGCACGCTGATCGGCATGAGCCAGGAGCAGCTCGCCGCGGCGCTGGGCATCACCTTCCAGCAGGTACAGAAATACGAACGCGGCGCCAATCGCATCTCGGCCTCGCGCCTCTACCAGGCGAGCCGCGCCCTCGGGGTCCCGGTCGCGTGGTTCTTCGAGGATCTGAGCGAGGAGGCCGCGGCGGCGAGCGCCACGCCCGAGGTCGTCGCCGGCGAGAAGGACGCCAGCGACCCCGATCGCAGGCTGCTGCGCCGCGAGACGCTGGAGCTCGTGCGCGCCTACTACGGCATCACCGACATGCGCCTGCGCCGCCGCCTCTACGAGATGGCGAAGGCGATGCGCGGCTGAGCCACCGGCTCCTGCTTCCGTACTAGCCCCTCGACACTTCCCAAGAGCGCGCTTCGCCGCGGCGCGCCCGCGCCACCATCGCGCCTCCCCGGGATGGAGGCTCGCCCATGCATGCGCGCGTGACGACGGTCGCCTTCGCCGGACTCGACATCGTCGATGTCGACGTTCAGGTCCATCTCGGCGGTGGCCTGCCGGCCTTCCTGCTGGTGGGCCTGCCGGACAAGACGATCGCGGAAAGCCGGGAGCGCGTGCGCGCGGCGCTGGCGGCGATCGGCCTCGCGATGCCGGCGCGGCGCATCACCGTCAATCTCTCGCCCGCCGACCTCCACAAGGAGGTCAGCCACTACGACCTGCCGATCGCGCTCGCGCTGATGATGGCGAGCGGCATCCTCGATCCCGGTCTGCTCGCGGGCTTCGCGGCGATGGGCGAGCTCGCCCTCGATGGCCGCCTGCGCGCAGTGCCGGGCGTGCTGCCCGCCGCGGTCGCCGGCGCGCAATCCGGCCGGGGTATCGTCTGCCCGGCCGAGAGCGGCCCCGAGGCCGCCTGGTCCGGCGCGGCGGAGATCGTGGCCGCGCCGAGCCTCGTCTCGGTGGTGAACCACTTCAAGGGCGTGCAGCGCCTCGCCTCGCCCGCGCCGCTCGCGCCCGCTCGCGCCGCCGACCTTCCCGACCTCGCCGACGTGAAGGGCCAGAAGGGCGCGCGCCGCGCGCTCGAGGTCGCGGCGGCAGGCGGACACAACCTGCTGTTCGTCGGCCCTCCGGGCGCCGGCAAGTCGATGCTCGCGCGCCGCCTGCCGGGGTTGCTGCCGCCGCTCGCGCCCGCCGAGGCGCTGGAGGTCTCGATGGTGCATTCGCTCGCGGGGCTCCTGCATGGCGGCGGCCTCGTCGCCGCGCGTCCCTTCCGCGACCCCCACCATTCCGCCAGCGTCGCTGCGCTCGTCGGCGGCGGCGCGCGCGGTCGTCCCGGCGAGGTCAGCCTGGCGCATGGCGGCGTGCTTTTCCTCGACGAGCTGCCGGAGTTCCAGCGCGGCGCGCTGGAGGCGCTGCGCCAGCCGCTCGAATCGGGGCGCGCCGTTGTCGCGCGCGCCAACGCGCATGCGAGCTATCCCGCGCGCATCCAGCTTGTCGCCGCCTGCAATCCCTGCCGCTGCGGGCATATCGCGGATCCGTCGCGCGCCTGCGGGCGCGCGCCGCGCTGCGGGCGCGATTACCTGGCGCGGCTCTCCGGCCCGCTGCTCGACCGCATCGACATGCAGGTCGAGCTCGCGCCCGTTCCGCCTGCGACGCTCGCCGCGGCCCCGGCCGCCGAGCCCAGCGCCGCCGTGGCCGCGCGCGTCGCCCGCGCGCGCGAACGCGCCGCCGCGCGCGGCGCGGCGCTTGGCCTCGCGCCCGGCCGCGCGGCGTGGAACGCCATGCTCGATGGCCGCGCCCTGGAGCAGGCCGCGCAGCTCGACGATCCGGCGCGCGCGCTGCTCGCCCGCGCGAGCGAGCGCCTCAGGCTGTCCGCGCGCGGCTACAACCGCGTGCTGCGCGTGGCGCGCACGCTGGCCGACCTCGACGGCAGCGCGCGCCTCGGCCGCGCCCATGTCGGCGAGGCGCTGGCCTATCGGCGCTCGCCCGGGCTCGAGGCCTAGCGCGGGCAGTGCGTCAGCGGCCGGTGAGCCTGGCGAGCGCGCGCGCGAGGATCCCGTCGGGGCTGGAGAGCTCGTCGAGCAGCGAGAAATGGTCGTGGCCGGGCAGCGGCACGAAGGCGCCGTCGAGGCCCGCCGCGCGCCACGCGGCGTAGTACTCGACCGACTGGCGCTGCAGCTCCGACAGCTCGCCGCCGCCCGCCGTGACGAGCAGGCGCCCGGCCTTCTTGGGCAGGGTGTGGATGGGCGAGCAGCGCCGCGCCTCCATCACGTCCATGCCCAGCGCCTTGTTGAGGTAGGACAGGCGGATCGGCTCGAGGTCGAAGAGCCCGCTGATCGCGAGGCCGCCGGCGACGCGCGGGTTGCCCATCGCGATGGCCGTCAGGTGGCCGCCCGCCGAATGCCCGCCGACATAGAGCCGGTTCGGGTCGCCGCCGAGCCGCGCGAGGTTGTCGAGCAGCCAGTCGGTCGCGCGCCGGATCTCCTGGCAGATCTCCGGCATGCGCTTGCCCGGCGCAAGCGTGTACTCGACATTCGCGAAGTTGATGCCGTGCGCCAGCACGCCGGCGGCGAGCTGCAGCGAGCTGCGCTTGTCGTTGTACTGCCAGTAGCCGCCATGGATGAAGGCGAAGGTCGGCGCGCCGGGCCTGCCGCAGGGCACGAAGTCGAGCACCTCGCGCGGGCCGTCGCCGTAGGCGAGGTCCGCCTGGTGCGGCACGCGCGCGCGCAGCTCGTCGCTGCGCGCCGCCCAGCCGCCGACATAGGCGGCGCGCTTTTCCGGCCCGACATGCGCGCTGTTGTCGTAGGCGGCGTCGAGCGCGGCCTGGTCGAAGTCGCCATAGACGAGGGGCATGGGCTGTCTCCGTTCGCGGGCCTGACCAGCCGGAGCCTAGCGCAGGTCGGCTGCGCCACGCAGCCACCGGGCCATGCGCGGACGGGCTGTTCGCGGCGCGTGGCGCCGGTCTAGAGTTCTGCCAGGAAGTCCTCTGGAGGAACCGCCATGAAGCTCGAGATCAACGGGCAGGTGCGCGAGGTCGACGTCGATCCCGACATGCCGCTGCTCTGGGTCCTGCGCGACACGCTCGCGATGACGGGGACCAAGTACGGGTGCGGCATCGCCCAATGCGGCGCCTGCATGGTGCATGTCGACGGCGTCGCGACGCGCGCCTGCGCCACGCCCGTGGGCACGCTCGAGGGCGCGCGTATCACCACCATCGAGGGGCTCGGCGCGCAGGGCCAGCATCCACTGCAGAAGGCCTGGATCGAGGCGCAGGTGCCGCAATGCGGCTTCTGCCAGTCGGGCCAGATCATGCAGGCCGCGGCACTGCTCCAGGACAAGCCGAAGCCCAGCGACGCCGACATAGACGCCGCGATGGCGGGCAACCTGTGCCGCTGCGGCACCTACCAGCGCATCCGCGACGCCATCCGGCGCGCGGCCGGCGCCTGAGCGGGAGGCATTCCATGACCGTCGTCATCGACCGCCGCGGCTTCCTCGACGCCACCGGCGCCCTCGTCGTCTCCTTCGCCCTGCCCGCCGCCACGGCGCGCGCGCAGGCCACCGGCGCGCCCGCCGGCCCCGGCAACCTCACCGCCTTCATCGAGCTGCGCCCCGACGGCCATGTCGTGCTGTGGTCGCCGACGGTCGAGATGGGCCAGGGCACGCAGACCGCGCACGCGATGATCATCGCCGACGAGATGGGCGCGGATCCCGCGCGCATCTCGGTCGAGGTGCCGCATCCCTCCGACCCATTCCGCCGCGAGCTCCCCGGGTCGCGCGCCATGGGCTCGGGCGGGTCCTGGGGCGTGCGCTACTGGTACGAGCCGCTGCGCAAGGCCGCCGCGCAGGCCCGCGAGATGCTGCTCGCCGCCGCGTCCGACAGGCTGGGCGTCCCCGCGGGCGAGCTCGTCGCCGAGGGCGGCAAGGTCTCGCATGCCGCGTCGGGTCGCAGCCTCGGCTTCGGCGAGCTCGCCGCCGCGGCGGCCGCGAAGCCGATCCCGCGCGAGGCCGCGACGAGGCCGGACGCGCAGCACAAATATGTCGGCAAGGGCATCGCACGCCTCGACACGCCGGCCAAGGTCGACGGCTCGGCGCGCTTCGCGATGGACCTCAAGCTGCCGGGGATGGTCTACGCCTACGCGGTGCTCAGCCCCGTCTTCAAGGGCGACGCCGAGGGCTTCGACGCCACCGAGGCCCGGAAGATCAAGGGCGTCGTCGACGTCGTGAAGGTGCCTGGCGGCGTCGCCGTCGCGGCGGACAACAGCTGGACCGCGATGAAGGCCGCGGAGGCGGTGAAGGTCGCGTGGAAGGCGATGCCGATCGACGACCTCGATTCGGCGAAGCTCGGCACGATGATGCGCGACGGCCTCGCCGCGCAGCAGGCCGCGGTCGCCAAGGCCGAGGGCGAGCTCAACGTCGCCTTCGCCAACGCCGCGAAGTACGTCGTCGCGGACTACGAGGTCCCCTACATCGCGCACACGCCGATGGAGGCTTGGAACTGCACGGTGCGCCAGTCGGGCGACACCTGGGAGATCTGGGCCCCGGTGCAGAACCAGGACCGCATCCTGCAGGCCGCGGCGCGCACGCTGGGCGTCGACGCCGCGAGGATCAGGCTCCACTCGATCATGCCCGGCGGCGGGTATGGCCGCAGGCTCGGCGACGACGGCATCCATGCCGCGCTGGTCGCGGCCAAGGCGCTGGGCCGCCCGGTCAAGCTGTTCTGGAAGCGCGAGGACGAGATCGGCCAGGGCTGGTACCGCCCGGCGCAGATGGCGCGGCTGCGCGCCTCGCTCGACGCCAAGGGCAACATGACGGGGTTCTGGTTCCGCGCTTCGGGTCCGTCGATGCAGACGGAGTTCGCGCCCGCGGGCGTGCGCAACAACATGGACGGCAGCTCGGTCCAGAACATGGCGGAGTGCCGCTACCGCTGGGGCGCCACGCGCATCGACTACGCGATGCGCCACGTGCCCATCCCCTGCGCGCCCTGGCGCGCGGTGGGTGCGACGCAGAACGCGTTCTTCCTCGAGTGCTTCATCGACGAGGTCGCGCAGGCCGCGGGCAAGGACCCGCTGGCGCTGCGCCGCGAGCTGCTCGCCCACGACGCGCGCGCGCTGCGGGTGGTCAACGCCGCGGCGGAGCGCTTCGGCTGGGACAGGCCGCTGGCGCCGGGCCGCGCGAAGGGCATCGCCTATTTCGAGAGCTTCGGCGCGCTGACCGCGCATGTCGCCGAGGTCTCGATCGAGGACAGGCGCCCGCGCGTGCACCGCGTGGTCTGCGCGATCGACTGCGGCAAGGTCGTGATGCCGGACGGCGCGCGCCAGCAGATGGAGGGCGGCATCGTCATGGGCCTGTCCGCCGCGATGGGCGAGAAGGTCTCGATCGCGCGCGGCCGCGCGGTCGAGACCAACTTCGACAGCTACCCGCTGATGCGCTTCGACGAGGCGCCGCGCGTCGAGGTGGTCCTGCTCGAGACGCCCGGCGTCGCGATGGGCGGCATCGGAGAGCCCGGCCTGCCGCCGATCTCGGCGGCGGTCGCCAACGCGCTCTTCCACCTGACCGGCAAGCGCATCCGCAAGCTGCCGATTCTCGACGCGATGGCTACGTGACGGGGCGGCGCGCGCTCCTCGTGGGCGCCGCCGCGCTGCCGCTGCCGGTCCTGGTCCGGCGCCCGGCGCGCGCGGCGCCGCCTCCGGCGCGCATCGCCGCCGAGGTGGCGGCCGTCTTCGGCGCCCGCCCGGTGCGCGACGGGCGGGTCGTCGTCGACCTGCCGGTGATCGCGGAGAGCGGCAACGCCGTGCCGATGACGATCCTGGTCGACTCGCCGATGACGCCGGCGGATTTCTGCCGCGTCGTGCATGTCTTCAACGAGCGCAACCCGCAGCCGCATGTCGCGCGCTTCCTGTTCGGCCCGCGCATGCCGCGCGCCGAGGTCTCGACGCGCATCCGCCTCGCGGCGGCGCAGACGATCTACGCCGTCGCCGAGATGTCGGATGGCGCGCTCTGGGCGGGCCAGGCCGACGTGACGCTCGGCTTCGCCGCCTGCATGGACAATGGCTGAGCCGGCGCGCTGGACCGTCCGCGTCTCGGTGCCGCCGGTCGCGCGGCGCGGCGAGACGATCGAGGTGCGCGCGCTGGTGCGCCATGACATGGAGACCGGGTTCCGCCACGACCATCTCGGCGCGATCGTTCCGCGGGACATCATCACGTTCTTCTCCTGCCGGCACGCCGGCGAGGAGGTCTTCCGCGTCGAGCTCGGCCCGTCGATCGCGGCGAACCCGTTCTTCTCCTTCCCCGCGCGGGCGATGGAGACGGGCGAGTTCGTGTTCTCCTGGACCGATGGAGACGGCCGGGCCCGCGAAGCGCGCGCGCCGATCAAGGTGACCTGAGGCCGGCCCTCAGCTCGTCGCCTGAGGCAGCCCGCGCTGCTGCAGGACCTGGCCGTAGCAGCTGCGCGGGTTCACCCAGGCCGAGGCGGCGCGCGTGCGCGCATTCGCCTCGACATGGTGGACGGTCAGCGCCGCGCCGCGCGGCTGGTCGCCGCGATGCAGGAAGAAGGTCAGGAAGCAGTCGTCGGTGGCGTAGCGCCAGATCTCCGCCGGCCCGTCGCGACGCGTGAAGGTGGACGGGCCGAGCGCGGCAAGCAGGCGCTCGCGCGAGACCCCGACGAGGCGCTCGACGTCACGTTCGGGGGCCGGAGCCGTGGCCGGGGCCATGGCGTTGCGCGAGGCGGGCAGCCCGTCTCCCCCGGCGAACGCGCCGAGGTCGAGGGCGCAGGCACCCGGCGCGAGCGCGATCGCCGCGCAGGCGAAGGCGCGAAGGATCGCCGCGGGGCCCGCCATCCGCCGCGCCGTCAGCCGCCGGAGTCCTGCACGCCGGAGCCCTGCACGCCGGGAACCTGGACGTCGCCGGCGATCTCGCCCCCCGCCTCGATCTCGACCGTGCCGTAGCGGATCGTGCCGACGACCTTGCCGGTCGAGCGGATGAAGAGGCGCTGGCGCACCGTGATCGTGCCCTCGAAGCGTCCGGCGATCTCCGCCTGGTCGATCTCGGCGCTGCCCTTGAAGAAGCCGTCCGGCGAGATCTCGATCGCGCGGGTCTCCGACAGGTCGGCCTCGACGCGGCCCTCGACGACGAGCCGGTCGCAGGAGGTGATGCGGCCGGAGAGGATGATGTCGCGGCCGACGATCAGCTTCTTGTCCTCGCTCCCGGGCGAGGCCGGGCCGCGCGGCGCCAGCGGCGTGGCGGCGGGCCGGGCGGCGGCGATGGGCATCGGCGCGCGCGGCGTGATCGGGGCCGCGCCCGCGGCGGCGACCGGGGAGGGAGTCGCGGCAGTGCGGCCGGGTACGCGCTGCGGGTCGAGGATCGACTGCGCGAACTCGGGGGCCGGCGAACGGCTGTCGTCCTCGTTGTCCTTCTTGCGACGGAACATGCGGGTTCTCCTTAGAAGCGGAGGGCCAATGTGGCGAAGCGGATGCGCGCGGGCAATGCGAAATCGCCCCGGCCGGAGCGCTATGCCGCGCGTCGGGCGTCCTCGACGAGATGCGTCATCGCCGCGGCTGCCAGCAGCGCCCCGGCGAGGTTGAGGACCGGGATGGCCATGACCAGGGCCAGCGCCGCGCCGGCCGCCCAGAACCGCGCGCGGCGCATGCGCCAGGTCCGGCGCATCGCCTCGGGGTCGAGCCGCCGCGGGGCCACCGCCTCGAAGCTCTCGCGCGCGACGAGGTAGCCGTTGATCGTGGCGAAGGCGACGACGTTGACCAGCGGTACGAAGTAGAGCGGCAGGGCCAGGAGGTTGAGGCCGATCGTCGCGCCGAGGAAGCGCAACGCCATGGCGATCGCCTCGCCCGCGGGCTGGCTGCGCGCCGCCGGCAGGCCCGGGTAGTGGCGCGCCTCGACGGCCGCGCAGATGCGGTCGGTCATCAGTCCCGACTGGATCGCCATCACGACGCCGGGGAAGAGCACGATGGACAGCACCACCGCGCCCGCGCCGGCCACGAACTCGAACGTCGTGCGCAGCCATTGCGGCAGCGACGCGGGCAGCAGCGCGCCGACCAAGGGCAGCGCGAACCACAGCGCCGCGAGCAGGAGGATGAAGCACGCCGCCGCCAGCGCGAGCGAGGCGAGCAGCAGGCGCCGGAGCGGCGGATCGGGAAGCTGGGACGCGGCGCGCGCGAGGGAACGGATCATGGCGGCAAGCCGTGCCGCAGGCCGGCTCGCCCCGGCAAGCCCCGCGAAGGCCTCAGACCATGCCGCGGCGGGCGAGCCTGCCGGCGACGGTGCGGCCCTCGCTGTCCTCGAGCGCAGCGAGCGCGGCGATCGTGATCGGCGACAGGCCCTTGGTCGACAGCGCCTGCAGCACCGAGACGCGCGTCTGGGCGGCGGCCAGCAGAGCCGGCGAGCGCGCCGCTCCGCGATCGCTCCGCGCCACGGCTTCGACGATCTCCGGCGCGGCCGGGCCGCGCGTCGCGATCCCGTCGAAGCGCTTCTCGAAGCGGGCGTAGATCTCGTCCATGGAGCGCGCTCGCCCGTCCGCGGCGTAGAAGACCCCGCGATTGGCGGCCGCCGCATCTGGCAGAAGGTCCGCGCCGGCCTTGCCGCCGTCGGCGTCGCGCGCGGCCAGGAACTGAGCCGCGCCGTGTGGCCCGAAGAAATGGGCGAAGTACAGGTCGGTCGACGAAGGCTCGCGCCCGAGCCTGGCGCGCAGGTGGTTCTGGCTCTCCTTCGTGTACTCCGCCGCCATGGAGGCGGAGGCGCGCGGGTCGTTGCGCAGCTCGAGGATCCTGGCCCGCGTCGCCGGATCGGCGACGCGAGGCGTGCCACCGTGGCCAGCCTCGATCGCGGCCGCCTCGGCCGCCATGCCGTGGCGGGCGCCGTGCTGCCGCACCATCGAGAGCCAGGTGCCCTCGAGGAACTGGTAGAGCCCGGTGGCCGACGACGTCGCCGCCCTGGCCCTGGGGTCGAAGCCGCTCTCGGTCTCGGCCTGCTTGACGAGGAAGTCGAAGGAGACGCCCGTTCGCCTCGCGGCGACATGGATCGCGTCTCGGATCTCGGGCGCGGCCTTGGGGCCGACCGGTCGAATGCTTGTCATGGCGGCAGCCTAGGTCCCTTATGCTGACGAATCATGAATGCACGATGCTCGCGCCGGACATGCCGGCACCGAGTTCTGGCATGGAACGGCAGGATGCGGCGGAAATGACCAGGGAGGCGGCCGAAGTCGGTCCGCAGCGGACCGGAACCCGGCCTGCGTTCCTCTGCGCGGACCTCGGAGGCAGTTCGCTGCGCGTGGCGGTCCTCTCTTCCGGTGGCGAGCGGCTGGGCTTCGCGTCGAGCCCGCTCTCGCTCGGCCAGGAAGCGGACCCGCAGGCATGGTTCGAGGGCTTTGCCGGCCTGGCGGGAGAGGCGCCGGCCGCGCGTCGCCGCGGTCGCCATCGCCGCCTTCACCCGCAGCGAGGTGCATCTCGACGCGTCCGGGGCCGTGCTGCGCCCGGCGATGACCCTCCGCGACGCGCGCGCGGTCGAGGAGGCGGCGCGCATCGACGCGCGGCTCGGTGGCCGCGGCGAGGTCACGGCCTTCTCGCCGCTGGCGCGGCTGGACTGGATGCGCCGCCACGAGCCCGCGGCCTTCGCGCGCCTCGCGCTGGTCCTCCAGCCCAAGGACTTCCTCAATTTCCGCCTGACCGGCGTCGCGGCGGCGGATCCCGCGTCGAACGCGCCGCTGGTCGGCGCCACGCGCGGCTATCTCGGCGCGCGCTTCGCCGCCGCCGGGATCGACCAGCGGCTCTTCGCGCCCCTGCGCGCGCCCGCCGACAGGCTGGGCGAGGTGCGCCCGGGCCTGCCGGGCGCGCTCGCTGGGGCGCGCGTCGCGGTCGGCGCCATGGACACCTGGGCCGCGACGCTCGGCCTCGGCGTCCACGAGGCGGGCGCCGCCTACAACCTCTCGGGGACGACCGAGGTGAACGGGCTGATCCTGCCGCGCGCGGCCGAGGCGCCGGGCCTGCTCTGCGTCGCCTGGGACGAGGGGCTCTTCCATCTCGGCGGGCCCAGCCAGGCCGGCGGGGCCTGCCTCGACTGGTTCGCCCGCCTCGCCGGCGCGAGCGTGGCCGAGGTCGCCGCCGAGGCCGCGACGATTGATCCGTCGGGCGACGTGCCCGTCTTCCTCCCCTATCCCGACGGCGAGCGCGTCCCGTTCTGGAACCCCGCCCTGCGCGCGGGTTTCCACGGCCTCGGGCGCGGCACCACGCGCGGGGCGATGGCGCGCGCCGTGATGGAGGGCGTCGCCTTCCACGACCGCGTCGTTCTGGAGCGCGGCTTCGCCGCCTCGGGCATTCGCCCAGAGGCCGTCGCCGCCGCGGGCGGCGGCGCGAGCGACCTCTGGTGCCAGGTCAAGGCCGATGCCTGGGGCCTCGCGCTGCGGCGCCCCGCCATCGCCGAGCCGGGCCTGCGCGGCGCGCTGTTGCTCGCCGGCGGCGCGCCTCCGGCGCCCGCCCTGGACGTTTCCCGGCCGCGCCCGGCGCTGCGCGCGGCGATGGAGGCGCGCCACGCCCGCTTCCTCACCGCGCTGCCCGGCGCCGGCGCGCGCTGAGCCAGGCTCTGGCGGCGCGGGCGGGGCCGAGGGCAATATCGCCTCGCGCGGGCGGGGGGAGCATGACGCGGCGTGAGGGCGACGGCTTCATCGGCACCTACGGCACCTGCATCGCGCTGGTGGTCCTGTTCGTCGCCTTCGCCGCGAGCGCGCCGAACTTCCTCGCCTCCGCCAACCTCCTGAACATCCTGCGCCAGGCGAGCTTCCTCGCGATCCTCGCCACCGGCTTCACCCTTGCCCTCGTGGTGGCGGAGCTGGACCTGTCCTTCGCCAATGCCTTCAGCCTCGCCGCCGTCTGCATGGGCGCGCTGGTCGTGTTCCTGCTCTTCACGAAGATGCTGCCGGAGGCGCTGCTGATCACCCCATACTTCCGGCTGATGTCCGAGCTGGGGCCGCTCAACACGCACCTCGCCCTCATCCTCGCCTACTCGTCCTTCGCGCTGCCGTTCCGCGTCTGGATGCTGATCGGCTTCTTCCGCTCCATCCCGCGCGAGATCGACGAAGCGGCGATCGTCGATGGCGCCTCGCGGCCGTCCGCCTTCTTCCGCTTGATCCTGCCGCTGGCGCGGCCGGGGCTGGTCGCCGTGGCGCTGTTCACCTTCCTCATCTCCTGGAACGCCTATGTCGGGCGCTGGTCCTGACCACCGACCCGTCGATGTTCGTGCTCTCCGTGGGCATCGCCAACATGGTCGGCGAGTACCGGGTGAAGTGGAACGAGCTCATGGCCGCCGCCATGATCGCCGCCGCGCCGGTCATGGTCCTCTACGCCCTGCTCGAGCGCCACCTCGTGAGCGCCATCACCGCCGGCGCGGTGAAGGGCTGAGATCCCCCGCGCGGGCGCTTTGCCAAGCCCGGGGCTTTGGCCTAAAGCTTGCGTCGGTCCTCGCAGCACGGAAACGACGATGGCGCGCTACAACGTGAAGGAATCCGAGGCGCGGTGGCAGGCCGCGTGGGAGGCGGCGGGCTGCTTCGCCGCGGCGGACAGCGGCGGCACGAAGCCCAAGTACTACGTGCTCGAGATGTTTCCCTACCCGTCGGGGCGCATCCACATGGGCCATGTGCGCAACTACACGCTGGGCGACGTCGTCGCCCGCTTCAAGCGCGCGCGCGGCTTCGAGGTCATGCACCCGATGGGCTGGGACGCCTTCGGCCTGCCGGCGGAGAACGCCGCGCGCCAGAACCGCATCCACCCCGCGAAATGGACTTACGACAACATCGCGACGATGCGCCGCGAGCTGAAGAGCATGGGCCTCAGCCTCGACTGGAAGCGCGAGATCGCGACCTGCCACCCCGGCTACTACCAGCACCAGCAGAAGCTGTTCCTTGACTTCATGAAGGCCGGCCTCGTCCATCGCAAGGAGGCCTTCGT
>Ga0194133_10007520_pt1 | contig 13026 bp, 14 predicted proteins | sample TA2KigOf40mmetaG_FD_155448 | JGI IMG/M metagenome (GOLD analysis project Ga0194133, IMG submission 155448) | Freshwater microbial communities from Lake Tanganyika, Tanzania - TA2015055 Kigoma Offshore 40m | ecosystem: Environmental > Aquatic > Freshwater > Lake | place: Tanzania: Lake...
CAGACGTCGTGATCGTCGGAGAGCACATCTTGATCATTCCGGATGCCGGGTTTACCGGTTGAACCCGGCGTGTCCTTCCTACACCGTTCGATCCTCCACCCAAGGTCCGCCGGCTGACCAGGTGCTTATAAACGGCCGATCATCACGAAATGCGGTCAGCGGAGGCCAGATCAACTGCTCCACGATCTCGATGACACGAGCCGGATCGGGCGGAGCCTCGAGGCGGCTGCGGCGCAGAAACGCCTTCCACTGCACGGCCCGGCTTGGATCAGCCATAAAAATCGGCGTCAGTGCCATTGGCCGCTCATCTGGCGGACGCGTGCCCCGGTGCCGGAACGTCGCCGCGATACTCTCGGCCAGCAGCCGCCCGTCGAAATCAAACGTCGACGCGAGCACGAACAGATCGTAGAAGTCCTTCATGCGGCTGTTGGTGGCACCGAGCGTCACGACCGCTTCCGCCTTCTCGGCAACGACGGTCTCCCGCGAGTAGACAAGCAACTCGGGCGATGGGTGGTCGAGCAGAGCAGGAAACGTAGCCCGGCTTGCTGGAGGAATCACGACGTCACCGAAGCCGATGTCGATCTGCAACGGCACTCTGGCCGAGCCGAGCAGCGCATCGACCCGAATCGATACGCCGCCATGCGTGTTGCGGACGCGAATCTCCCGGCTCTCCAGCGTCTTCGTATCGAATCTGATCGCATCCGGGGCGGCGATCATGAGAATGCCGCGGATCACCTCGATCATTTCCGCGGTTGCTGTCCGCGCGGGCGTGTGCAGATCGATGTCCCACGTGGCTCGGCGGCGGTCGATCCGCCAGAGCGTCAGGAGTGTTGCTCCCTTGAGCACGAACCGATCGGCGTGGCTCGAGATACCGAGCCGATAGAGAAATCGCTCGGCCGCGAACTCCGCGAGCACCGTCTGACACTCGGCCCGGCGCTCGGTGGCGATAACTGTAAGCCGCGCCCGCACCGAATCGGGGCTTTCGGGATTACGTCGGACACGGCTCATACCACGCTTTCGAGGTAGGGGCGGATCACCCGTTCCACGCGGTCGACTTTCGCATGCCGCAGCAGCGAATCGATCTTTCCGGTGTGCCGCTGCACGAACTCCTTGAGGGCCTCGATCGCCACGTCCGTACCGATCCGATTGCGAAACTTGAAGCAGTCGGCCACGGTCTTGGCGGGCGTGGTGATGGCAACCTTCGTGCCTTCGATGCGGTGATGCTCGACACCGTCGGCCAGGTGCGGCCGAGCCACATGGACAAACCGGATCGGCACTCCGCCGCCGACAGGCCGCCACGCGTTGGGCGGAATAGCCACCCACACCTCAAACGGGTTTTGGGTGGTGAGCCGATGGAAGCGGAGGGCGGAGAGCAGGCACACCACGCCTCCGGGCACTTGGCGGACGGCCCGAGCGAGGTCGTGCCCGACGTCTGGGCTGGCATCTGGCAGCGAATAAAACCCACGGGCCACCCGTCTGAGGGTGCCGCGTTCGACGAGCTTTGCGAGCATCGTTCGCGACACGCCGGCGGCCTCGAACTCGCGGCTCCGGGCGACCGCCTGGCGGCGAAGCAGGCGACAAGCCTTGGCGGCAGGAGTGTCCATGGCGGCAATGCAGATGACGCAGAACAGGAGTTTGCAAACACTAGGTACTTTTGCATAAGTGACGAGCATTTGCAAACCCAGGCGTCGGGAGGCCTCGGATGCATGGCGACCTCAGCAAGTTCCTGAATCATGGCGATCGATTCCCTGAGTCTTCACAGGATTTCCTCCATCGTCTTGTTGGGCAGCTTGAGGCCGATCGCACGCCCCGCGGCAAGCCTTGCTTCCTCGCGGCCTTCGAATGCGGCGAGTTCTTCGTTGATCTTGGCGATCATCTTCCGCACACCTGCCTTGGTGAATCCCTTTTCACCGATCGGATGCTCACGCTCGAGGTCCGCAATGCGCTGCTCGAGGATTCGCAGGTCACTATGGGCCTTCTCGTATTCCGCGGTGGTGGAAATCACAGCGTCACCTCCGCAAGTACATCACGTTCGACTTTGCAAGCCGTCTGGGTCGCGCGAGTCGTGGAACACTGCGAGTACCTCAATCCTGTCGGGCGTCGATTTGTAAAAAACGCCGTAAGGAAACCGCTTGACGGCCGCGCGACGCACATCTTCGTAGACCCTTCCATGGAGTTCGGGATGCGTTGTGATCCGCTCGAGCACTCGTCGCACTTCCCGAACCAGTCGCGTGCCTAAACCGGGCCGTTGGGCCTCGAGGTAGTCGCACGCTGCCAGAAGATCCTCGGTAGCCTGGTGCCGAAGAACAACCGGCAGGATCATTGCTTCGCCCGCGCCAGCGCCTCGGCCTCGACATCGGCCCACGGCCGCACGGCGTCTGGATTGGCCACGCTGTCAGCCAGCCGTCGCTCGAGCTCGGCTCGTTGCCACTCAGGCAAAGGCGATGCTTCTACGTCGCGAACCACGCTGTCCCAAATCGCCTCCGCGACCTGAAGCCGCTCCTCGATACTGAGGCGATCCAGTCCGAGGTCGTGGAGTGAAACACTGGCCATAACGTGCCTCCAAGGGCGAAGGGCAAACACTGGCGGCAATATACGCCCGTTCACGTACGACTTCAAGCGGGCAGTGGGTATCGAAAGTCTATCGCAGCGCGGCGTGCCGCACCCGGGACCAACGTTGTCCCTCCGCCCCGTACACTCTCAGTGATGGTTTGCCTTGCCACGCTCGCCCCTGCGGCCACCGCCGACGCTACGGGGTTTGCCATCCTCAAGCGCTCTCTCGACGGCCGGGAGCCGGCGCTTCCGGAGGGCTGCGTGCTCGACGTGGAGCTCGAGGCGAAGGAGCTGCTCAAGCTGGTTCTGCCGGTGGGACGGGCCGCGGTGGAGGAGGCGTATCGCGGCATGCGGGCGGAGCTCGGGCGGCGGCCGACGTCCTTGCTCTACTTCCGATTCAACAGTCGCTCGTACTCACTGTGGTGGCCGATCCAAAACCACACCAAATCAGCCCCATCCTCCACGGCGACGGCGCGGTAGTGAATTCCGACACGCACCGACCAAAACCGTCCAGCTTTCTTGAACCGCAGTGAGGGGTGTTTGGGGTCTTGTTTGAGAACAGCGTAGTTTTCGTCTGCAACATGCCGAATCGCTTCGGGCAGCCGGCGGTAAAACTGCCAAAACTTTCGGCTCGCTCGATGCCGCATCGCCGCCTCATGGTAGCGCTCGTCCGCTCACAAATCGGTGCACCGGCCTTCGCGGAGATCCTCGAGGGCTTCGTTCGCAAGATCGTCGAGCCGCCCTTCGCGAGCGTCCTGCTCGAATTGCCGATCCCACGCCTCGGCGTTGAACCGATCGAACCACTCACGAAAAGCCGCCAGGTCGGCCCTTGAAAGTCGTCGGACGGCTTCCTCGATTTCGCTGATCGTGGTCACGTTAACCTCACTTCGAGGAGTGTATACGGCCGTACACCTTTTGCCAAGGGCCTTTGCTAGGCCTCCGCCGCGGATTCTACCCGGACCAACGTTGTCCCTTGGCCCCGTACACTCTCAGGGATGGTTTGCCTTGCCACGCTCGCCCCCACGGCCACCGCCGCCGACGCCACGGGGTTTGCCCTCTTGAAGCGCTCTCTCGACGGCCGGGAGCCGGCGCTTCCGGAGGGCTGCGTGCTCGACCTTGAGCTGGAGGCGAAGGGACTGCTCACGCTGGTTCTGCCGGCGGGCCGGGCCGCGGTGGAGGAGGCGTAACGCGGCATGCGGGCGGAGCTCGGGCGGCGGCCGACGCCGACGGAGCTTTTGCATGCTCACTATCTGCCGCACACGTTGCGAGCGGCGCACGGCAGTGGGTTCCGGTTTTGCCGGGCCGAGGGGGATCTCGATGCGAGCGAGGAGCGCGTCGTCGAGCGGTTCGGGGCGTGGCTCGGGAAGCTCGGGGCGACGAACCTCAACAAGTCGTACAAGATAGTGGTGCTGCGGGTGCTCCTGGATCGCGACGCCTTGTGGGACGGCATGGAGATCGACAGCCTGGCGCACCGCGTGCCGCCAGTTCCTCATCTCGCACCCCGCCCTCCGCGCCGACCTCGCCGAGATCCCTCTGCCTGGCAGCCCGTTGCGCGAGCAAGGGCATCCGGGTTCGCCCGCGGCAACGAGCATTGATCTGTCTTCTGACGACCCCGCCTTCGCCGCCTACTGGCTTAAATGGCCGCTCTCGCGGTGGATGGACGACCAGGCCGGCCAGCGATGGTTCACCCGCCGGGGCGACAGGTTCGTGGCGGATTTCACGTGCCCGCCCGAGCTGCGCGCGGCTTTTGAGTTGCTCACGGGCGAACTCGTCGATCTCCGTCTCGCGCACTACACGCAGTCACGGCTCCGCGCGCCAGCGGCCCTGGAAGCCCGTAGCGCAAGCGAGGGAAACCGCCCCTCCACCACCTTTCGCGCCAAACTCTCCCACTCCGGCGGCAAACCAATCCTCTTCATCCCCGCCGTGGAATCCGTCCCGTCCCGCCCCACGGGCCCCACGCGCGTCCGCCTCCCCGACGGCCGGGAGCGGGTCTTCCGGTTCGTGAAGGTGGCGTGCAACGTCGCCCATCCGGCCGATGCCGCGAGTGCGCGTGGCAACAACGCTCTCCCCGCTCTGCTCCGCGACTGGTTCGGCCCCGACGCGGGTCTCCCGGGCACCAACTTCGAAGTCGAGTTCACCGATAGAGATGGACAGTGGTCCGCCGCGCCCGTTTCGCCACGGGAGGAAAACGGTGCCTGCTACCATTTGCCGGACGCCGTAGGCGATCCGGCCCCGGCCGCAGGCCGGGGTCTCCAGACAAATGGTGGCTGGCACCCTTTTCCGGCGCCCCTCCTCCCCTCCCCGCCCCCCGCCGCCCGCTACACCACCCACGTCCCGGTCTACGACCTCACCGCCGCGGCGGGCTTTTGGGGACCGGAGAGTGTGCCGGAGGAGATCGGCTGGACGGAGGTGCCGGGCGTTTCGCTCAAGGCCGGCATGTTCGTGGCGCGGGTGACAGGCTCGTCGATGGAGCCGCTGATCCCGGACGGCTCATGGTGCCTGTTCCGCCCGTGTCCGGCGGGCTCGCGCGAGGGCCGGATCGTGCTCGTGCAGTTTGAGGTGTCGCAATCGAGAGGCAGCACGCCAGGCGAGCACGGCGGCCGGTTCACCGTCAAGAAGTACCACTCGGAGCTATCTACGGATTTGGCCGTCACCGCCGAAGGCTGGCGGCACACTTCGCATTCAGCTGCTGCCGGTGAACCCGGCTTTCGAGCCGATCGAGATCGAGCCGGAGGACGCGAGCGATCTCATGATCGTCGGCGAGTACGCAACCGCGCTCTGCTATGACGTCCAATCAAACACGGAACCCTTCAAAAACAGCCAACAACGGGTATCCTAAACCCCTCGGACCGGGGGCCTGCTGGCCCTTTTCGCTCGCTTTGCTGACCCCGGTGCGCTCAGGATCACTCCATATATGGCAACGCAGCGATACTCCGTCACCCCCCATGCAATCGAGACGCTTCTCACTTGGGTAAAGACGAAAGAGATTGCGATCCCCGAGATTCAGCGGCCGTTTGTCTGGGAGGCCACGAAGGTCCGCAACCTTCTTGACTCGCTCTATCAGGGCTATCCCGTCGGGTATCTGATCGCCTGGCGGAATCCGACGGTCAAGCTCAAGGACGGAACGTCCTCTGCTGGCAAGCGAATCCTCATTGACGGCCAGCAGCGCGTCACCGCTCTCCGGGCTGCGTTGCTGGGCGAGGAGGTATTGAATAAGGACTACGAAACTGTCCGAATCACCATCGCCTTCCACCCGCAGAAGGAGACGTTCGAGGTATCCAACCCCGCGATCAAGAAAGACGCGGCGTGGATCAAGGACGTCTCACAGGTGTTTGCGGCTGACGCCAAGCTCTTGGAGATGACCCGGGAATACGCCCAGGCCAATCCCGGGGTGGACGAAAACAAGGTCTTTCACGCCATCGAACGGCTCCGGCGGATCATCAGCAACCATGTCGGAATCATCGAGCTGAACGAAGATCTCGATATCGAGACCGTCACCGAGATCTTCATTCGTGTGAACTCGGCGGGCGCCGAGCTGTCGCAAGCCGACTTCGCCATGTCGAAGATCGCGGTCAATGAAGACTACGGCGGCAACACGCTACGCAAGGCCATCGACTACTTCTGTCACGCTGCTATTGCCCCCGAGTTTCTTAAGACGATTGAGAAGCAGGATAAGCCGTTCGCGCAGACCGAGTTCTTCAGCCAGATGAAATGGCTGAAAAACGTCAATGATGACATCTACGACCCAACGTACACCGACATGCTGCGGGTTGCGTTCACCTCGGAATTCAGTCGCGGCAAGCTCCAGGACCTCGTGGCCCTGCTGTCTGGCAGAAACTTCGAGACGAAGCAGTACGAGGCGGCGATTGCCGAGGACTCTTTCGGCAAGCTGAGCAAAGGGGTCAAGGCGTTTATCAGTCAGACCCACTTCGACCGAATCACGATGATCGTGCGGTCGGCGGGGTTTGTCACGAGCAGCCTCATCGGCGCGCAGAACAACGTCAACTTCGCCTACATCCTGTATCTGCGCGGGCGTGCGGAAGAAATGGCCGCAGCCGAGCTCGAGCGACTCGTGCGGCGATGGTACGCCATGTCCGTCGTCACGAGGCGGTACTCCAAGGGCAATCCGGAGACGGACATCGACTACGACATTCGGCAGATCGCCGAGGGCGGACTGAGCAAGTACTGCGAAGCCGTCCTCAACTCAGAGCTATCGGACAACTTCTGGACAAATCTCGTCCCGATCGAGCTCGACACGTCGTCGGTGAATAGCCCGTTCTTTCTGGCCTATCAGGCGGCTCAGGTGAAGCTTGGAGACAGGGGCTTTTTATCGAGGGACATCACGGTGCATGACTTGCTCCTCAATCGAAGCGACGTGCACCACGTCTATCCGAAAAAACACCTCAAGGATCAGGGCCTGACTCGCGGGCGATACAACCAGATCGCAAACTTCGTGCTCGCGCAGAGTGAGATCAATATCGCGATCGGCGACAAGCCTCCTGAGAAATACTTTGCTCAACTTGCCGAACAGTGCGACGGAGGCAAGGCGAGGTACGGTGGGATCGCGAAAAAGGCTGAGATGCGTGCCAACCTGAAAATGCACTGCATTCCCGAGTCGATGCTCGACGGCGATATCCCGTCGTACGACGACTTTTTGGAGCAGCGACGGCAGCTTATGGCCGCCAAAATCCGGGCCTGGTATCAGACGCTCTAGGTGAATCCGCAACCGTGAAGCTCATCACCAACAGCGGGACAGATCGCGTCATCGACTGGCTGGGCAAAGCCGTTGATCTCGGCGGAAGCCTCGATGTGGCAAGCCCGGCCGTGTCCGTGTTTGCGTTTGCCGCTGCGGCAGGCGCTCTCGGGGCCGTGTCCCGGCCCCGCATCGTTCTTCCGGCACTCGACGGCCAATCGGACCTGCTCGGGACAGTTGCGGACCGGGCGGCCCGGAACGGCTTGCACACTCGCAGCCTCGCCAAACGGTTTGCTGAGTGGATCGTCGCCAAGGATGCCGAAGTTCGCGCCGCAGGTGGGCCGGTCCCGCAGGGCATGATTGTAGCGCGCGACGCTGCGGGGGCTCCCAAGCAGGCGGTGTTTGGCACGGTCGCGTTCACCACCGACGGCCTTGGCATCACCCCCGGCAATCCTCTGCGGCTCTTGCAGGGCACGGAGTCGGCCGAGGAGGCCGCGATGCTCAGCCAGTGGTTTGACGCCCAGTGGGGCGGCTTGGCTGGCGGCACCTCGGCGAAGGACCGGTTGGTCTCCGAGTTGCAGAGCCTCGCCGCGACCAAACCCCCGGCTTGGCTCTACGGCCTGGTCCTTAAGACGCTCTTGTCGCGTGAGGAGGACGTTCTTGATGAAGACCGAATCGTCAATCCGGCTACCGGTATCCGCCAGACGGTCGTTTGGCAGAAACTCTACAAGTTCCAGCGAGACGGCGTGGTCGGAGCCATCGACAAGCTTGCCCGGTTTGGCGGGTGCATCATCGCCGACTCGGTCGGCCTCGGAAAAACCTTCGAGGCGCTCGCGGTCATCAAGTACCACGAGCTGCGCAACGACCGCGTTCTCGTGCTCTGTCCAAAGCGGCTCCGCGACAACTGGACGATCTACAAGGCAAACGATCGCCGTAATGTCTTGGCGGCCGACCGGTTCAACTACGACGTCCTCAACCACACCGACCTCTCGCGCGACAACGGGACGTCTGGCGACATTGATCTGGCGCACGTGAATTGGGGCAACTACGACCTGGTCGTCATCGACGAGTCGCACAACTTCCGAAACAAGAAGACGCCGCGGGCGGGCCAGGAGACCCGCTACGACCGGCTCATGCGGCGGATCATCCAGGAAGGCGTGAAGACGCGTGTCTTGATGCTGTCGGCTACCCCGGTTAACAACCGGCTCGCCGACCTGCGCAACCAGATTGCCTTCGCGACCGAAGGCCGCGACGAAGCCCTGGTGAGCCACGGGATTGCGAGTATCGACGCCACGACCCGGCTGGCGCAGAAGCAGTTCAACCGCTGGCTCGATCTTCCCGAGTCTGATCGCAGCCCAACCCAGCTCGTCGACATGCTGGGCTTCGACTATTTCACGCTCCTCGACCACCTGACGATCGCCCGGTCTCGGAAACACATCGAGAAGTACTACGGCACGAAAGAGACTGGCCGGTTTCCGGAGCGGCTGCGACCGATCAACGTGAAGGCCGACGTCGACCGCGCGGGAGAGTTCTCGTCGATTCGTGAGATCAACCAGGAGATCCGGCGGTTGACGTTGGCGGCCTATGCGCCGCTGCGCTACGTGCTGCCCACCAAGCAGGCTGCCTACGACCGTAAGTACAGCATCAAGGTGAAGGACGGCCAGTCCACCTTCCGGCAGGTGGACCGCGAGGAGAGCCTGATTCACCTCATGCGGGTGAACGTGCTCAAGCGTATGGAGAGCGCGGTCCCATCGTTCACGCTCACGGTCGAGCGACAGTTGCGGGACGTGGAAGCGCTGCTCGCCCGCATCGACGGCCAGCCGGACGAGATCGAAGAGCTGGAGATTGATGAAGTCGATATCGACGACCCGGCCATGGAAAGCCTGCTCGTCGGCCGCAAGGTGAAAGTCCTGCTCAAGGACGTGGATCTGATTCGTTGGAAGCAGGACCTCGTCGCTGACCGTGACCGACTGCAGGCTCTTGTGGCTGCCGCCCGGCAGGTGGGCGCGACCCGGGACGCCAAGCTCGCTGAACTGCGCGACATGATCAGCCGGAAGGTCGCCGAGCCCCTGAACCCGGGAAACCGCAAGGTGATCGTGTTCACCGCGTTTGCCGACACGGCGATGTACCTTTTCGACCAACTCGCTGACTGGGCGCGAAAGACGCACGGCATCGAAACGGCGCTGGTCACGGGGTCCGGTGGCAACCGCTCGACCATCCCGAGCCTCAAGAAAGATCTTGGGTCGATCCTCACGGCGTTCTCGCCTCGATCAAAGGAGCGGCCACCGGAACTGGCGTCGGAGGGTGAACTCGACCTGCTGATTGCCACGGACTGCATCTCGGAGGGTCAGAACCTCCAGGACTGTGATTGGCTGGTCAACTACGACATCCACTGGAACCCCGTGCGGATCATCCAGCGGTTTGGCCGAATCGATCGCCTTGGCTCGCCAAACACGAAAATCCAGTTGGCGAACTTCTGGCCCAACATCGAGCTAGAGGAATACATCAACCTCGAGCAGCGGGTCAGTGGCCGGATGGTGCTGCTCGATATCTCCGCCACGGGCGAGGAAAACCTGATCGAGCAGCAGTCGGGCAACCAGATGAACGATCTGGAATACCGGCGCAAGCAGCTCCTGAAGCTCCAAGACGCCGTCATCGATCTGGAAGACCTTTCGACCGGCGTGTCGATTGCAGACCTGACGCTGACGGATTTCCGGATCGATCTCGCGGAATATCTCCGGGCTCAGCCGGGGGCCTTCGATGCGGTTCCGCTGGGTGTCTGCGCAGTCGTGACTGCCGATGCGGCCGACGTTCCGCCTGGAGTGGTTTTCTGTTTGCGTTGTGAATCCCAGGCCGCGGGTGCTGTAGCGGCCGAGGGCTATCCACTGGCCCCGCACTACCTCGTCCATGTTGGCGAGGACGGCACGGTTCTCCTCTCGCACACACAAGCGAAAAAGATTCTGGACCGACTCAAGCGATCCTGCACCAGCCGAGACTCGACCGATCCCGCCGCCATTGAACGGCTCGATCGGGCCACAAAGGCTGGCGCAGACATGCGCACGGCTCAGAAGCAGCTGGCAGCCGCCGTCGCCGCCATCCTGGGCCGCGCCGAGGAGAAGGCCGTGGAGAGCCTGTTCAGCCCCGGCGGCACCCAAGCGGCCCGAGGGGAGTTTGCGGGCACGAACGACTTCGAGGTGATTGCCTACCTGGTCGTGCTGCCAGCGGAGGCCGCCGCATGACGGCCGACGAGCTTCTGGCGGCGCTCGACTTGCCCGTGGCGACCCGCGTGGATCAGCGGGTGCCGAAGAAGCTGTTTCTGGAGAACGGCGCACCGACGGCTGCCGATCGCCGGGCGATTACCGAGGGGGTAGAGGAGTGCCGCTGGGTGGCCGCCCTCAAGCCCCACACGATCGGGGTACCCGACTACCGAGACGCCGATCGGGAATACGTCGAAATCCATATCCTTCAACTGACGGCGGCGCCTGACGCGAAGACCACACGCCTGATCGAACTGATCCACCGAGCGGTTCCATACCCGATGCTCCTCGTTCACGAGCAGGCTAGCGCCCTCACGCTCTCGGCGGCCCATAAGCGGCACTCTCTGGGGGAGGCTGGCAAGACCGTGCTGGAATCCCTGCCGGTGGCTGTCGATGTCGGTGGCCATGCCTTCGCGCGGTTTCAGGGCGACTTTGCGGCAGCGCTTCCTCTGACCAAGCAGCCTCAAAGCTCGCTCTATGCCCTCTATTCCGGCTGGCTCGATACGCTGGTGGCCTTGCTGGCGGCTGGCCGCAGCGGGCGCTTTCGACTGTGCGATACTCGCGCCGCGGCCGAGGCGAGAAGGCAGGCTCTCGAAACCTGCACCTCCGCGGATGCCGAGGTGGCTCGGATCCGGGCGGCAGCCGCCCGGGAGACGCAAGTGGCCCGCCAGGCAGAGTTGAACCAGGCACTCGGTGCAGTTCGCGCGAAGCTGGCTGCGGCTCTAGCGGATTTGTAGGACGGTTGAAGAGCGACTGTGAAAAGGACAGGCCGATGAAGCGACTCACCCCCGACTCCCCCGAACTGAAGTCCGCCGATCTCGTGGCGGAGAACATCGAGCGGCTCAGGGAGCTTTTCCCAGAGGCGTTTGCCAACGAGGAGAAGATTGACTTCGACGTTCTCCGGCAGCTGCTTGGCGACCGGGTGGATGACGGCGAGGAGCGCTACGGGCTCAACTGGCATGGCAAGCGCGCCGCACGGCAGCTTGCGCTGACGCCCAGCACGGGAACGCTGCGGCCCTGCCCTGAGGAAAGCGTCGACTGGGACACGTCCCAAAACATCTTCATCGAGGGCGACAACCTCGAGGTCCTGAAGCTCCTGCAGAAGAGCTACGCAGGCAAAGTGAAACTCATCTACATCGACCCGCCCTACAACACGGGCAACGATTTCATTTATCCGGATGATTTCGGGGACAATATCCAGAACTATCTGGCGATCACGGGCCAGACTGACGGAAAGCAAAAGATCGCGAGCAACGCCGAGTCTGACGGACGCTATCACTCCAATTGGCTCAGCATGATGACGCCGCGGCTGAAGCTGGCTCAAACCCTACTGCAGCCTGACGGTGTGATGTTCATCTCAATTGACGATGTCGAATTGGTTGGCTTGAGGAGCCTGTGCGACGACATATTCGGTGCCGACAACTTCATTGCGACGCTTATTTGGCAAAAAGTATTCTCGCCCAAGAATACGGCGCGATACTTTTCCGTTGATCAGGACTACATCGTCTGTTACGCAAAGTCGAAAGAGATATGGGAGCCGCAGCTTCTTCCGCGCAGCGAGGAGGCAACGGCCCGTTACGACAACCCAGACAACGACCCCCGCGGCCCATGGGCATCCAGTGACCTCACGGCACGCAACTACTACGGAGATGGTCAATACGAAGTGACCGGCCCAACAGGCAAGACGTTCACGCCAGCCCGGGGAACTTACTGGCGTGTGAGTAAGGAGAAGTTCGCGCGGCTCGATGCCGACGGCCGTATTTGGTGGGGAAGCGACGGCGGAAACATGCCTCGGACGAAGCGGTTTTTGGCGGAGGTCAAGGATGGCGTTACCCCTCAGACGCTCTTGCTACACACTGCGGTCGGGAACACGCAGGAGGCGAAAAAGGAGCTGCTCGCTGCCGTTGACTTTGCGGAGACGGAAAACGTCCTCAACTCTGTCAAGCCAACTCGACTCCTCAAGCACCTTCTTGGAATCGGGACGAGCAAATCCGGCGGCGATATAGTTCTCGACTTTTTCGCTGGCAGTGGTACTACCGGCGATGCCTTGATGGCGATGAACGCAGCGGACGGGGGTGATCGCCGATTCATTGGGGTGCAACTACAGGAGCCGCTCCCGAAAACGGAACCCCGTTTCAAGACCCTGTCGGACATTACCAAGGCACGCCTCCAGTCTGCTGGAAGGCGGCACGGCAAGACTGCGAAGGCGGGTTTCCGTGTCTTTAAGCTTGATACCGGTAATGTTCGGCCATGGGAAGCCAGTCGCGACACGCTCGCCGAGGCTCTCACGGCTGCGGTGGATCACGTGAAGTCGGATCGTACGGAAGATGATCTGCTCTACGACATGATTCTGAAGCACGGCCTGGACCTGTGCTCAGCCATCGACGAGAAGCAGATCGGCAGCCACAAGGTTCGCTGCGTTGGCGGCGGCGCTGTCTTTGCCTGCTTCGGCTCACGGATCACGGCATCAGATGTAGAGCAGCTAGCGGACGGCATCGCCAAGTGGCGCGATGAGCTTGACCC
>Ga0194133_10007521_pt1 | contig 13026 bp, 12 predicted proteins | sample TA2KigOf40mmetaG_FD_155448 | JGI IMG/M metagenome (GOLD analysis project Ga0194133, IMG submission 155448) | Freshwater microbial communities from Lake Tanganyika, Tanzania - TA2015055 Kigoma Offshore 40m | ecosystem: Environmental > Aquatic > Freshwater > Lake | place: Tanzania: Lake...
GCGCCCAGTTCTACATGAACCACCGCTGGCTGGGCGGCACGCTGACCAACTGGCAGACCGTGTCGAAGTCGATCCAGCGTCTGAAGCAGATTGACGAGATTCTGGGCGCAGGCGGCGAAGGCCTGACCAAGAAAGAGCGTCTGATGATGGAACGCGACCAGGCCAAGCTGCAAGCATCGCTCGGTGGCATCCGTGAAATGGGCGGCACCCCCGATCTGATCTTCGTGATCGATGTGGGCAAGGAAGACCTCGCCATCCTCGAAGCGCAAAAGCTGGGTATTCCGGTCGTTGGCGTTGTCGACACCAACTGCTCGCCCAAGGGCGTTGACTATGTCATCCCCGGCAACGACGACGCGGTCCGTGCCATTAGCCTTTACTGCGACCTGATCGCCCGCGCCGCGCTTGACGGCATGTCGGCGCAACTGGGTGCGGCCGGCGTTGACCTTGGCGCCTTGGAAGAAGCCCCGGCCGAGGAAGCTGCCGAGGCGTGATCGCCTTGTCATGGCTTTGACATCCGGCGGGGGGACTACTCCCCGCCACTTCATTTCAGGAATTCAGGAGTCTGAAAAATGACCGCAATCACCGCTGCAATGGTGAAGGAACTGCGCGATTCGACCGGCGCAGGCATGATGGACGCAAAGAAGGCGTTGACGGAAGTGAACGGCGACATGGAAGCGGCCGTTGACTGGCTGCGCACCAAGGGTCTGGCCAAGGCGGCCAAGAAGGCCGACCGCGTGGCGGCCGAGGGTCTGGTTGGCGTGGCCGTGTCGACCGGCAAGGGCGTCGCTGTCGAGATCAACTCGGAAACCGACTTTGTCGCCAAGAACGCCGACTTCCAGGCGCTGGTGCGCGATGTGGCCAAGGTGGCGCTGACCACCGGCGATTCCATCGAAGTCGTCAAGGCGGCTGCGCTGAACGGCAAGACCGTGGAAGAAGTGATCCAGGAAGCCATCGCCCGCATCGGCGAGAACATGACCTTCCGCCGCATGCATGTTCTGGAAGGCGAGACCGTCGTCTCTTACGTCCACAATGCGGCCGCTGATGGCATGGGCAAGATCGGCGTTCTGGTCGCGCTCAAGGGCAATGCGGCCAAGGCCGCCGAGATCGGCAAGCAGTTCGCGATGCACATTGCCGCGACCAATCCGTTGTCGCTGTCGGAAGCCACGCTTGATCCGGTCGTGGTCGAACGTGAACTGGCCGTGCAAACCGCCAAGGCGCTGGAAGAGAATGCCGCCTCGGCCAAGCCGAAGCCGGATGCCGTCATCCACAACAACATCATCCCGGGCCGGATGAAGCGCTTCCTGTCGGAAAACACGCTGCTGGGCCAGGCTTTCGTCATCAACCCCGACCTGACGGTCGAGGCGGCTGCGAAAGAAGCCGGCGTTGAAATCACCCGCTATGCCCGTGTCATGGTGGGTGAAGGTGTTGAAAAGAAAGAGGACGACTTCGCCGCTGAAGTCGCCAAGATGGTTCAGGGCTGATCCCGGACCGAGGATAGCACAGTTGTGCAGGGCAGGGGCCGACCGCAAGGTTGGCCCCTTTGTCATTTGCCCTTGTGAGGGGAGGGGCTGGTCGCTATATGACATGTTATAGTATAACAAACATAGGTTCGCGATGACCCAAGATTCCCGCCTTCCCGTGACCGTGCTTTCCGGCTTCCTTGGTGCGGGCAAGACCACGCTTCTCAATCATGTGCTGAATAACCGCGACGGGCGCCGCGTTGCCGTCATCGTGAATGACATGTCGGAAGTGAACATCGACGCCGATCTGATCCGCGAAGGCACCAGCCTGAACCGGGCCGAGGAAAAGCTTGTCGAGATGAGCAACGGCTGCATCTGCTGCACCCTGCGCGACGATCTGTTGCAAGAGGTGCGGCGGCTGGCCGGGGAAGCGCGGTTTGATTACCTGCTGATCGAAAGCACCGGAATTGCCGAACCCCTGCCAGTGGCGGCCACCTTTGACTTTACCGACGAGGCGGGCAACAGCCTTTCCGATGTGGCGCGGCTGGATACCATGGTCACGGTGGTGGACGCGGTGAACCTGCTCAGTGACTTTTCCAGCCATGATTTCCTAGCCGACCGGGGCGAGTCCCTGGGCGAGGGTGACCAGCGTTCCTTGGTCAATCTTCTGACCGATCAGATCGAATTTGCCGATGTCATCGTGTTGAACAAGGTGCGCGATGCAACCGCAGTACAGTGCCAGGCTGCCTTGACCATCATCAAGGCGTTGAACCCCGATGCCCGCGTGATCGAGGCCGATCATTCCCGCGTCGACCCAGCCCAGATCTTTGATACCGGGCTTTTCGACTTTGACCGCGCGCATGAACATCCCTTGTGGGCCAAAGAGCTTTACGGTTTCGCCACCCATGTGCCCGAGACCGAGGAATATGGCATTTCCTCCTTTGTCTATCAGGCCCGCGCTCCGTTCGATCCGATGAAGATTCATGCGGTTCTGAACGGGGATCTGCCCGGTGTCATTCGCGCCAAAGGGCATTTCTGGATCGCGACGCGCCCCGATTGGGCGGCAGAGTTCAGCCTTGCCGGGGCCATGTCCTCGATCACGCCGCTGGGGTTCTGGTGGGCGGCCTTGCCTGAAAGCCGTCGGCCGGGCGATGCCGAGGCGCAGGCTGAAATCGCCCGAAATTGGTGCGCGCCCTGGGGCGACCGACGTCAGCAGATCGTGTTCATCGGCTCGGGGCTGGATGAACGGGCAATTCGGGCGGCGCTGGATGCGGCTTTGCTTCCGGTCAATTCCTTCACCCCGCAGGCCTGGTCGGATCTGGCCGATCCTTTCCCCAAATGGGGACGCAAGGCCGCCTGAGCGCGGTTCATTTTGCCGGGCAAACATTGGCGCTGCATGGCATTTTGCTTTTGGACCCGGGCGAAATGCGCCGCCCGGCTTGTCCTTGGCAAGGGGCTTGGCTATCCAAAGTCGCATACGGGCCTTGCGCTGCGCAGGGCTTGATCTGGCCCGGGACAGCAGATGACACAGACAGCCTATGACGTGGTGGTGATCGGTGGCGCGGTGATGGGGGCGTCTTGCGCCTTTTGGCTGACACGGATGCAGCCGGGGCTTTCGGTTCTGGTGGTGGAGCAGGACCCAAGCTTTGCCCGCGCCTCGACGGCGCTTTCTGTGGCATCGATCCGCTCGCAGTTCTCGACCGGGGTGAATGTTGCCATCTCGCGGTTTGGGATTGATTTCATTCGGAACTTTCAGGATCGCCTGGGCCATGACGTCGGAATCCCGTCCTTGGGCTTCAAGGAAAACGGCTATCTCTTCCTGGCCCATAGCGCCGGGGGGGCAAGCCTGCTTGCCGAACTGGCCGAGATGCAGCGCGGGCAGGGGGCCTTGACCGAGGTCTGGACCCCGGCCCAGACCCAAGCCCGCTTTCCCTGGCTGAACGTCGAGGATCTGGCGGCTGCAAGCTTTGGCCCGCGTGATGAGGGCTGGTTTGACAATATGGGCCTTCTGGCCGGTTTCCGCGCTGCAGCAAAAGCACAAGGCGCCGTCTTTGTGACCGATGAGGCGATCGGGCTGGACATGCAGGCGGGCCGAGTGGTGGCCGTGACGCTGCGCAAGACCGGGCGCGTCGCCTGCGGCCATGCAGTGAACGCGGCCGGCACGCGGGCCTCGCTGGTGGCGGCATGGGCCGGGATCGATCTGCCGGTCGAGCCGCGCAAACGGACGGTCTTTGTGATTGATGCGCCGAACGCGCGCCATCCCGATGCGCCTTTGCTTGTGGACAGCGGTTTTTACCTGCGGCCAGAACACGGCGGGCAATGGATCACCGCCACGGTTCCGTCCGAGGACGGGCCTTGTGCGGCTGATGATTTCGAGCCTGACCTTCATCTTTTTGACGACGTGCTCTGGGAGCAGCTTTATCACCGCGCGCCGGGCTTTGATGCGGTCAAGGTCGTGCGCCACTGGGTGGGCCATTACGCCTATAACACTTTGGACCAGAACGCGATTCTGGGACCGCATCCGGCGGTGGCGAACCTCTTGTTCATGAACGGGTTCTCGGGCCACGGGCTTCAGCAATCTCCGGCCATCGGTCGTGGGATTGCTGAACATCTTCTAACGGGCGGTTGGCAAAGCTTGGACCTGTCGGATCTGTCGATCGACCGGATCGTGACAGGCACGCCATTTGCAGAAAAGCACGTTGTTTGAATGGGTTGGATAACAGGCCTCAGGGGCTGACCCTGTCTGGGATGATCATATGTATTACATAATATAGATTATGTGATAAATTGATCTGCCAAAACGAATCCAAAAACACTGTCCCCGCTTGCTGTGCGGATCCCCCCTTCGGTATGCGATTAAAGGTTCGGTATGCGATTGAGGGTTTGGCGCACCCAGCACGATTCGAACGTGCGACCTTTGCCTTCGGAGGGCAACACTCTATCCAGCTGAGCTATGGGTGCCTGAGCGTTCCTATAGCGCGCCCGACGCGGCGCTGCAACGCGAAATCACTGGAAAAGCTCGTGGCACAGCTCCAGCGCCGAGATCAGCGCATCAACCTCATCGACCGTGTTGTAAAGCCCAAACGACGCCCGGCACGTTGCACCGACGCCTAGATGCTCCATCAAGGGCATGGCACAATGGGTTCCAGCACGCACGGCGATGCCGCGCTTGTCCAGAACGGTGGAAATGTCATGGGCATGCGCCGGACCTTCCAGCGTGAATGAGAAGATTGCCCCCTTCCCCGCCGAATTTCCTTGCACTTGCAGCCAGTTAAGTCCTGCCAACCTGTCGCGCGCATAATCGCGAAGTTGGCGTTCATGCGCCGCGACATTCTGCATGCCAAGGCCCATCATGTAGTCCAGGGCAACGCCAAGCCCGATCTGCTGCACGATGCCGGGCGTGCCGGCTTCGAACTTCATCGGCGGATCATTGTAGCTGATCGCATCGCGGGTGACCTCGCGGATCATGTCGCCGCCACCAAGGAACGGCCGCATCTCGGCTTGCCGTTCCGACCGGATATAGATCGCACCCGACCCTGAGGGGCCATAAAGCTTGTGGCCCGTGACGGCATAGAAATCCGCACCAAGATCGGTCACGTCCACCGGCATATGCACGGCAGCCTGTGAGCCATCCACCAACACCGGAACGCCCTTTTCCCGCGCAGCGCGGCAGATGGATTTCATATCAACAACTGTCCCTAACACATTGGACATATGTGTTATTGCAACAAGTTTTGTCTTGGGTCCGATGGCGTCAATCACCGCCTGAGGGTCCAGATCGCCCTTGGCGTCCACTTCGACCCATTTCAAGACTACGCCTTGCCGTTCGCGCAGAAAATGCCACGGCACAATATTGGCGTGGTGTTCCATGATCGACAGCACCATCTCATCGCCGGGCTGCAGGCGCGGCGCGGCCCAGGCATAAGAGACCAGATTGATCCCCTCGGTCGCGCCCGAGGTGAAGATGATCTCTTCCTCGGACCTTGCATTCAGAAACCGCGCGATGGTGCCGCGCACGGCCTCATACTTGTCGGTCGCGAGGTTTGAAAGGTAGTGCAAGCCCCGGTGAACATTGGCATATTCCATCGAATAGGCCTGGGTTACCGCCTCGATCACCGCCCGCGGCTTCTGGCCCGAGGCGCCGTTGTCAAGATAGACCAGCGGCTTGCCGTTCACCTCACGGCTCAGGATTGGAAAATCGGCCCTGACCTTCTGGACGTCATACATTCTGCGGCACTCCGATCAGGATGGCAAAGAAAACGGCCGCCGCCAGCGCGACCAGAAAACTCACAACCAGGATGCCGAAAAACACCATCACGCCCGAGCGGAACCCATGCAATTCGGCGATGAACAGCGTCAGAAGGACCGCATAAAGCGCAAAGCTCGCAACCCCGATGATCGGCGACAGACCCGGCGCCAGCAGCATCACCACAAGCTGCACCAGTTGCAACAGGATCGGCGGCACCTGCACCCAGGCCACTAGCACCAGGGCCTGCGCAAGGCTTCCGGTGCCGCCAAAGATGCGGCCTACCCAAAAGCCCAGAACCCCGGTCAGCGCCAGAACGACAAACTGGATCATCGCCGTGCGCATCGGGCTGCCAAACATCACGGCAATGCCCGGATCGCCCTGCACCGGAGAAACCAGAAAGCTGATGAAACCCAGAAAGGCCGAGGCGACCGAAACCAGCAGCATGGCCGTCCAGCCCGTTGGCACCGGCAGGTTCAACCCCATCAGCCGCGCCGCTGCCGAGCGCGGGTTGGACAGCGTCAGCCGCAGCAGGTATTGCAGGCTTCCCAGGGTCATGCGCCGCGCTCCGTTTCCCGTAGCATCACGATCCAGCGGATCACAAAGACCGCTGCGATCACGATGCCAAGATAGGTGGTCTGCCGCCCCTGCCCCAGAAAGGCCAAGGCAAGCCCCATCAACAGCATGGCCGGGGTGATGCTGGCAAGCGACCAGAACAGCGCAAGCCGCGCCGAGTACCAGCTGCCCTGCCCGCCAAATGCCCGTGCCACCAGACGCGACAGGGCCGCGACCGCATAGGCCAAGGGCATGACCAGGGCGAACAGGCCAAGGGCAAAGCCGAACATGCGCTGTTCGATCGGAACTTCGGGCTGAAAATGGCTGAGCCTTGCGGCCACCGGCCATTGGGCGATGAAAGAGACCAGAAGAAAGGTGAAGAGAAAGGTAAAGATGAAAGCCTCGGACCGGGGCCGGTCAAGGTGCTGGCGCACCACCCGCCGGGGCGCGCGCCAGCTATCAATGATATCCACCAGCAGCGACATCTCAGTGCTCGTGGCGCTGCAGCCAGCCCTCAAGCCGGTCACGGATGTCATCTGCAATCGCCTCATCCTCGATCTCGTCAATCGCTTCGGCCAGAAAGGCCAGCACCAAAAGTGACTGCGCCGCCTTCAGTGGCACCCCGCGCGAGCGCAGATAATAAAGCGCGGTCTCGTCAATCGCGCCCGAGGTGGAGCCGTGGCTGCATTTCACATCATCGGCATAGATTTCCAACTCGGGCTTGGCAAGAAACTGGCTGTCCTCATCCAGCAACAGCGACTGGCTGATCTGATAGCCATCGGTCTTTTGCGCCCCGGGCTTGACCAGGATCTTGCCCTGAAACACGCCGACGGCACCGTTCTTCAGCACCTTCTTGAACACCTGACGGCTTTCACAGCGCTGACCCGCATGGGTGATGAACACCGTGTCGTCATGGTGGAATTCGCCATCGCCCACGGTCGCGCCCGCGACATGGGCCACGGCATCATCGCCTAAAAGCTCCAGCACCGCCTCGTTGCGGGTCAGTCGGCCATTGGCGGTCAGCGTGAAAGATTTGAACAGCGCGCCTGCGGCGATGCTGCCAAAGATATGGGTGGCCGCGCGGCGCTGATGATCGCGACCTTGGGTGCGGACATGGTGTAGCCGGGCGCCCTCGCCCACATCGACCTCAAGAACCTTGTTCAGGCGCGCTGCGGCCGGACCGTTTTCCAAAAGCGTCAGTTCGGCGCCAGGCGCCAACTTCACGCAGTGATGCAGAATTGCGTCGGATGTATCTGATGTACAGAGATAAATCATTGAAATCGGCTTTGACGGACGGCCCGTCACCCGGATCATCATCCCTTGCGTGGCCAGCGCGGTGTTCAGCGCCGCAAGAGGGCGTTCAACCGGGCTTTGGCCGCATGCCTCAAGCATGCCGTAAAGCCCGGCAGCCCAATGGCCCTCTGTCCCGGCCGCGTCGGCCAGCGGCGTGATTTCGACGCCGTCCAGCGCCAGCGGATCGGATTGCACCGAATCAAACACCCCGTCGACAAAAACCAGCTTCAGCCGATCAATCGCCGAAAAAGGGCGGGCCTCGCCCTTGGTGTCAAAAAGATCGGCTTTCGGGGGCTCAACCGCAGTCAAAGACGTTGGGTCGGTATAGCGCCAATACTCATCCCGTTTGCCGGGCAGACCCATGGGGCGCAGTCGGTCAAGGGCGGCGGCCTGTACCGCAACAAGCCAGCCCCCCTGCCCCAAGGTGCGGCCCGCAAGCCGCGCCGCAAGCGCATCGGATTTTGCCTGCAAAAGACCCATTACTGCACCTCGGCCAGAAGATCGGCATAGCCGTTGTGTTCCACTTCAAGCGCCAGTTCCGGCCCGCCGGTCTTGACGATGCGGCCCGCCGCCATGATGTGAACGACATCGGGTTTGATGTGATCCAGAAGCCGCTGGTAGTGGGTGATCACAAGGAACGACCGCCCGGCATCGCGCAGGGCGTTGACCCCGTCAGACACCAGTTTCATCGCATCAACATCCAGCCCGCTGTCGGTTTCATCCAGGATGCACATCTTGGGTTCCAGCATGGCCATCTGGAGGATTTCGTTGCGCTTCTTCTCGCCGCCCGAAAAGCCCACATTGACCGGCCGCTTGAGCATCTCGGCGTCGATCTTCAATGCCTTGGCCTTTTCGCGCACCAGTTTCAGGAAGTCGCCCGCCGATACCTCTTCCTCGCCGCGCGCCTTGCGCTGTGAGTTCAGCGCGGTGCGCAGGAAGGTCATGTTGCCGACACCGGGAATTTCCACCGGATACTGGAAGGCCAGGAAAAGTCCCGCAGCCGCCCGCGCCTCGGGCTCCATATCCAAAAGCTCTTGGCCCAGAAGCTTGGCCGAACCTTCGGTGACCTCATAGCCATCGCGGCCTGACAGCACATAGCTTAACGTCGATTTGCCCGAGCCATTCGGCCCCATGATGGCATGGACCTCGCCCGCTCCGATCGTCAGATTCAGGCCGCGCAGAATGACCTTGTCCTCTTCGGCCAGTTTCACGTGAAGGTTCTTGATCTCAAGCATCTTTCGGTCCTCGGTCTGTTCTTCTGGCCGGTCTGGCCGGTGTCTGGGGTATTGCACAGATGTGCAAATGCTATTGAGGTGTCACAAAAGCCTCAATCACCCAAGACAGGTCCTTTGGTGCAAGGCTTTGCGGTTCAACAAGAAATTCAGCCATACGTCCGTGGCGCGCCACCAGCGGGCACAGCGTTTCGGCACGGTGATAGGCGGTTCGGTCGCTGTAATCGTCCCACAGCACCTTGACCGGGCGCGTCGTGCGCAAAAGTACGGTCAGAAAGCAGGCAAGGCGAAAGCGGCCATCAATCAGCACAGTGTCAGGCTGCAGAAAATCCGGCCGGTCCCAGACCGAATTCGGATGTCCCGGCCAGCGCGCGACGCGGCGGTTGTTCGCCGGCATGCCCCATGCCTTGGTCTCGCCAATGTCGGCGTGATGCAGAACCACCTTGCCCTTGGCAGGCGCAGCTTCGAACCAGCGCTGCATCATCGCGACCCAATTGGCATCGCTTTCCACCGAAAAGATCGTCACCGAAGGGTTTTCGCCCGCAACCAATGTCGAACCACCCGACCCGTATTCCAGGATCGCCCGCGCCGCAGCGTAGGCCGCACGCAGCGCATCAGCCTCGTCAGGCGGCAAGGTCAGCTTGGGGGCGGTCAACGCGTCCATCGTCTAGCCCTTCGCGCCCTTGCGGGCGGGCTTGAGCAGAAAGTTCTCATTCACCGGATGGCGGCGGAAGGTGGCCGCCGTTTCATAGCCATTGGCCGCAACCCAAGCGAGGAAATCGGCCCGGTTCGTCTCGTCCACCTCGATGAACAGCACCGGGCGGCAATGCTCCAACGTCTGGGCCAGACCGCGCAAGACCTGCATCTCCATGCCCTCGACGTCGATCTTGATGAAATCAACCTTGGCACCAGCCAGGGCTTCATCCCCCGCAATCACCCGCAGATCGCCGCCTTCCACCAGACGCCCACCGCCGAGGTTCTTGTTAGGCTTGTCGACTTCCATCGTCAGACCCGCCTGCGCCTTGTCCGAAAGCCCAAGCCCCAGATGCGACAGGTCACAGCGGCCCAATTCGCCATTCAGCCCCACGTTCGAGGTCAGAACCGCAATCGCCACCGGGTTGGGCTCAAACGGGATCACCTGCTTGACGCCCAGCATCTTCAGCGCAAAGAGCGCATGGTTCCCGATATTGGCGCCGATATCGACAAAAACCGCGTTTTTCGGACAATGGGCGCGGATGATCTCAAGCTCTTCGGTCTCATAGAACCGGCCGGCAAGATGTTCCTTCTGGATGACATCCTTGGTGTTGGTCAGCGTGAAAAACACCGGCTTGCCGTCGATCACCGTGCGCACCACCTGGCCCGCCGGACTGATCACCAGATCCGGCGTTGCCACGGGGGCCGCGGCGTGCTTATTCAGCCACGCGTTCTTCGGCTTGCCAACCTTCACCCGACCGAACCTTCAAGGCTGATCGCCACCAGGCTTTGCGCCTCCATGGCGAATTCCATCGGCAGGGCCTGAAGCACTTCCTTGCAGAACCCGTTCACCACCAAAGCGACCGCTTCTTCCTCATCCATGCCCCGCGAGCGGCAATAGAACAGCTGATCCTCATCCACCTTCGATGTGGTCGCCTCATGCTCCACGCGCGAGGAGTTGTTCTTCACCTCGATGTAGGGAACTGTATGCGCGCCGCACTTATCGCCGATCAACAGGCTGTCGCATTGCGTGTAATTGCGGCTGTCCACCGCCTTGGGGTGCATGCTGACCAGACCGCGATAGGTGTTCTGCGCCCGCCCCGCCGAAATGCCCTTGGACACGATGCGCGACTTGGTGCGCTTGCCCAGATGCACCATCTTGGTGCCGGTATCGGCCTGCTGGGCATTGTTGGCGATGGCGATCGAGTAGAACTCGCCTTGGGACGCGTCGCCGCGCAAGATGCAGGACGGGTATTTCCAGGTGATGGCCGAGCCGGTTTCCACCTGTGTCCACATCACCTTGGCGCGCTCGCCCCGGCAATCGGCGCGCTTGGTGACAAAGTTGTAGATGCCGCCCTTGCCGTTTTCATCGCCGGGATACCAGTTCTGAACGGTGGAATACTTGATCTCGGCATCCTTCAGGATCACCAGTTCCACCACGGCGGCATGCAGCTGATGGCTATCGCGCTTGGGCGCGGTGCAGCCCTCAAGATAGCTGACATAGCTGCCCTCATCGGCGATGATCAGCGTGCGCTCAAACTGGCCGGTGTTCTCGGCATTGATCCGGAAATAGGTCGACAGCTCCATCGGGCAGCGGGTGCCTTTCGGGATATAAACGAATGACCCGTCCGAAAAGACCGCCGAATTCAGCGTAGCAAAGAAGTTGTCCGACTGCGGCACAACGCTGCCAAGATACTTCTGCACCAGTTCGGGATGCTCGCGCACCGCCTCCGAGATGGAACAGAAGATCACGCCTGCCTTTTGCAACTCGGCCTTGAAGGTGGTGCCAAGCGAGACGGAATCGAAAACCGCATCCACAGCCACCCGACGCTCGCCTTCCGGCAATTCGACACCGGCCAGAATCATCTGTTCTTTCAGCGGGATGCCCAGCTTTTCATAGGTCGCCAAAAGCTTCGGGTCCACCTCATCGAGGGACTTCGGCTTTTCCACCATACTCTTGGGCTTGGCATAATAATACTGGTCCTGATAGTCTATCGCCGGATAGTTGAGCATCGCCCATCGGGGTTCTTCCATCTTGATCCAACGGCGATAGGCCGCGAGACGCCAATCAAGCATCCATTGCGGCTCATTGTTCTTCTGGCTGATCAGGCGAACGATGTCTTCGGAAATGCCTTTGGGCGCGAAATCCATCTCGATATCGGTGGACCAGCCATGCTTGTAGCTGCCTGACATGGCCTGCACGGTTTCGATCGTCTCCCGATCGACGCCGTCGCGCACTTCCATTTCAACTGCCGCCATGGTCAACGCCTCCGCTTCATGGGCCGCAGCCCGCCTTCTTTCAAGCCCCACGCGCCAAAAGACGCGCATAGTCGCGGCCCCAGACCTCGGCAAAGCGCAAGACCTCGTCGCGCGTCACCCCGGGCCCCAGCGACAGGCGAATGGCCTGCCCCGCGCGCTGCGGATCGTGGCCCATGGCCTGTAAGACCCGGCTGGCCTTGACCTTGCCGCTGGAACAGGCAGACCCTGCCGAAATGGCAAACCCCGCCAGATCCATTGCCATGACCTGCGTCTCCCCCTTCCAGCCCGGCGCGATCAGGCACAGGGTGTTGGGAAGCCGCACCACCGCATTCCCGACGGAAATAGTATCAAAACCCAAATCCGACAATGCTGAATCTAGAATATTTCTAACTTCGGCTGCCTCATCCCAGACGCCATTGGCCAGATCCCGCATCGCCGCCTCGGCCGCGGCTCCAAAACCGGCAATGCCGATCAGGTTTTCCGTGCCGGCGCGACGGCCCAATTCCTGCCCGCCGCCCCGAATCTGCGCCGTCACATCCAGCCCCTGGCGCAACACCAGCGCACCAATGCCCTTGGGTCCGCCCAGCTTGTGCGCACTCACAAGCCCCATCTGGCAACCAAGCCAGTTGAAGGCGAAGGGCAGTTTGCCAAAAGCCTGGGTCAGGTCCGACACCGCAAGGCCTTCGGGCGGCTCCTGCACGATCCCGGTCTCGGAATTGGCCAATTGCAGGGCAGACCGCGCAGGGTCACTCACCGTCACCCGGCCATTCCCATCAACCAGAAGGCTCGCCTCGCACCAGGACAGCACCGCATCATGCTCGACCGGCGCACAGGAAAGGCCCCGCCCGGCACAGGCCAAAGCCGCCGCTTCGGTTGCGCCCGAGGTAAAGACGATATCAGCCCCCTCAGCCCCCAAAGCCGCCGCGATCTGGCCGCGCGCCCGTTCGCGCAGGGCCTTGGCCGCCCGCCCCTCGGCATGAACCGAGGACGGGTTGCCCACCACCTCCATCGCAGCAATCATCGCCGCCCTGGCTTCGGGGCGAAGAGGTGCCGTGGCATTCCAGTCAAGATAGACGCGGTTCACGAGGCCCCCCCCACACGACAGCGGCAAAGTGCCATCTGGCCTTCAATGTGGCCCAAATATCCTCGGGGGGGCTGGCTTTGCAACGCAATGCCGGCATGGGGGGCAGACAGTCCCTCGCAAATTCTGTCTTCAAGCTTTTTGCTTGCACCAAAGGTTCATTCCTCATCCACCACCCGAAACAGCGCCGGCACGGCCGGACAAGGC